>Ga0123519_10004193_pt1 | contig 23510 bp, 18 predicted proteins | sample YelNatPaOPRAMG02_FD_87396 | JGI IMG/M metagenome (GOLD analysis project Ga0123519, IMG submission 87396) | Hot spring microbial communities from Yellowstone National Park - Yellowstone National Park OP-RAMG-02 (version 2) | ecosystem: Environmental > Aquatic > Thermal springs > Hot (42-90C) ...
ACTACACCGAGCTTGCCGGTGTATTTGGAGATGCCAGCGAGAACATAATCGAGAAGCGGGAGCAGTTCATCCAACAGGCCATCGTGGATGCTGTTGATGCAGCGCGTCCTGATGCATCGCTCTACATTCGCGGTTGGTGCGGAGATGCTCAGAACTTCGTCAACAACATCAAGCGCAGAGGAAACAAGCCCGTTCGCTATTCGGTTAAGTATACCTATGAGCATCTTGTAGATGCCAACCCAGATCCTATGTTCATCCAGTGGGTCGAAACAGCCGGAGCCGAAAATGTCGCAGCCGAATTCTGGATTTCCAACTTCGAACCCTGGACAAGCTTCTCTTTTGATACGGTCGAAGGGATATTGCAAAATCTCGGAGAGCTAGGTTGCGACGGCTTTTCAATTCACCCCTTGTCGCTTTATGAATGGCCCAAAACCTCCGACGAGTTTATCAAGTTTCAGTTCCAGCGCGATCTCGTGTGGTACAGCGTGTGGGGCGGACAATCAATTGAGCAACTTCTGAGCCAAGGGCATCCAAAGTGGCTCCTTAGAAACAACAGACTAATATCCGGATTTCAAGCCGGTTCGCGAATACTCGAAATACTCGCACTCTATTTTGCAGGCGACAAGCAGAACCAGTGGAATCCGCAATTCTGCTCTGTACGTGACTATGACGGCCCTTCGCGTCTTTTCTCGATAGAAGATATGCTCCACCTTGAAGACCAGCCCGTATTTTGGGGGCGCAATTGGTGGCAGGAGATCACCGGAGACCCGGTGGTAAACTTGAGCGATTACGTTAAGTTCGGCACGCCTGAGGGTGCTTACGGTCCGGAAGAGCTTATCGAGGAGCTTGCTGATCTTGCAGACCAAGCTGTAGCCGCAGGCGAGAAAGGCATGCGGAGCGCATCCGGCGAAAAAGAATTGCCTTCATTCGCACGCGATGCTTTCTGTCAGGGTAGGCTGGGCCATTTCTACGTAGAGCGTATTCGTGCAGCCCTTGCCCATGCCAGAGGTAACGATGTCGAAGCATTGGATCATATGGCTCGAGCTATCGGGATCTACCGCGAAATTTGCGCAGTCGATAATTCCCATCGCGGTCCGTTCAGGGTTATCACCGGTCGCCACACAATAATCGGTGATTGGACAGATACCATCCGCGCTCTCGAGGCCGAATATGCAGACGCTTCGACCGGTTTGTTCGGACGAGGCAGAAGGTACCCGGTTCACAAAGAGGAAGGTATAGAAGGTTATTGACAACTTCTTTCGCATCTCGCCGAACAGATTCTGCCGTTGGAATCTAACCGCTGTTCAAACTAACCCCACGGTAAAGAGGTATGTATACTCTTTTCTTGGGGAACACTGTGTGTTGGAGCGCGCAATCATAATTTCTTTCGGAGGTTCCGGATGTCACTAAAGTCCTTGAATAGATTTACCCGCTTTGCTTTCTTTATCTTGATTGTGCTGACGTTGGCAATATCGGCTACGTGGGCACAGCAAATATCAAACGTCAAAGAGGTCAAGCTTGCAAACGGTCTCACTGTGTTGCTGAAGGAAAATCACGCGGCGCCTGTTTTCACCGCGCAAATATGGTTCAAGGTCGGTTCACGCAACGAGCACACAGGAATCACCGGCATTTCACATATGCTGGAGCACATGCTCTTCAACTCCAGCAAGAACTATAAGAAGGGTGAAATAACGCGAATTATTCGCGAGCGCGGCGGGATCGAAAACGCTGCCACTTGGACCGACTTCACTTACTATTGGCAGCTTCTTTCCAGCGAGCACCTGGAACTATCGCTGAAGACACTTGCCGAGCGCGTCGGCAATGCCTTACTTTTGGAAGACGAGTTCCAAAAAGAGCGCACCGTAGTGCTTTCCGAGTTGGAAGGCAAACAAAACGATCCGGATTGGCTGTTATATGAAAGCCTGTGGGCCACAGCTTTTATGGCACATCCATATCAATGGCCTACAATCGGTTGGCAATCAGATGTGCAAAACATCGATATAAGCCAACTGCGCACATACTACAAGACATATTATCATCCGAACAACGCAACGCTGGTGTTGGTGGGCGATTTTAATACGGACAATGCCCTCCAGCTTGTAAAGAAATACTTTGGCGGCAAACCCGCAGGTAAACTTCCAAGGCCAGCTTACACAACAGAACCTCCGCAACGAGGACGGCGCACGGTAGAGGTGCGCAGAGAAGGCAACGCCGAACGAGTCGAGCTTGGATATCATATTCCCAGTCTTACTGATGAGGATACCTATCCGCTTATGGTTCTCGACCAGGTTATGAGCGGAGGCAAATCTTCAAGGCTTTATCAGGCGTTGGTCGAGACCCAACTTGCTACCTCAGCCTGGTCGAATGCGGGTAGTCGTCGCGATCCTGCGCTCTTTATGTTCGGTGCTACTGCCAGACAGGGAGTGACTGCCGAGGCTCTTGAAAAGGCCATTCTCGAACAAATTGAAAAGATAAAAGCCGCTCCGCCGACCGCAGAAGAAATGCAGGCTGCCAAAAATCAGCTTGAGGCGTACTTCGTTTTCCAAAACGACAGCGTCTCCGATCAGGGAGAGCAGCTCGGCTATTACAATACGCTTGCTACGTGGCAATACGGCGAAAACATAATACCTAAAATCAAAGCTGTCACTCCCGAACAGGTTCAAGCTGTTGCTCAAAAATACTTTACCGATGACAACCTGACTGTTGGCCGGTTTATTCCCGTCAACCAAGCGAGGCAACAAGCGACGAACGGAGCCGGCCCTTTGCATACAGCGAAGAGCAGAGAGCAAAAAACGGGAAGTAGCGAATCGCTGTTCCTAGGAAATGCGCCGAAGACATCATATCTCGGACAATCAAACCTTTCAACAGAACTTAAGAGAGTCCCTCGTCAAGTTGGAGCAAGTGCCGCTTCTGCGACTTCAAAATCTCAATCCTCAACTCTCATCCGTCCCCATCGCGAAGTGCTTCCAAACGGCATTACCGTTATTGTTCACGAAAACCATTCCAACCCGACTGTTGCCGTTGCCGGGAACCTGAAGGCCGGCAGCTATTTCGATCCGCCTGGCAAGAAGGGCGTTGCTTCGCTGACAGCCAATATGCTCAGTCGCGGAACAAACAAGCGAACGGCCCTGGAAATTGCACGCGAGATTGACTTCGTCGGCGCAACTATCGGAACTAGCGCAGGAGTGGAATCGGCAGACTTCAATGCGAGAGCGCTCACAAAGGACCTGCCTCTTGTTATGGATATTCTATCCGATGAGCTTAGGAACGCAAACTTCCCTCAGGACCAGTTTGAAAGGGCAAAAGGGGAGATGCTTTCCAACCTGGAGCAAAGCAAGGAGCTGCCGGAAGCGCGTGCATTCCGGGCCTTCTACAACAGCGTGTTTCCTGCCGGTCATCCTTATCACGAGCTGACATTCGAGCAAGCACAGGCTGAGCTTCAAGCAATTACGCGAGACGACCTCGTTTCGTTCCACAAGAAATACTACAGGCCAGATACGATGATCATCGTGATAGCAGGAGATGTAACGGCTGCTGAAGCTATCGACCTGGTCAAACGCTACTTTGGCGACTGGCAGGCAAGCGGTCCTAAGCCGGAAATTAACATCCCAAACATCGAACCACAGAAAGAACCGGTTAGAATCGTCATTCCGATGGCGGACAAGAGCGAAGTGAACGTAGTATTCGGCCACGCTTTAGGTGTTCGCCGAAGCGATCCAGATTTCTATGCTGTACGGATTATGAACCAGATTCTCGGCGGGGCTGGAGCACTTGCAAGCCTTTTAGGCGAGGACATACGTGAGAGACAGGGGCTTGCTTATGACGTTTACTCGACTTTCGATGCCACCCTAGGTGCAGGACCATGGTATGCTGCGCTGGGTACGAACCCGAAGAATGCTGATAAGGCCATAGAATCACTCAAGCGGGATATCCAAGAGTTCAAAGCAAAGGGCGCGACAAAGCGTCAATATGAACAGGCCCGGGAATTCATTATAGGCGTCTTTCCCATAGCATTGGAGACTAACGCAGGCATTGCCCGAATGCTGCTGAACGCCGAGTTCTACGGACTTGGCATGGACTACTTAGCTAACTATGCAAAAATCTACCGCTCGGTGACGCTGGAACAGGTCAACGCAGCAGCGAGAAAATATCTGCATCCGGAAGCAGCAACGCTCGTGATCGCAGGTCCGTATCAGGAAAGCAAGTAGATCAGACCTTTCAGCAGGATCTGTGTCTAGCCTTATTATCAGCGGATTTTCGAGACGAGCGCCCCAGCGCTATCGTGCTCCCAGCGCCTTCAGGCACGCATTCAGATAGCCATAGCTCTCTGCGGCAATAATGGCGACATCCGGGAGGTCCATCTCGTTTGCTCCGATCACTTCCAGACAAACGGGACCAGAGTAGCCGCCTTCCACCATTACTTTGCAATAGGCCATTAAGTCTATGTCACCTCGACCGCAGGCCTGATCCGCCGGAGCGCCCGGAGCCGGCCCACGACCTTTGCAGTCGCGAATATGGATATGCTTCACTCGCGAGATTACTTGTTTGAGCGCTTGGGCTGGGTCTTCTCCCGATCGGTAAATGTGACTCGGATCCATGTCGATGCCAAAAGCAGGATTGGTTATCTTCTCAACTGCCCGTAGCGTGGTTGGTGTATTGTAAATGCATGCGCCGACATGCGCCTTACAGCAGAGAGTGACACCGAAAGAAGCAGCTTTCTCGGCCATTTTCGCTATCAGATCGGTTTGGCGCTGAAAGTCCTCTTCCACATCACTCTTACCGCCCGGACCGATATTCACAATGGGTATTCCTATCTCTGCCCCGGCTTCGAACGCTTTCATGAGTCGTTCTTCATCTAAAGCAGCCTCTTCCATCGATAGAAATTCCAGGCCGTTGTCCGAGACAATTTGTTTCAGCTCGGCAGCCTGGCTCCGCCAACCGTCTAAGCTCAAGTGCTCGCACATTCCTGAAATAGCGCTAATCTCTATACCGTCGTAGCCGGCCTTCTTTATATACTTCGCTGCAGTAGCGAAGTCGTAGCCTCCAAACAAGACGGAGTTGACTCCGAGTTTGATCATTTATTAAAGTCTCCTTAGTGAACGTTCTGCTGCCTTGACCAAAAGCAGTATAAAGCTGAAAAACCGGACTGTCAACCACATTGGCATTTATGCTAGAATAATCCGAAGCTTCGAACAAACGGCAAAAAGCCAATAACGCGAGAGTGAGCCGGATGGACCTGATTAACCTCAGAAGCGATACGCAGACTCTTCCTACCGCGGCAATGCTGGACGCAATGCGCAATGCTCCTCTTGGTGACGACGTCTTTGGAGAGGACCCAACAGTAGCAAAGCTCGAATCTATGGCGGCCAAGATGCTCGGTAAGGAAGCTGCAATGCTCGTCATCAGCGGCACAATGGGAAACCTCGTGAGCTTGATGGCACATGCAAATCCCGGTGACGAGGTGATCGTCGATCCCGAAGCGCACATCTTCTACTACGAAGGCGGCAGCATGTCTGCTGTTGCGGGTCTGATGCCGATGCCGGTGCCAAGCTGCGACGGAATGCTCGACCCTGATAAGGTTGCGGCTGCGATCCGCAAACCCAACATCCACTTTCCGATACCGAGGCTTTTATGTCTCGAGAACACTCACAATCGGAGTGGCGGACGAGTGGTGCCGCTCGATCTTCACAAGCGACTATGCGCTGTAGCAAAGGAACACGGTTTGGCGGTGCATTTGGATGGTGCGCGAATCTTCAACGCCTCTATTGCTGCCGGTGTACCGGCCTCGGCTTATGCTGAGGACGTGGATTCGGTGATGTTTTGTCTTTCGAAGGGTTTAAGCTGCCCGCTCGGATCAGTGGTTGTAGGAAGCGCGCAGTTTATTGAGAAGACCAGAAGATGTCGCAAGCGTATTGGAGGCGGTATGCGGCAGGCGGGAATTATAGCTGCGGCAGGCATTGTGGCATTGGAGACAATGATAGACAGGCTTGCCGATGATCACGCCACTGCTAAGGCACTCGCACAAGGCTTGAGCGACGTGCCTGGGTTTAATATCGACTTAGACAAGGTCGAGACAAACATGGTCTATGTTGATCACTCCGGCACTGGTCTTTCTACTGAAGATATGCTATCTCGACTCAAATCAGTGAGCATCCTTGCAAGCGGTTCTCCGCCAAATCGGATCAGATTCGTTACCAACCGGCATCACGATATGGCTACAATCGAAGAAGCGGTGCGAAGAATTCGGACTTTGTTTTTCTAAGAAGTCGATTGCACCAGACAAGCGATCCTGCGTTATTTTGAGCGTAGCGGAGAATTCCGTTCGAGGTATCGAAAATGTCGAAACCGCAAATGACCAGCAAAGAGCGCATGCTCGTTGCGATGAGCAAAGGCAAACCGGACATGGTGCCTGTTGCACCTGATATGTCCAACATGATCCCGTGTAGGCTGACCAGAAAGCCGTTCTGGGACATTTACTACTACAATGATCCGCCGCTATGGCGAGCGTATCTGGACGCAGTTCGTTACTTCGGATGCGATGGCTGGCACATCTACGGATACGTTGCTCCAATTACAAAGGATAACCAGGTTGCGTGGGACCGCGAAGTCGTCTCGCGCACTCCAGATCGTTTTACGGTGCGCAACGTTTGCCATACACCTGCGGGCGATCTTTGGAGCGAAACCACATACTATATAGCGGATCCGCCCACAGTAACCAGAGGTTGGATTAAAGATCTAAGGGATGACTTGCCCAAGCTCCGATACATGTTCCCGCAGGTCACCGGCTACGATCGCACGCCTCTTGATGAACAACTTCAGGCAGCGGGAGATGACGCGGCTGTATGTTGCGGAATAGGCGTGCCGGGTTTGCACGAGCTTCATACTTGGTTCGACGGCGGGCATATAGGAGCCGTTTATGCCATGAACGACTACCCGGATGAGTTCGACGAGCTGATTGCAATGCAACAGAATCGCTGTTTGCGCATTGCAGAAATGAGCATTGACGCAAAGCCAGACTTTTTCATGCTGGGTGCAAGCGGCTTGTGGACCCTCCAATCCCCTGAAGTGTTTCGCAAGTATAGTCTTCCCGTGATTAAGAAAACTACGCGCATGGCAAAGGAAGCTGGGATACCATCGTTCCTTCATTCCTGTGGGAAGCAGCGCGAGCTGGTCGAGATACTCGTAAACGAGACTGATCTGGACTGCATAAACCCGTTGGAGATACCTCCAATGGGTGATTGCGATTTGGCGGAACTCAAACGCACCTATGGCCTCAGGATCGCGATGATGGGCAATATCCACACCACGGATGTAATGCTTCGCGGCACGCCTGATGATGTTCGGCGGGCAGCGCGTGAGTGTATCGATGCTGCGGCTGAGGGCGGAGGTTTCATACTCTCTACCGGCGATCAGTGTGGGCGAGATACACCGGACGAAAACATCTTCGCGCTTGTACAAACCGCGAGGGAATACGGGAGGTATTGACGTGTTAATGCGTCGCATCGCCGGGATACTTTTGTTGCTCTTCACCCTAATACAGTCTTCAGTTAGCGCGAAGCCGTTCGGAATTCGCGGGATCAAAGGCTTATGGTGGGAAGGCATCGCTAATTACGAACGGGCGCTGCCTTGGCTTGCGGAACATAATCTCAACTTCCTAATGCTCTGCTATTCATCGTTCAGGGCAAGTGCTATGGACTGGCGCGCCGATTATACCCCCGAGGAAATGGAACAGATAAGAAATCTTGCGGAAAAAGGCCGAAAACTGGGAGTGAATATCTGCCTATCGTTCAACCCGGGAATATGGAGCAAACCGCCGCTCGTCTACAGCAGCGAGGATGACTATCTGCATGCTTGGAACAAGGTCCGCAGCGTGCATGCGCTTGGCGTAAACTGGTTCGCGCTCTGCCTTGATGATATCGGCCGAGAACTTGCGCCAGAAGACAAAGCCCGTTTTGGTACGTTACAAGCGGCGCACGTTTATTTTGTGAACAGGCTCTGGCGTGATATGAGGAGTCTCAGTCCTCGCCCGAAGCTAATCTTTTGTCCGAGCACATATTTCACAGCCGATGCCGCAGCACACTTAGAGTACATCACTGCTGTTGGGAATGGTATAGACCCTGAGGTGATGATGTTTTGGACCGGTCCGCAGTGTTGCTCATCAAGTATTAGTGCCGAGGATGCGCGAACTTTCGCCAAGTGGATCAAGAGGAAACCGTTTGTGTGGGATAACTATCCCGTGAACGATATGTATGCCTGGCGGCCCCTTCTAGGCCCGCTCAAGAACCGCTCCGCCGATCTTGCGAGTGCCGTCTGCGGCTATATCGCTAATCCTATGAAGCAGTGGGCGATATCAACTATACCCCTCGCAACTACTGCAATGTACCTCAACGATCCGGAAGGATACAATCCTGAAAAGGCAATGGCAGAGGTAGTCCGCAGCTATCTTCCTAGCCAACAAAGGGCGATACAGCTTTTGTTGAGCTTGTACGGTTCATCATTTTGGGGAGAAAGTGAATTCCCACCACAACCTAGGCCGGCAAACCGCGACGACGCGTTCAAGATGCTCCCAAAGTACCGCGCGTTGCGCACAATGCTTTCATCCGACCCTGCGCTCTGTGAGATATGGGAAGATGTGAAGCCAACGCTGGAACAAGACATCGCACTGATTGAACGCAAATGCCGCAATCGGCGAACAGAGTCCCCTTTGAAGGCAATAGGCGACGACTTCGAAGGTGGAGCAGGTTCAATCTACGGCTACATCCAATACGGACGAGCCGTAAACTATGTCTACGCAAAACCTACAGGCCGTGATACGATGAGCGTCGAATTCTACTTAGAGAAAGTTCCTTCCGACCGTGCCTTATTACGCTTAACTGCCCGCGACGGAGACACTGGTAGGAAATCGCGCGTGCGCATTTCCATTAACGGCGAGACCGTTTTCGAATCCATTGCTCCATTCCCGCATACCGGCTTCGAAACCAAGCTGTTTGATGTTCCTGCGTCCATGCTCAAGGTCGGCGTCAACACATTAACGATAGCGAACCTGGAAGAAGAAGGTGCACTCGGCATGCCTCCATGGTTTATGGTGGCTGAAGCCGAGCTCGTTCCGTAGCGGCTGCAGGCCGTTCCATCGTCTAAAAAGGCCGAATTCTCCAAGAGCCAGAACGATGTGCAAGAAACCGGATAGGTTACGGAGCGATTTGAAGCCTAAAGGGAGTGCTTCGTAACCTTCCGGTCTTTGTTGTTAGAGCCACTTTCCATCCGGGAATACAATTTCCTGGAACGTCTTTGTTTCTGCCGACTCCTTCGCCTTTAAACACATCAACGCACTGAGAATGCCAGCAGAGAGCGGTGACACGGACTTCCTTTCGCCCTTGATTATTCTCACAAAGTTATCGGCAAGCACAGTGTCTCCTCCGCCATGCGACGCAGCCGAAGTGTTGCACTTGTAAGTTTCCGTGCGCGGAACGTGGTGCATGTGGACCTTGACTTCGTCCGTATACCAATCGAACTCCAGCGTGCCTTTATAGCCAAACAGACTTGCGCCGCGTTTGCCCGCACTTTTGCGCGCGAAGAAGTTCTGACTGTAGCAAGCGTGCATGCCCGTCTCGTACATTACTATCGCACTGCCTGAATCTTCGTTGCCTGTGTCTTCAGCGAATCCGCACCACAAGCCAGTCGGACCCACCTGCCGGGTTTCTTGTTTTGTGAAGTAGGCGTGGAACGGGCTTTCTAAGCACGTGTCCCACTCATCGCATTCGTCGCACCTGAGTCCTGCAGGTTTGTCGCCTTTGTAGATTCGCTTCGATTTCATAGCGCAAATCCACACTGGACGCAGCCCAAGAAGGTAGTTGATATAGTCAAAGTCGTGAGTGGCCTTTTGCAAGAACAGCCCCTGGGTCTCATTCTCATCTCTATACCAGCCTTGATAATAGCACTTGCCGTAAGGCACGTTGTTCCATGCCTGAACGTGTTCGACCGTGCCGATCTTGCCGGAATCGATAATCTCCTTCGCCAACTGTACAAGTGGCGTGACTCGCAAAGGGAACGAAACAACAACCTCACTAGAGCTTTTTGCCGCTTCGTCTCTGAGACTCATAAGATCAGCCATATTGGTTGCAACAGGCTTCTCCAGATACAACGGTAGGTTACGCCGCAGCACCTTGATTGCCATGGGCGTATGTAGCGAACAACGGGTACCGATCATTACAGCGTCGAGGGTCTCACGGTCCAACATTTCATCTGCATCGGTGTAGAATGCAATTTTCGAAGGATCGCGGCCCTGCGATTCGATCTGCTGCTTGATCTCTTCGTTTCTTACGTCTGTTATCGCAGTAACTTCGACTCCTGCGTTGAGCTTTTCAATTAGACCAATTACTCCACGTGCGCGAGCACCGTAGCCTATTACACCAAGACGAATCATACGCATTGCCTCCACTCTATACCTCTAGCGCGTGCAAGCGTGAGATTCCTTCTTGTGTCCGATTCAGAAGGAAAACCGGCCGCACAAATCGCACATTCTACGTGGTGATGAAGACATCAAACATAATAACAGGTTTGGCGGCAGTTGTTCTCCTGGTGGGGACAATGTGTCCTGTGCTGGGCTGGGGTCCAGAAGCCCATACCCTCATCACGCGACACGCAATAGCAATGTTGCCAGATGAAATGAAACCTTTCTATCAGGCAAACGAGCGTTACGTTACCGCTTTAGTCACGCTTCCAGACGATTGGCGTGAGACTCATAAAGAGATAGGTTCACAGCATTTCTTCGACTTGGACCTTTTTGACGAACCACCGTTCGAAAAGGTTCGTGGGAAGCGAAAAGAGGTAGAAAAGCGCCTAGGCAAAGAAAAAGTGTTGGAGATGGGCTTGCTGCCGTGGACCGTGGAGGAACGTTTTAATCGACTGGTAAAAGCAATGAAGACAGGCAATGGCGTGGAGATGGTAGTACAGTCGGCGTTGCTTGCTCACTTTGTTGGTGACGCGCACGTTCCGTTCCACGCCACGAAGTTCTATGACGGCAAGAAGCCTGAGCAAAAAGGATTGCATTTCAGATGGGAAACCAACTTGGTTGCTCTCTATTTGAAGCCGGAAAACATTAAGCCCAAGAATCCTGTGAAGATTGAAGATGTACTCTCAGCTGCATTCGACTGGCTGGCAGCTTCCAATTCGCGCGTAGATGCTATATGCGAGGCCGATGACAAAGCTCGACAAGATGATCCTGCCTACGGTTACCGTTACTTCGCTTCGCTATCTAGCAGCACAATGAATATCCTGGAGGAGCGCCTTTCTTCTGCAGCGACCAACCTTGCAAGTATCTACATTGCTGCTTGGGAGAAAGCAGGCAAACCAAGGCTCCCCGACAAACCCGCGTTGCTCTACTGGGGACATTGAACTCATAGGGTGCCAGTTATCTTCTCGATATCCGGTGTACCTCTCTGAAACTCATGAGAAATCCGACTGATCAGAGCATCGCACGTGCCTTCACTTCAAGATACTTGTCGACGACCGACGGCGTGAACCTTTCAGGTGGAACGTCGAGCACAATGACGCCAGCGTGGGTCAACATGGCTTTGGCCATTTGCCGATCATGCAATACTTGGCGCGCCGCAGCGGCTCTGAAAGCATCTTCAGGATTTTCCAACCTATCGCCGCGCGCGTCTGAAACTACGTCCGGATCGGACATTATTACACACAAACACAAGTGCTTCTTCGCAAGCGTGGCGATTTGAGAAATAAGCGGCTTCGACGACTCAGGATCCACAAGGTCCGTAAAGAAAACAACTAGGCTTCTCCGAGTCCACCTGCGTGAGAGATACGGGATCGCGCGATAGTAGTTTGAATCTCCGGAAGCATTCGCCAGGTTATAGGTCAACCGGAGCAGATTAAGAGTCTGCGACCTTCCTTGCCTTGGCGGAGAATAGGCGATGATGTCGTCGGCGAACGCTGTCAATCCAACTTTATCGCCTCTCAGAGCAGCAACATGAGCGAGCATCATTCCTGCATTTATACTATGGTCGAGTCTGGTCAACCCGGCAATGATCGAGCCCATCACGCGCCCACAATCAAGGACTATAATCACGTTTTGCGATTTTTCTTCTTGATACTGTCGCGTGATAAGCTTGCCGCGACGAGCGGATGCTTTCCAATCGATTGTACGGAAATCGTCGTCAGGAACGTATTCACGCAAAGATTCAAATTCGGTTCCTCTGCCTCGAAGCCGCACCACTCGTTGACCCGGCTGCACTGCTCGGCTGCGCTTTTGCCCGATCTCATACCGACGCATATCGAGAAGATTAGGGTACACTTTCACTTCGCGTCGCATGGGAAATCTTATCTGCCTTATTGCAAGCCCTAGAGGTCCCAAAACGCGCATGTATATATCGCCGAACGCGAAGTCACCACGGTTTGGAGGAGTGACATAATAGGATATATCAGCCTCCGACCTCGGCTGCAAATTGAGTGGTTGAACATTTCCGCGTGCGGCAAACTCCTCAGGATACTCATCCCGAATAGCTCCGCGTATTCTGGAATAACCGGAATTGCGAACCGAAAGCCGCACGAGATTCTCAGCTCCGAGGGAAAGCTTGTCGTCACATGTTCGCACCACTTCGAGCGCTATTCGCCTGAGTTGAAACCAATCAAAAAGGACACACGTGACGGCTGCGGCGATTAGGCTTATTCCCATCAATTGCAAAGGCGCCCATCGGCCTGATAAGCCGATCAGGACTGCTGCAACTACAATCGAGACGACAAACCGGACAGTGAGAATCATTTCGCATTTAGAGTTCTTCAGATGCTGTTATCGTTCCTGTGTTGTTTATACGAGGAAACAAGAGTGACGGAGTTTGAGCTACGCAGCAGCTTTGGTGCTTTTACTGGAGTTGGTCAGGCCATCTATAGCCCTATCGTGCTCTTCGTAGATCGGTGCAATATCACCGCGCGCCATTAGCCGTCTGAGAGCATCAACAACCGTTGGGTCCATTGTCCTGCCAGCGCTGCGATTGAGCTCGTTGATTAGTTCCTCTTCGGGCATTCGATCTCGATATGGGCGGCGTGATCTCATTGCATCAAACGAGTCCGCTACCACAAGTATGCGCTGAAGAAGAGGCAGTTCTTGGGGTGGAAGACCAGACGGATATCCCTTGCCGTCGATTCTCTCATGATGGTGCTTGATAAGGAATAGCACTTCGGGCGGGAGTCCCAACGGCCGACAAATTTCTTCGCTCACTAACGGATGGCGCCGCATGGTTTCCCATTCCTCCGCGGTGAGTTTTCCTGCTTTCCTAAGAATCGCGTCCGGAACTCCTATCTTGCCAATATCGTGTAGCTGAGAGGCATTTTTCAGCGCTTCTATGTGTTCACTCGGCACGCCCAATTCTTCGGCTATCATGCAAGCAACACGCATAACCCGCTCGGAGTGTCCACGTGTATATTCGTCTCTGGCCTCAAGCCCTGCTGCCAAGCTCTGCAGAGTGCGCAGAAAAGACTTCTGAAGGTTGGTATAAAGCCTCAAGTTAACTATAGCTGCCCCGGCTATTGCTGCAAATATCTTCAGTATGTCGAGGGCGTCCTCACCAAAATCCTCACCGGGGAATCCCCACAAGATCAACACTCCCAGCACCGAGCTATCATTATCCGCGCTCGATGAATGCCACAACAGCGGCACTGCCATCGCTGGATACTCGTTGTCGGCACGGACTTCCTCAGTTACCTTAGCGCCTTGTCGAACTGTAAACTCTCTGCCGCTGTTCATTACCCAATTAGCATAAGATCGCAGTAACCCATCGGGCGGTGCAGGAAGCTCGTGTCCTGCTCGGCTAAGCGAGTAGAATGCTTCGCACTCCAGTTCTTGAGTCTCGTCATTCATCAACAGCAGCTCGCCGCCAGCCGCATTCGTCTGAGTAACAGCCGATTGGAGTACATAGAGCGCAAGTTCGTGCACGCTCCGAAAACTGGTCAGTCGGGCGCCGCAGTCCAAAATTGCGTGAAGATAAGAGCCTCGCTCCGATGCCAGCTCATTCTCTATTCGGCTTTTGGCAATGTAGGCCGCCACCAAGAAGCCCACAACTATGACCGAACTTCTGATTGCGAGAGTGCTTACAAGGTCTGCGCCAAGACCGTGGGCATAAACGGTTGCGCATGCGTTCATACCGAGGGCAATAGCAGTGGCAACCGCCAGCCTTCTTATGTTAGAACTGGCGTAACCTGCGCTAACAAGGGGAAACCAATACAACAGATATGCGGGCGAGCCCTCGGTTCCAGAGCGGGCTGTTACGAAGGTGATTGCCAGCGCATCAAGTATTCGGCACGAGGTTGCGATCTTGCGCCCATGCCAAGCAAAGCGGGTGCTGTCGGCTGCAACGTAGGTAAGAACGGCGTTGTAGATGGCGATCAGCACCATAAGCACCGCCAATTGCGGAACAGGGACGTTGTCCGCAACTGCAGCCAAGCCAACTAGTATGGCGGGCCAGCGAAGCCCTGCTATCAACCGTTCTGCACGTCTTGTCTTATCCATAATACTTCCATTGTGTAATTCGGCAAGAGAAACGTGCGGTACTAGACCCCTGGTAATCGTAATTGCCGAAATACCGATAGATTCAACCTGGAACTGGGTTGAAATGCGGTTGCGTTGTCGGTGGTAATGTCGTCTGCAGCAACGGAACCTGTTATAGTCGTAGTACCTTTCACTTCGATTAAGCCAGTATTGCCCGATGTGTGGCTGTATAGAACAGCCTCCACTGAAGAAGCGGTGCTTTCTATGCGTATCTTGTGGTCTGCGATAATGGCAAGATAAGAACTTGCATTACCCGGCGTCAGATTGCCGTTGATTGTAACATCGTGGGAGCAATATATCGTGTAGACTCCGGTGTAGGTTCCTCGTATCCAAACGTCCCCGTATACAACGATTACAGCCGGATTGTTGGGCATGTTCAGTGATGTAAAAACAGGGTTCCCTGTATAAATATAGTTGGCTATCGATGAATAGTAAGCGGGATCGACCAATGGAAAAAGAATGGGCGGGCTGTTTGTATACTTAGGGGTAAGAGTTCCTGGGCAGGTAATTGTAGTTGTGGCCCATCCGCCAGTAGTTATGTTACACCAATTGTGACCGAAATTAATACGTCCGTTAGCCCGAAATCCTCGTCCCGTTCCGCTACTGTAGAGAGCATCCCCATCGTCTGCATTCTTGTTCTCGCAAAGGGCATAATGATATGGCAACAAGCCGAGTGTGACTCGTTTTACAGTGCGCTTGTACCGGCCGACAGTTCCGGTTGACGTGATCAGAAGCGTAGATCGGTCTCTATTGCCGTCGTCGGTTGCGCTTACCTGGAAACTCCCGTTGCCAAGATTTACAGTTGCCGAATACGGAACGTGCGCGCCATTATAATGAATCTGCCAAAAGGCATAGTCAATGCCTGCCTCGGCAAGGTTTACCGCCGCTTGTTTCTTCTGCCGCGTATCTTCTGCGATGAAATAGCTGCCCGCTGCTCTTATCATTGCAAGAGCCAAGATAACTCCCACAAGCAGACTCGTGATAGCCAGCACATACGCTGCTCCACGCTCATCTTTTCGCCTTTTGTTCTTTAACAATCTCCGACTAGTTCGCATTTCGCAAGCACACTATTCTTGATTGAGTTATCTGCTCATAGGTTGAACCTGTCTTGTACCTGGCCACGGCGCGCACTGTAACTGAGGGACGAGTGCCGGTCGAATCAATTGAGAAGCTTATAGATACCAGAGGCGCAATCCGTCCTTTTCCAGTGTTGTAATACATGCTCCACGCAGCATCTGGATTTACGCCCCAGGGATAACCGCCTCCGGTAATCGTCCCGCCCCAGAGTATATTGCCGGTTTTGAAGATGCTTCCGGTCGAATCCGACAGATAGAACACTAGCCAAACACCACTGCGATACTGAACCTTTCCTCCGCTCCAGGTTGGCACGTAAATGCCTGATGCTTGGTCGGCAGGCATATTGAGCAGTAACGTATCGTTGGCAGAAAAGCGGCTGTCAAGAGCGGCGCCTGTAGCTTGGGAGATATAATCGGCCAATCGAGAGCAGGTACGAGACGTGGCCATGAGCGCCTCCGCCTCGCCTTGCTGACGTTCCCACTCTTTTGACGTGGAAAAGTATATCCCGCACACACTAGTGAGCACAATTCCCAGTATCGCTGTGGTTATTAGCAGCTCAATCAGCGTGAATGCACGTTGTGAGTTTCTCTGATTCCTAAGGTCTGTATTGCTGCTACTTTCGCGCGATGAGTGTCTCATAGGTTAGCCTACGCGTTCCTCTTTGTTCCGGCCAACTAACCGTCACAGTTACTCTGTAGAGATGAATTTGCGAAGCGTCGGGATAACGGTTCACGCTGACCGTTATCGAGTTGCCTGCGGGAAGAGAAGAGTCCTGGGTAGTTCCGGCCATGGAGCTTATATTGTCGACGCTCATTGATCTGGCCTTATCGATCTTACTTTGTGCAATATTGCGTCCGATCGAAAGATACAGCGCTCGCTGTTGGGTCTCTCTTGCTGCGCGGACTGCTGTCAGAATGGCCAAAAGACCTATCGACAACAACAAGCAAGCCGTGAGAATCTCGACCAAAGTAAAGCCGAGCATCGATTGTCTTCGTTTATGGCTGCCATTCATTGTCGTACTATATCACGTATTTACGAGTTTCTAGTGCTTTGTGCCGGCAGTCGCCTGAGCGGATGCGCTGTCGCCGTTTACTACCATCCCCACCATGGGCGGATTAGTGCGGTAAACAAAAGGCTTATTTGCAAGTACGTCTATAGGAACGGAAGCTATATATGGGCCGTTCCAATCCGCAGGGTTGATGTCAACTTGCGAACCGTTTGCATCCAATCCTTTAGTCGGTGCAGTGGTTGCAGCCAGATCCTCCAAAGACAATGGATACGCTCCAGTGTCGTTGCGGAATTGCTCAATCGCCACTCGAAGAATCCTTAGGTCGTGACGCACTTTGGCAACCTTAGCACGCCTTGCGGAGTCTACAAACTTTGGCAGCACTATTGCCGCAATCACAGCCAGGACCACCAGCACAATCAGAAGCTCAACAAGAGTGAAGCCGCGTCTGCAGCAACACCTTATACTGCTCAACAGCACGCCTCCAAGATGAAAAATGCCGGAATGCCTGAGACTGCGCCGGCCTCCGCTTCAACGACGGGGTAGGCTGCAACCTGTCGGCACTCCGGCAGTAACCGAAAAACGGTCTGATATTGCCAAGAGACAGGCAGAAACTAATGCTCGCCTGATTACCAAGAGCTGTATGCAGTGCCGTCGAGACCGTTGCCAGTCGCGCTGCTCGTCACCTTTCCAACGTCAGGTGCTGTAGTGCCGTAGTTAAAGTCGCTGCCCGAAATGGGGTCTTTCGGCACTTCTTGCAGGTACGGTCCGTGCCAATCGGCCGCATTGATATTCACCTGGTTACCGGCCGAGTCTAAGCCCTTGGCAGGCGCTGATGTCGCCGCTAAGTCTGCCAGCGACAGGGGATATAGTCCCGTATCGGCCTGGAATAGACCCACCGCGTTCCTCAGGAGCTTAAGATCGCTCCGTAACGCTGATTCCTTGCTTCGCCTGCTCGAGTTCATGAACTTCGGCAGCACGATCGCCGCCAGTACAGCAAGCACTACTATCACTACAAGCAACTCGACCAGAGTGAAGCCCAGCCTGCTGCGCCTGGCCCTGCCAACGAACTTGTACATATTGACGAACCTCCTTTTGTACTTCCGGGCGGCGCCAGCTACTTAACCCCGCCCACCAAAGAATAGATTGGTACGATTACCGACATTGCGATGAAGCCGACAATAAGACCCAACACTACAATCATTACCGGCTCAATCACCGATGTAAGAGATTTCACCTTGGCATCGGTTTCACGGCCGTAGAGGATGCATACATACTCCAGCATTGCAGGCAATTCGCCGGTTTTCTCACCGCTGGCAACCATCTGGAGCACGAGAGGCGGAAAAACCTCGCATGCTTTCAAAGATTGTGAAGTAGCGTTGCCTTCCGCTACGTCTTTTTTCGCCTTCAGCAACGCCTCTTTTACAATCTCATTATTGGCGGCTGCGGCTGAAGTCTCTAGTGTTTTTACCATGGGCACACCACTGGAAAGTAGCGTGGCCATTGTTGCCAGCACGCGGCTGAGCACTATCTTGCTTACTATGTCTCCAACCAGCGGCAACTTCAACAGAATAGAATCGATCTTTCGACGACCGTTGGCGCTCCGCGTATACTTCTTGAAAAGAAAGAAACACAACACCGCACCACCGATGAACGCATACCACTGACTTGTTACTGCGTGGCTTAAGCCCATAAGCATTTTTGTGGTCCACGGCAGTTTGGCTCCCATCTGGTCAAACAGCTTCATAAACCGTGGCAATATGAACGTCACCATTACCAGGACAGTCACGACCGAGATCGCCATCACTACAATTGGATATGCCAAGGCGGACTTTATTTTTCGCCCTATCTCCGCGCTAGTTTCCATGTGATCCGCGAGCTTGCCCATTGTCTCGGCAAGATCTCCGCCGGCTTCGGCAACTCGCGCCATTTCTACTGCGAGATTCGGAAATACCATAGGATGTTTTGCAAAGCAATCGCTCAGAGCACTACCGTGGCTTACATCTGCGGCAATTTCATAAAGCGCAGCTTGCAGTGTCTTCGATTTTGCTTGCTCCGCCAGACCCTGGAGACTTTCGACCAACGGCACGCCAGCCCGAATGAGTATGCTCATCTGTCTCACAGTCCCGGCCACTTCGTCGGCAGATGGTTTCTTGCCTTGCGACGCTGCTCGCCTGGTGCGCTGATCCACAGGCAACTCTCTAAGCGCAGTCACGCGTTCGCCCCGGGCGTTAAGTTGTGCCCTAGCCTGTCTCTCAGAAGATGCCTCTATTGTGCTCTCCCTAACCGTCCCAGAAGAAGTTACTGCTGTATAAGCATATATCGGCATATGAATCTCAACAGGAACTTACGGTTGCAAACAAGGGGAGACCGCAATCGGAACGGCGATATCCCCTTGGTGTTATTCCGTGGTAACGCGGATAACTTCTTCAATAGTTGTCAAACCGGCTTTAACTTTATCTAGGGCGTCTTGACGCAGTGTTCGCATTCCCTTCTCTATTGCAATCTGTCGGATGGTGGCCGCAGAGCTTCTGGCGATAATAGCAGAACGGATATCGTCGTCCATTTTGAGAAGCTCGTAGATACCGGTCCGGCCCTTGTAGCCTGTGCGTCCGCATTGCTCGCAACCGGTACCTTTCATTGCACCTTCCAGGTCGGCTGCGCTCACACCCAGATTCAGTTGTCTGATAAGCTCATCGCTTGGTGTAAACGGTGCTGCGCATCGGGGACATACCGTGCGAACGAGACGCTGCGACAGCAGACCTATTATCGAAGAAGCTACCAGGAACGGTTCTACTTGCATATCAATAAGGCGTGCTGCCGCTCCGGCCGAGTCGTTCGCATGCAGAGTCGAGAGCACCAAATGCCCTGTCAGCGCCGCTTCTACTGCTATTTCCGCCGTTTCCGAGTCGCGAATCTCGCCCACCAAGATCACGTCCGGGTCTTGACGGACCATTGTTCGCAAGCCGGTAGCGAAAGTAAGTCCTGCTTTTCGGTTTACGTTGGCCTGCACCACTCCGGGAAGTTGATACTCAACAGGATCTTCGATAGTGATGATGTTACGCTCAACTGTGTTGATCATGTTAAGGGCTGCGTAAAGCGTCGTGGTTTTTCCGGCGCCGGTCGGCCCACAGGTAAGGATCATGCCATAGGGTGCGTGCACCATTCGTGTGAACTGCTCTGCAACGTCCGGCTGGAGCCCGAGTTTGTCCAGGGTTATCTGAGCCGCGCTTTTCTCGAGCACGCGGATAACGACGTTCTCTCCGTGTACCGCCGGATATGTGGAAATGCGAAAGTCGTATTCCTGAGGTCTTGCTATAAGCGTGATACGACCGTCCTGCGGCGCGCGCCGTTCCGCTACATCCATTCCTGCCATTACTTTGATTCTCGATATTACTGGCGACTGAAGATCTTTAGGAATATTCATTACCTCGTGCAAAATGCCGTCTATTCGCAATCGCACCCTCACGCGGCTAGCTTCAGGCTCGATGTGTATATCGCTGGCTCGCTCAGCTATAGCTCGCGCAATGAGCGCATTAACCAATCTAACTACCGGAGCGCCACCTGCCAAATCTTTGAGGTCCGCAACGTTAGCTTCGGTCTCTTCAGGTTCTTCTTCACGAACCTTTACCTCGGCATCGGCATCCTTTATCGCCTCGACTATTATGTCGCTTACGTCGCCTGCAGCACCAAAGCAGGTGAAAATCGCCTCAAGAATCTCATCCTCAACAGCAATCAAAGGCAACGGCTCCAACCCGGTCACCTGTGCAATATCGTCTACTGCCTGCACATCCAGCGGGTTCGCCATCGCTACCTTGAGGATATCTTGCGATCGCTCAACAGGGATAGCTTTGTGTCGAAGTGCCATTGAGTGGGGGATTAGCTTCGCAACCTCTGGGTCCAGTTGTTTACCTGATAGCTCGACGAACTGTATGCCGTGTTGGATACCTACGCAGCGCACTCTGTCGCGTTCTGAGATCATACCCAAGCGCACGAGAAATTCGCCGATATCCTCGCCGACGTCGGTGCGCATCGCCAATGCGGCATCAAGTTCCTTCGGCGTGATCAAGCCTTCTTCGAGCAACACGGAAGTCAAAGTAGTGTTCGCAACCACTTTTTGTTCTCCACTCCGATTATCAGGGAAGTGTTTTCATGAGACCCTTGCGTTTAGCTTTTGCTCTCAGCCTTAACGATCCTCGGCGACAGAAGTATCACAATCTCGGTTCGCTCCTTGGTCTTCTTTCTGTGCTTGAACAAATGTCCGATAATCGGTAGGTCACCGAGAAGAGGAATCTTAGACCCGGAGATTATCTCGTTGTCGCGCAACAACCCGCCGATAGCTAACGTTTCACCGCTCTTCACTGAGACGGTAGTCCTGGCCTCGCGAGTGCTTATCTGCGGGTAATCGCCAGCCACAGTCTTGAGGAACCCAGTAACAAGACTCACCTGCGGATAGAGAGTCAGGACGATCTCGTCATCTCCGGCCACTTTTGGGGCAATTTGGAGATAGATTCCAACTCTTTCTTCGCCCTTGTCGTAGATAGGAGCGCCCACTTGGTTGTAGCCAACCAGTTTCGGATAAAGAATGCGTTCGCCGATTAGTATTTCTGCCGTCTCGCAGTCCAAAACGGAAACCTTTGGCTGGGCAAGCAAATTCCCAGCGCCTTCCTTCAGTAACGCCGACAGCACGGCTGTGATGGTCATACCCTCTTTATTAAACTTTCCGAAGCCGATGCCCGTATCTGCAGTTTCCTTAAAGACCAGGTCGGTCCAACTCCACTCAATGCCCAGTTGGTCGGTCAGCGAGGAGTTGATCTCGGTGATGGCTACTTGTATTTCAACCTGCGGACGAGGCATGTCGAGACGCTGCAAAACGTCTTTTGCGCTCTTGATATCCGCAGCATCACCCATAAGCACAATTTTGGTAGCTGTTCTTCTATCCGTCGAACGTACGCTGGCGCCCGTTGTGCCGCCTGTAGTTGCTTGAACTGCCCCGGTGAGAACGTCGAGTTCGGGAGAGATCGCATTTGGCCCTTCGGTTACCTTAATGTTGGGAAACAGGTCTTTCACTGCGGCTGCCAGGTCTGCCGGATTCATATGTCGACATTCCCAGACAAGCACTTCGGTAGAAGTCAGTTGGATTTCCGCTTTGTTGGAATCCGGAAGAGTTTCCTTGCCCGCCACAAGATAGGTGTTGCCGTTCTTTTCGTACTTAAATCCGTGTGCACTTGAAAGGTATTCAAGAATTGAGTCCACCGTCATATCTTTAAGATGGGCTCTTACTTCGCCTTTCACATCTGGACTTAATACTATGTTCAGTCCTGATCTGCGAGCCAGAGCTTCCAGCACAAGGCGCACGTCCGTGCCGTTTGCGATCAGGTCATACAGCCCTGCTTTGCTTGTGGTACACACGGCCGGTGTCTTCTCGCTTGTTTGTGTTTCCTGCGCCGAGCAGATACCAAGACAACTGCAAGTAATCAGCGCCAGAGCTAATAAAAAATACAAGCTGACAGGTAACGCGCTACGTTTAACAAGCGTTGTTTGTTCTTCTCCAACTCTTACTCTGCGATTTTGAATCCGAATTGAACCCTTCACTCTCCGCTCTCCGTTCTCAACTGCTTTAAGACTGCGGTCGTTTGGCAATAGCGTTCTCCCTGCCGTCCGACAGGAGCGCGTGGTCCTCCGTCAGCATTTTGACTCGGAATCCGCCTTCGAGGACATCGCCGACCTCGACCACTCGGGGTTCTGCCCCGTTGATCGAGATAACTGCGCTAAACCCTTCCGGACCTCTAACAGTTGCCAGAAGTGTAAATGTAGGTTTGGACTCGACGTTTGTGCGATCATTGACGAGCACCGGCTGTTTGTCTGTTTCTTTGCTGCCGACCTCCGGAGTGGTAAAGCTTCTCGGAAGGGATTTGTCAAATTTCGACATATTGCCCACGTCAAACGGCTCAATCCGTACCGCTCCACTGCTCCGCCACGGATTCGGCAGCCGCTTTATCCCCGGCAAGTCTTTCGATAATCCTTCGATGGATTCGGAAATGCTACCAGCAGTAACCGGCCCAAAGGTCTTTGGTCGCTCGAATGGGTTTCGCAAGGGATTGCAAACTGTCGTTGCCGATTGATGAGCAGGTGCATTCTGTTTCTGCTCACTTTGCTTAGCAGAGGCTGTTTGTGTAACGGGAGCAGGCTTCAGTCTTAACACTGTGACGCCAATCGCCATTACCAGAATGCACAAGAGCAACACTACAGTCTTAGTTTGGCTCGGATCGGTACGTATAAGTGCCATTAGCTGTTATCACCCTTCTTCTCGTAAACCGCCATTACGAGATCGAACGCTACAAACCCCCCATTACCGCGATCCTCTGCTTCGAGACGGAATGATGCAAGTTTCGCAGGAAATAGTGGTTTACCAAGCAGGTTCAGCAAGTCCATCACTTTCCAAAACTCGCCGCGGCCTTTCACTCGAACGCGGCTTGCGTTCCACGTGCCGAGATCAGATCCGTTCTGCTTGACCTGCGTTACAGTAGGTGCGCCTTCGGGGATAACCGACTCAATATGTATCTTGCGTTGCTTTGCCCACGACGAAATCAACACAGCAAATGCATCCACACCGCCGTTACCAAGGTCTTTTTGCTTGGCAACCTGGCGCCGCTGGTTTGCAGCTTCTCTAGAGAGTGTGGCAGCGTCTGTCTTACCTTGTCGAAGCTGCCGCTCTGCAGTCCATATTTCGCGCAGGCTGGATAAGGTTGTGCCAATAAGATAGGTGCACACCAGAGCCGCCAGGACGGCAACGCCGATCTGAGCGTGTTTCACTCGCTTCATGTTATCCGGACTATATAACCTTGGATGCAACACTTTTAAGAAACA
>Ga0123519_10004195_pt1 | contig 23503 bp, 28 predicted proteins | sample YelNatPaOPRAMG02_FD_87396 | JGI IMG/M metagenome (GOLD analysis project Ga0123519, IMG submission 87396) | Hot spring microbial communities from Yellowstone National Park - Yellowstone National Park OP-RAMG-02 (version 2) | ecosystem: Environmental > Aquatic > Thermal springs > Hot (42-90C) ...
CCGAAGCGAAGTGGAGGCGGGCGGAAACGCTGGGCGGGATTGTCGCCCGCAGGGCGACAATTAAAAATCAGTATCAGGATTTTGTTCAAAAAAAGTTCGGATTTTAACCAAAAGGTACCGCCAATTTACAATTTCAGCGTTTTGTGGAAGAGTTGCCTCGCCCTCGCTTCGCTCGGGCTCGGTATTTGCGACGATTTTATACGGATTTTTGAAGTCGCAAAACAATTTCTGCCCGCTCAAACGGAAGTTCGGTTTGCCGAAGGCAAACATAAATTTGAAAAATTTATTAACCAATCTTTTTTCTTTCGTCCGCCAGCTGGCGGACGAAAGGCAAAGCGATAATTTAATTTTGACTGCCCAATAATATGACAAACGAAAACAATCAAACCAAAAAGTTTTTTATCTACGCCCGCAAGTCAACCGACAGCGAAGACAGACAAGTTAGAAGTATCAACGACTAAATCGCAGAATTGAAAGAATTGGCGAAAAAGGAAAATTTAGAAGTCATTGATATTCTTGTTGAGAAACAAACTGCCAAAAAGCCGGGCAGGCCTGTCTTCGCTGAAATGTTAAAGAGAATTGAAGCGGACGAAGCCGAGGGAATTTTAACGTGGCATCCTGACCGCCTTGCTCACAACTCCGTTGACGGCGGACAAATCATTTATCTTGTGGATACCGGAATAATCAAAGAGCTAAAATTCCCAACTTTTTGGTTTGATCCGACACCACAAGGCAAATTTATGCTTTCTATCGCATTTGGGCAGTCAAAATATTACATTGATAATCTTTCGGAAAATATAAAAAGAGGGCATCGGCAAAAATTGAAACAAGGACTTTGGCCCCAAATGGCGCCGCTCGGTTATCTCAACAACAAAGAAACAAAACAAATATACATTGATAAAAATAAAGCCCCATTTATCAAAAAAGCTTTTGAACTTTACGCAACTGGAAAATATACCTTGAAAGAAATCCGCAAGATTATCAATGAACTTGGTTTACGCGGGCGGCGAGATAAAATGCTTTCTGTCTCAAACTATCAGTACATTCTGCAAAATCCCTTCTATTACGGATTGATAAGATATAACGGCGAATACTACGAGGGGAAGCACGAACCGATTATCGCAAAGAAACTTTTTGACGAAGTACAAGAAGTGATGAAAAGAAAATCAAAGCCGCAGAAAGCGGACAAGATGAAATTTTTTCTTTATCGCGGGCTTTTTAAATGCGGCGAGTGCGGCTATACCATCACAGCGGATAGAAAAGTTAAGCCAAGCGGAAAATCATACACTTACTATTACTGCACCAAGAAAAACCCGAACCATAAATGCTCGCAAAATGTTTTTACCAGAGAAGAAAAAATTTCATCTCAAATCAACGAGGTCATACAAAAAGTTTCTTTGCCTGATGATTGGGCTGATAAAATGCTAAACGAATTGGAAAAAGAACAAAAAGAAAAGGCGCAATCATCGCGCTTTTTTGCTCAAAAAACAGAAAACGAAATAAGAGCAATTGACGAGAAGCTGGAAAAACTTATGAACGCTTATCTTGAAAGCGCGTTAAATCTTGCTGAATATCGGGAAGCCAAAAACAAACTCGTCAATCAAAAACAGCTTTTGAAAGACAAGCTGACGGCTTTTGAGCAAAAAAGCAATAATCGGTTCGAACTCGCCGCTAAATTCATAAATACCGTAAAACAAGCCGAAATTATCGCTTTGCAAGAAAATCCCGAACAGGGTCGGGATTTTCTAAAAAAGATTGGTTCGAACTTCCGTTTGAGCGGGCAGAAATTGTTTTGCGACTTCAAAAATCCGTATAAAATCGTCGCAAATGTCGAGCCCGAGCGAAGCGAGGGCGAGGCAACCCTTCCACAAAACGCTGAAATTGTAAATTGGCGGAGGAGGTGGGATTCGAACCCACAGACGGCTTTTTAGGCCGTCACAGGTTAGCAACCTGTCCGTTTAACCATTCACGCACTCCTCCATGTTTTTTAATATTAGTATACTTTATTTATAATATCTTTTCAAATGTTTTGGATTGTGTGTGCCTACTATTTTAAAATATCTTTCTACATCTTTCTGGGCCTCAATTCTAATATCATATTTTTTCATAAATCTATGTCTAATATTTAAGTCATTTAAAATCGTGCTGACAGACTTCAAAAGATAAGGCGATCTACTTGTAAAGCCGATTTTTTTATAAGTATAATATTTTCCTCGTGATTTATATTTATGAATAATAACCGAACCATCGGTATCAATTAATCCTTTAAGGCAAGCAATTTTATATTGATTATTATTTTTTATCCATTTCGGGATATCAATTCCTTGTTGAATTTTATTGCCTATCTTTAAACCCATTTTAACACAAAATTTTACTAATTTAATTCTTGATATTGTTATATTAATAACAGAATAACTCTGACGATAATAAATGTCCGGCACTATCCCAAAAAGTTTTTTGATTAAATTATTGACAAATTTCGAATATTCTAAATCATCTATTTTATGTAATGTGATAACAAGCTGATATTTACTTATACCGCCATCTCCTATAATAATACCAAAAAATTCTGCAAGATTTTCAGATTCTTTTGGTTTTTTAATAGGGAGACTCACATTAATAATTGGATGTGGTTTAAATCTTCCTTCTTGTTTCCACCACTCATACCATTTCTTTTTCCTTTTCTCAGGATCGCCACCAATTCGTCCGTATTTCTTGTAAACTGCTAATCCTCCTTTCCTCGCTCCTTTTGTTACATACCAAAATGGTTCTCTGATTTGTATATCTCTAGGTACTTTAATATTAATTTTTTTAGAAATAATTTTTACAGCGTCTAATGAAATGGAAAATTTTTCGTTTTTCCAATCAATCAAATTTCTTGTACTGATATTCAACATCTTAGCTAATTGATTCCAAGTCAGATTAAGTTTTTTCTTGGCTCCTAAAATAAATTTTCTTTGTTTTTGTTCGGGGAATATCGCTCTTTTAGATATTAACATCTTTGCCATATCTCTAATATTATTTCCCATATTAGCAGATTGCAAAATTAAGTAAAATATTGTAATTCCATTTACTTTTTGCTAATCTTTTAAGCAATGAATAAAACTCAAAATAACAATTTATTGCCGCGGCCGCCGATTGTTGTCATTTTAGGACACGTGGATCATGGCAAAACCACGCTGCTTGATTTTATTCGCAAAACCAATGTGGCAGTTAAAGAAATTGGTGGTATTACCCAATCAATTGGCGCCTACGAGATCATTCATGCTCCGCATGAATCGCAAATTAACGCAGATTATACACAGATAAACGCAGACAATATCAGCGTAAATCAGCGTAATAATCAGAGTGAATCTGCGTTTAGTCAGCATGAATCAGCGCCTGCTGAAGGCAGAAAGATAACTTTTATTGATACGCCGGGGCATGAAGCATTTTCCAAAATGCGGGAACATGGAGCGAAAATAGCGGATTTAGCAATTTTAGTCGTCGCTGCCGATGAAGGAGTAAAGCCGCAAACAAAAGAGGCATTAGAACATATTAAAAGCGAAAATCTTCCTTTTATTGTTGCCATTAACAAAATTGATAAACCCGAAGCCGATGTGGAAAAAACAAAAAATCAACTTCTTCAAAATGGTGTTTTTTTAGAAGGATTGGGCGGAAACATTCCTTATCAACTTATTTCTGCTAAAACCGGTGAGGGTGTTAATGAACTTTTGGATTTAATTCTTTTAGCCGCGGAATTAGAAGATTTAAAATATAATCCTAAAGCTGAACCTGAAGGTTTTGTTATTTCAGTTAGACCTGACCCATATCGAGGCTTGGGTGTTGGTGTTATTATCACTAATGGTATTTTAAAAACCAACCAAGGAATCGCTACCGCTACCGCTAAAGGAAAAATAAAAATTTTGGAAAATTTTTTAGGTAAAAAAGTCGACCAATTAGAAGCAGGGAGTCCGGCTTTTATTTTTGGCTTTGAAAATCAACCCCTTGTCGGTGAAACGTTTAAAGCGAGTGAACAATTAGAAATTTCGGAAAAAGAAAAAAATGTTTTAAAACCTCAAGCAAAAGAAATAAAAAATATTTCTTTTCCTCAAAAAGAAGAGTTTCAAAAAGAAGAAAGTGTTTTAACGGTCATTTTAAAAACTGATGAGGCGGGTTCTTTAGATGCTTTAGAAAAAATGCTTTCTTCAATTAGCCAAGAGATTCCTGAAGTCACTATTAAAATTATTGACCGTTCCATTGGCAATATTTTTGAAAACGATATCAAGTTGGCTTCAAGCGGCAAGGCAATAATTATCGCTTTTCATAGCCGAGCTAATCAACCAATCAAAAATTTAGCCCAAATTCTAAAAGTAAAAATTATTAGCTCTGACATTATCTACGAACTTGAAAAACAAATAAAAGAATTGATAAAACAAAAATTAACACCTTTTAAACGACGTATTCAAATTTTAAAAATCTTCGGCGAACGCCAAGGCAAACAACAAATTGTCGGCGGTCGGGTTTTGGAAGGACCGATAAAAAATAAAGAGAGTTTTGAAATTTGGTTTAATGACAAATATATTGGTCAAGGAAAAATTCTTAATCTTCAATCTCAAAAAAAAGATATTGATCAAGCTGAAAAAAATCAAGAAATCGGCTTATTAATAGAAAGCGATGTATTTATCAATTCTGGCTATCATTTGCTATTATAAAATTAGAGATTAAAAATTTTATGAAACCTTATCGCCATTTGCGATTAGAAAATCTCATTCAGCGGGAATTAACAAGTATTCTTTTTAAGGATTATGAAACAGAGCCGGGAGTTTTTATTACCATAACCAAAGTTGAAATTGACGAAAAATTATTGCAGGCTAAAATAAAATTAGGTATTATTCCTTTTGAAAAAGAAGCAGAAGTTTTTTTAAAAATTCAAAAAGACCGTCGGTTTCTGCAACACCAGCTCCTTAAAAAAATTAATATCAAGCCGATGCCAAGCTTGGCTTTTTCTCTTCAAGAGGGTTCAGGACAGAAAATATCGCGCTAAGAAAAAAATGCGATTGCTTATCTGGCTTTGTTTCAATTTTAAAAAGCGAGAGTCTTTTTGCGGCCAGATGGCGAAGAGGTAACGCGGCTGTCTGCAAAACAGCTATGCGAGGGTTCGAATCCCTCTCTGGCCTTGGAATAAACAAAATCTAAATTTTAAATTAAATATATTTTGGCAGAGATATTTAATAACTATTGATTAAGCGTTTCCCTTTTAGTATAATCAATAGCAATGAGAAAAAGATCGTGGTCAATTGATCAACTAAAGAAGGCAGTTAAGGACTCGTTTAGTTATAGACAAGTTTTAAAGAAATTGGGACTTCGTGAAGCTGGAGGAAATTACGAGCAAGTTAAAAAATACATAAAAGAATATAAATTAAATGTTAGTCATTTTAAAGGTAGGGCGTGGAATAAAGGATTAAAAGGTATAGGCAAACCGCGGATTCCGTTAGAATTAATTTTAGTCAAAAACAGTTCTTTCCAAAGTTTTAAATTAAAGAAAAGATTATTTGCTGCTGGGTTAAAACCGCAGTATTGTGAAAATTGTGGTTGGGCCGAAAGAACAAAAGATGGTTATCTTCCGCTTGAATTAGACCATATTAACGGCGACCGTCATGATAATAGATTAGAAAATTTAAGAATCCTATGTCCTAACTGTCATAGTTTAACAGCCAATCATCGAGGTCGTTTAAGAAAAAAATACGCCCGGGTGTTGGAATAGGCAGACAAGCAACACTTAAAATGTTGTGGAGTAAATCTCCGTGTGGGTTCGAGTCCCACCCCGGGCACAAACAAAAATTAAAAATAAAAAATAAAAAATTTACAAAGGGTATTTAAAAAATCAGCCCCAACGGTGTTTTTAAAAAGAAAATTTTCTAATATATGAGCCAAAGGAAGTGCTCAAAAAATGTCATAATCATTATTGTTGTAGTTCTTCTTGCTGGAAGTACGGCTTATTATTTTGTAAACCAAAAAATTAAACCGACAAACCTCAAACCTTCCTTGTTTCAAACCGAAAATTTAAATAGCAATCTAGTAACTCGTAACGATTGGCTAATTTCTTTTAAGAAGCAATCAAACTGGAGTATTACTAATAATGTGCCGATGCAAATGGAACTTAAGCAAGTTTCAGGAAAATGGAAAGATGATATAATAACAATTCAATATGTTGCGGGTGATAAAATTACAGATAAGGACGCTAAATTTGGAGATATTACTTATTGGTATGACCAGAGTAAAGGTGAATGGATGAGGACGGGCAGAACAGATGAAAGAACCGGAGCAACAGAACCAGCAGTAGTCAAAGCAATCCCTCAGTTTTACGTTGCTGGTAATATGCCAGTATTTTTGGGAACGGGGCGATGGTTAACATACATTATTCCGTTGTCTTACACTTCATTTTTAAAGTTCAACATTATTGGCTCTGGATATACCCAACCTCTTACAGATTTGGTAAAAACGATTAGTAAGCTTTAGGTTTCAAGATGAATGAATTAAAAATCGTAAAATAAAATTATGAAAAAACCACTCTCTTTTATTACCTTATCGCTAATCACGCTTTTGGCGGTATTTTTGTTTGCGCCGAAATCAATTTTAGCAGACGGAATGATGATAAAACTTGACCCTTATTCCAACCGCTGGGATTACTCAGGCGAAAACAATCAACAAGCATTTATCAATTATGGCAATGGCTTGCAAAAAATGATTATTACTATTGGACTTAAAGGAGAAAAAAACAACGGTGTTGTTTGGCTTTTTCCCATTCCCGCTAATCCAAACAAGGTAGCGGTTGATATTGTAAAAAATCTGCCTCAATTCACTGGTGAAGAAATTTCAAAAAAAGCGAAATCAAATTTAGATGATACGACAAAATTTTTACTAAGTACTCAAATTTATACAATTCCTTTTTTAATGAAGGCTGAAAGAATTTATGGTAACTTTCCTGTTCCAGAAGGCGTAAACACAATAAACACGCTGTCAGGAATGGCAGAGCAAGGCATTGAACAAGATGTGATTGTTTTTAAACATTTAGAAAAAGAGGGGATAACTTCAGAGATTATTACTGCTAAAACCGCTTTTGGTCTTTATGATTATCTAAAAAATAAAGGGTTAAAAATTGAAAGTGGTTCTATTCCTGTTTTAGATAATTATATTGGTAAAGATTATTCTTTTGTCGCCTCATGGATAAGTACTCCTGAAAATGTGGTTTCTCCCCAAGTAGGTGTGTTTGTAACATTTCCCACAAAAGATATTTATTATCCCCTGCTTCCGACAAGTGTTTATGAAAGTGAAATAGTTCCAGCAACCATTAGAGTGATTGGTTATGTTAAGCCAAAAATTTTCCAAGATATTAAAAATTACACCAAGACCAATTATTATATTGATAGGAATACCAGTTTTGCTGAAGACTTAAAAAACTTTTATAGCGGACAAAATCAAAATATCAAATACACCAAAATAGAAATTAATGCGCCGGCAAAATTTTTGACTGATGATTTATGGATAAAAAATCAAGCGCCAATAAAAACTTATTTTTCAAATTTTATCGCCAATCATCCAGCAATTACTACAATAATTCTTCTTATATTGACCTCAATAATAACAGGGATTCTGGCGGGTTTAATTATTTTCAAAGATTTAAGAAGAAAACCAATAAAACTTGGTTTAATTGGATTGTCTAACTTCTTGACCATTTTTGGTTTATTCATAACAACCGCGCTTGTTGGCACAAAAAATAAAAATGAAACTGTTGAGCCTATACTAAATGAAATAAAACAAAAAAGATATTTTTGGAAAAGAAGAGTGGCAATGATTTTATTTCTTTTTGCTATTCCCTTTCTGGTTTTCGGTCTGTTTTTATTGCCATCGCTAATTAGCGAACTTAGCTACGACCTTAGTCATTTCAGCGTAAGCTGGGTATTTTCCAAGGATAATTTTTTTATACCTATTCTGATTTTGATAATTTATGTTTTGCCAATTGTCGCTTTAAGCGTTGGCTTCCTAATCAAAAGAATTAAGCCTGAAGATAAAAATCTATTTAAACAATTGAAATTATCACATTATTCATCTTGGTCATTTCAACCAAAAGATAAATTAAAAATTGCTTTTGTTCCAGTTTTTTCAGTTTTCTTTTTAATCGTCTCTTGGTTACTGGTTAAACTTATTTGGTTAACAGTTTAAGATTTAGCGAATTGGTTTCATTAATGCATTTCTAAAAAGTCGCTTCATTGACAATAGTTATAATATTTATTTAAATATGATTAATATTTATGGCTGAAGCATTAAAACAAAACAATGAACCAAAAACTGAGAAAAATAATCAGAAAGAATTAATCCCCAATAAAGAGGCTAAAGTTGAGACAAGCCCCAAAGCCGAATTGTCAAAAGAAGAACAAATTGGGCAGATAAACAAAAACATTGAAATCCAAAAAACAAAAATCGCTCACTCTTTAGAATCTATTGAACAAACAAAATCTAGCCTTAATGCCGTAAGAGAAAAATTGGGTTTGCCATTAAAAGAAGAAGAGCCTTTAAGCATAGCTTTAGAAAAAGATAGAGTAAAAAGATTACAAAACGAATTAGAAGGTTTAGAAAAGCAAAGAGAAGAACTGATAAAAGCGGAGAAAAAAGAACCGCTCGAGTTAAATGTAAATGAAATTAAAAAATATTTGATTGAAAATGGCGTTTTTGAAAGCGTTGATGAATATATTGAAACAGTTGGGAAAAAATTTGTTGAAAATATGAATAGCCTTGTGTGGGCTCGCAATAATAATCTTTTTTCAGAACAATCGCTCGCCACTGACCTTACTGAAGCTGTCCCTAAAAATTACGAAAGAATTTCCGGAAATGTAAAAGAATATCTTGAGGCAATTAAAAATAACAAAGACATAGAAGAAAAAGAAACTAGATTGAGCAGGAGCGTGCTGCGAACCTGCGTTCATCTTGACAGAGTAAAAGAGCAATTAGAAAAACAAGGAGCAATAATATTAGATAAAGCTCCTCTTAAAAGTGGGGCGAATTTAGAAATCCCATCGGCTAAAGAAATGATTGAAGCGCTTCACGATTTAGGAATGTCTTCAAAAATTAACAATACTGAGCATCTAAAAATGATTGTGGCACTGACAAAAGATATTCCTTTTCAAGCCGCGAATAAAGCTGATACTGCTTTTCTTAAAGCAAAAGATGAATTAAAAAGAAAAATAGAAGAAATGAAAAAAGACCCAACAAAAACAGAAGAAGAAATAAAACAATTTGAAAAAAAAGAAGAGGAAACGCTTGAAAAAGCCAAAAACGAAGAAGAAGCGCGACTCATTAAAGTTTTACAAAATGAACAATTGCAAAAACTCGCTCAAATGGGAATAGGAGAAAAAGAAATAAAAAGCGCTAACAAAGCTGCTGTTAATTTTGGTCTTACTGTTGCCTTGCTTCAGCAAAAATAAAACTCACCACCAATAAATTTGAGTAAGTTAAAATTTTTTAATAAATTTAGAAAAGAATTCTTTCCATTTCACCAAGTTGCTATTGGCAAATCTAAATTAATTATGCTATCATTTAAATGGAAAGAGAAGGAAAGCTCTTTCCAAAAGCACTTTGAAAATTTCCTTCTCGTTCCAAAATTTCACAGAAAGGAGGTGAGAAAAATGATGGACGAGAGAAGGAAGGGCGAAATCGCCCTCGCTCTTTTTAAGTATCGGGTAGGTCGGGAAGGTATCCGAATAACACCCGATGCAAGAAGGGAGCTGGGCAACGTGGCGAAAGCCACAGGGATTCCTCTTAATGAGCTGAAGGAATTTATTCGTCTCCTCATTGAGGAGATGCTCAAAGAAACCTTTGGTGAATAAGAGGAAAGTTAGGGAGAAAGCAAGGTTATCGCCGTTGGCGATCTAAAAAGGTAATTGTACTTCCTTTGTGATTCCACAAAGCAAAGGCAGAACAAGAACTTCTCCTCCTTTCTTCCAATTGAGTTTCTCCGAGCATTAGCTCAGAGAAACTCATTTCCTTGGAGAGTTAGGAAAAATCTTTTGATGTGAATCTTCAAAAATTCACTAATGAAATCAAAAGGTTTTCTCCTTTCTCTCCTTTTTCTTTTTTAAAAACTTCTTTTGTCGGAGAAACTTTATTTTTAGTAGAGATAAAAATCGGCTTTCTAAAACTTTATTTTTTAATTTTGATTACTTGATCAACCAAACCGTAATTTTTGGCTTCTTCGGCGCTTAACCAAAAATCTCGATCCGTATCTTTTTCAATTCTGGAAATGGGCTGACCGGTATGTCTGGCTAAAATTTGATTTAGCCGGTCTTTAATTTTAACAATGTGGCGAGCGGCGATTTCCACTTCCACTGCTGGTCCTTCGCCAGCGCCCATTACCTGATGAAGAAGAACCTCAGAGTTTGGCAAAGCAAAACGTTTACCTTTTTTCCCAGCCGCTAAAAGAACAGCACCCATTGAAGCGGCAATGCCTATACAAATAGTGGAAATATCTGGCTTCACATATTGCATTGTGTCATAAATTGCCAAACCAGCCGTGACCACGCCGCCAGGAGTATTTAAATAAAGTTTAATATCTTTTTTGGGGTCTTCGTGTTCCAAAAATAAAAGTTGAGCAATAACGCTATTCGCCACCGCGTCAGTAATCGGTCCGCCTAAAAAAATAATTCTTTCTTTGAGTAGCCGAGAATAAATATCATAAGCCCTTTCGCCATCAGGAGATTTTTCTATAACCGTTGGAATAAGATACATATTTTAAATAATAATCAAATTTTTTAAAAAATCAATCTTTTGGTGCGGCCAAGGGGAGTCGAACCCCTCTCTCCGCCTTGGCAAGGCGACATAATAGCCGATATACGATGGCCGCAAAAGAACTATTAAAATTATAGAATTTTTTTATTTTGTTTTCAAGTTTAATAAAGTGAATTGTAAAAATTCAAAGTTTTCATTATTCGCTTTTAAATTTTAATTCGGTTAATTTTTTTTCTCAAATCTCTCAAGACTTTTTTGAAAATAAGAAAGGCGTTTTTTTAAAACTGGGTCTAAGTCTTTTTCCAGATTCAAATGAGAAATCTGGACATTTAAAGCGGAAAGAAAATAATCAAAAAGTTTTTTTTCATAATCAGATTTTATTTCAAAATCCGGCACCAAATTTTTTAATCCTTCATCAATATATTTTTTATTGAGCGCCAAATAAAAAATGGGAATTTTTTCCAATTTGCCCAATTTCAATGTTTTTTCTGATTCCTCGTCTTTCTCTAATTTTAAACCGTATTTTAACTCTCCTCCGTTTCTTTTGTTTTTTAATAAAATCTTTTCTATTTTTTCCTGATATCGAGGACCGCTTGTCTCTCCCACTTCATCAAAAGCGCAAACCGTATTGCCTGTTTCTTTTTCCAAAATTAAATTATCAACTCCATTATAAATATCATCATAGCGGGAGGTTCTGACAACAATAAAATCTTTAGCCAAAAACTTGGAAAAAATGGCTGTTTTTAACATTTCTAATTTTTCTCCGGTTCTTTTTATTTCTTCTTTATTTTCTTTTTCTTGCCATTTCTTTTCTCTATCTTTTATTAATTCTTTGTCTTTTTCTATTTCTTTTTGAGAATAAATTTTTGAAAAAGCGTCCATATCAATCCGAGCCTCTTTGTTTAAAGGTACGCCTTCTTTTTTTAACCGCTCTCCAATTTTTTCTATAAAAATAATGAGGTTTTTCTCGGTCTTTTCTTCCTCGTCTTTTTTGTCCAATTGTTGGACAAATTTTGGCTCTGGAAATAAAGAAAGCATATTTTTGAAAAAGAATTTAACTATTCTTATTTTTCTTTATCCCCTTTCCAATCTTAATAAATTTGGAAAAATTTACAACCAGTCTATTAAAGATTAAAAGAAAAAGGTAAAATAAAAATATGATTATTGAAGGCAAAAAAATTAGCGAAAAAATTCTTGAGGAACTAAAAAAACTGCCCAAACCGAAAAAATTTTTCGGCGCTGTTTTGGTTAATAGCGACGCCTCTTCAATTAGTTTTTTAAAACAAAAAGAGAAAGTCGCCAAAGAGTTAGAAATAGATTTCCGCTTGTATAAATTTCCTTTAGAAATTAAACAAGACGAATTAAGAAAAGAAATTTTAAAAATTGCCCTTCATAAAACCAGCGGCGGTGTCATTGTTCAACTGCCTTTGCCAAAACATATTAATCCTCAATATGTTTTAAATGTTATTCCGCGCGAAAAAGACATTGATGTTTTAGGAGAAAGAGCCTTAGGCGCTTTTTACGCTTCTAGAAACATCATTTTTCCGCCAGCGGTTGGAGTTGTTGATGCTATATTTAAAACTTACAACTTAAAACTAACAAATTTAAAAGTGGCGGTGGTTGGCTTAGGTTTTTTAGTGGGCAAACCAATAAGTCATTGGCTTATGGGTAAATGTCCGGAAATTTATCTTTTGGATAAAGGAAGTGATTTAAAAATTTTAAAAGAAGTAGATGTGGTTATTAGCGGGGTTGGCAAAGCCAATTTAATTAAACCAGAAATGCTAAAAAATAATGCGTTGGTTATTGATTTTGGCTATAGTTTGGAAAATGGAAAAATAAAAGGCGATTTTGAGGCAACACAAATTCCAGCTTCCAACTTCCAACTTCCAAATTCCAAATTCCAAATTCCAAATTTTTCCTATACGCCAACGCCTGGTGGCACTGGTCCGATATTAGTGGCAAAAATTTTTGAAAATTTTTACAAATTGAATAGCTAACTAAATTGATAAAAACTTATAGACCTGGGCAAGTCTTTAAACTGCTCTTTTTATTTTCAAACTTTATCTCAATAGAGCGTTAAGGTTATTTTGTTTTAGTTGAAGTCTCTGTTTTTTCTATTATTTCTAATGTCTTTTTTTTGATGGCTTCTAAAATTTTTTTGTCTTCTTTAAGTTTTAATCTGGCATTTTCAAAACCCACGCCTAATTTCTCCCCTTCAAAAGAAAGAGTGGAACCTGTTTTTTTCACTGCTCCATATTTTAAAGCCATATTTAAAACATCAGCTTCATAAGAAATTCCTTGACCATACATAATATCAAACTCCGCCATTTTAAAAGGTGGAGCGACTTTATTTTTGACCACTTTTGCTTTTACCCGACTGCCTAAAATCTCTTCACCTTTTTTAATCTGCGCCACCCGACGAATGTCAATTCTTACTGAGGAATAAAATTTTAAAGCCAAGCCGCCGGGGGTTGTTTCTGGATTGCCGAACATTACGCCGATTTTCATTCGAATTTGATTGATAAAAATCACAATAGTGCCGGTTTTAGCCGCAATCGCTGATAATTTTCTTAAAGCTTGAGACATTAAACGAGCTTGCAAACCAATATGCATTGCTCCCATTTCGCCTTCAATTTCCGCTTTTGGCGTTAAAGCCGCCACTGAATCAACCACCACAATATCAATAATCCCGGAGCGGACCAAATTCTCTAAAATATTTAACGCTTCTTCGCCACTATCTGGTTGAGAAATAATTAAATCATTCATCTTCACGCCTATTTTCTGAGCATATTCTGGATCTAAAGCATGTTCCGCATCAATAAAAGCCGCTTTCCCTCCTCTTTTTTGAACTTCAGCAATGGCATGAAGCGCTAAAGTGGTTTTTCCTGAGCTTTCTTGACCAAAAATTTCAATCACTCTTCCTTTGGGCCAACCGCCAACACCTAAAGCTAAATCAAGAGAAAAAGAACCAGTGGAAATAGATTCTACTTTCGCATGCCGCGTTTCGCTTAGTTTCATTACCGCTCCTTCTCCAAATCGGCTTTGCAGTGATTCTAAAAGAGAATCAAGGGTTTCTGATTCTGATTTTTTTTCTTCGTTATTTTTTTTACTGGTGGCCATAAAATTATTAATTAGAAGAAGGGGGTTGATAAAAAATTTGTTTGGTTAAAATTCTTTCGCGGCCGGGAATTTTTTTAACTTTAAAAACCAAAACATTTAAACCCGGCTGAAGATTAATAATTTTTTCAAAATAACCACTACTTTCAGCATAAACCGGTTCATTATTAATTGTCAACTGAGAACCATCTTGAATTTTTCCAATAATTTTAAATGATGGATCTTTGACCACCAAATTATCAGAAACATTTTCCAACCACAAAGAAGGCAAAGTCAAAAAAGAAACGGCTCGCATCAAAAGATAACCAAAAACCAAAAGCACAATCAGAAGAAAAAAGATAATTCTTTTATTAATTTTTGGCAAAGCAAAACGATTTTGAGGCAAACGGTCTTTTTCTCCAGAACGACGCAGTTTTTGATTATCTTTTAAATATTTTTGCCACAATTCTTCGCCATCAAGATTTAAAGCTTCAGCGATTTTGGTTAAATAGCCAAAAACATAAGGAGCCGCTGGTAATTTTTCAAATTTATCTTCCAGCAAAGCTTCTAAAAAGTTAGAAGCAATGCCTGTTGTTTGAGCTAATTTTTCTATTGTCCAACCTTTCGCTTTTAAGGATTCAGTGATATAAGCGCCTAATTTTTTATTTTCTTTTATTTCCTCCATTTTAATTTATTTTAAAAAAACCTCGCGCGGTTTTGCCCCTTCGCCTGGACCAATAATTTTTCTTTCTTCCATTATATCCAAAAGCCGAGCCGCTCGGGCATAGCCAATTTTCAAGCGCCTCTGAAGCAAAGAAGCTGAAGCTTTTTTGGCTTGCCGAACCGTTTCAATAGCCAAAGGAAGAAGTTCGTCTTCTATTTCTTCATCTTCTATTTCTTTAAAACTTAATGGTTTTTCTTTTAGAGCTTCATCAAATTCTTCTTTTATTTCTGTGGGCGCATTATGAGAAACAAGATAATCAACTACTCTTTTAATCTCTTCTTCAGAAACAAAAGCTCCTTGAATACGTCTTGGTTTAGAAAGCTCATTAGAAAGAAAAAGCAAATCACCATTGCCTAAAAGTTTTTCTGCCCCCGCCATATCCAAAATTGTTCGGGAATCAATTTGACTAGCCACTTGCAAAGCAACGCGGCAAGTAATATTAGCTTTAATCAAACCAGTAATCACCTCAACTGAAGGTCTTTGAGTAGAAACAATTAAATGAATGCCAGTGGCGCGAGACATTTGAGCCAAACGAATTATTGAAGCCTCCACTTCCCGGCCATAAGAAACCATTAAATCCGCTAATTCATCAATAATCACTAAAATATAAGCAAGGGGTAAAGACGCTGATTTATTATAAGCCTTGATATCCCGACGACCAGCTTGTAAAAGAATTTCATAACGTCTTTCCATTTCGCTAATTGCCCAGCGTAAAACATTCATCGCTTTTTTGGGTTCAGTAATCACCGGGCTAATCAAATGAGGCAAGCCATTATAAACCGAAAGCTCTACTCTTTTTGGATCAACCAAAATAAGGCGCAGTATTTGCGGAGAATTTTTAAAAAGCAAAGAAATTAAAAGCGAATGAAGAAGAATTGATTTGCCACTGCCAGTAGCGCCAGCAATTAATAAATGGGGCATTTTATCAATATCAGCAAAAATCGGTTCGCCATTAACATTTCTACCTAAGGCAAAAACCAAAGGAGCAGTGTTTTTAAATTCTGGTTCAGCCAATAAATTGCCTAAACGAACAAGAGCAGCAGATTTGTTGGGCACCTCAATGCCAACCAAAGACTTTCCCGGAATCGGCGCTTCAATACGAACAGGATGGCTCGCTAAAGCCAAAGCCAAATCCTGACTTAAGGCCGTAATTTTAGAAAGCTTTACTCCTTCGGCTGGCTTTAAAGTATAACGCGTAATCGTTGGACCAACCGTAATTTCTCCCATTTCCACTGGAATGCCAAAACTTTCAAGCGTTCTTTGAATAATGTTAGCGCCAGCTCGCAAATCACCCACTGTTGGTTTTTGAGAAGTAGTGATTAATAAAGATAAAGGAAAAGAAGAATAATCTTTTAAATATCTTTCTTTGTTTGTTTCTTTTAAATCAGGCTTTGTTTTCTCTAATTTTTCCTCTTCTTTAATTTTTAATGGTTCTTTTTCTTGAACCGCTGCTGACAAAACTTCAACCGCTTCATTAATTTTTGGCGTTTCTTTTAAAACCGGTGGGGATTCATTTAATTTTAGCTCCGCTTTCTTTTTTGGGGGCAATCTCAAAGGTTTATTAATCACAATTAAAAAAGAAATAAAAAGTAAAGCAGAAGTTAAAACCAAAGAAACCGGCAAACCAAAAGGAATGCGCATCGCGCCAATAAGAGAACCAGTAAAACCGCCACCACCAGGAGAAATCAAATCAATAAATCCTAAACCAGAAAACAAAAACAAAAGACCGCCAACAAAAGTCAGCCAAGAAGAAACCGCGCTTGATTCTGCTAAAAAAGATAAAGAAATCAAAAAAGAAATTATTGGCAAAAGATAATAGCCCCAGCCAAAAGCCTTTTGTAAAAGATTAAATAAAATTTCTCCAACTGGTCCAGCTTGTTTAAAACCGGCTAAAACAAAAATAGCGGTCAAAGCTAAAAAAATAACCGCGCCAATGGTTTTTTTAACCTTAGGATGAAGTTGGGCTTTTTTTAAATTAGAATTATTAGATGAAGAGGACAATGATTTTTTAGCCATCCTCTTTTATTAAAATTAAAAAATCATTAAAATTCAAGAGTAAGAAATACAAAAAATGACAAAAGATTTCAATCCTTTAATTTTTAAATCTTACGATATTCGCGGCCATTACCCAACCCAAATCAATGAAAAAATTGTTTCCCGCTTGATTTTTTTCTTAGCGAAATTTTTCAAAAACGGCAAGATAGTCATTGGCCACGATACGCGTTTAAGCTCGCCGCTTATTTATCAAACTGTTATTAAAACCTTTGAAAAATTTCCGGGTTTTCAATTGGAAAAAATCGGTTTAAGCACAACACCGATGTTTTATTTTTTAGTGAATAAATTAAAAGCCAAAGCCGGTATTATGATTACGGCTTCCCATAATCCCAAAAATGATAATGGTTTAAAAATTGTTGAAAGAAAAGCTCAAATGATTAGCGGAAAAACAATTTTGAAAATAATAAAAAAATATGAAAACTAAATATTTGAATCTTTATTTAAAATTCCTTAAAAAATTCATTGATTTAAAAAGACCCATAAAGGTAGTTTTTGATTGTTTCAATGGTTCAACCGGTCCTATTGCTTTCCAGTTGTTTAAAACCGTTCCTTTTTTAAAAGCTCACTTTATTAATTTCAAATCCAATGGTTATTTTCCAGCTCATGGTCCGAATCCATTAATAAAAGGCAAGCTCGCTCAGCTAAAAAAAGAAGTAATTAAAAGAAAAGCAGATCTTGGTGTGGCTTTTGATGCTGACGGCGATCGAGCATTTTTTGTTGACAATAGTGGAAAAATATTGCCCTCTTATGTTATGGTAAAACTTTTAAGACTTAATCAAAAATCAAAAATGGTTACTGATTTAATTACTTATTCTTGCTTAAATTTGGTTGGACTTTTAGATAAAAATACTTTTCAATCAAGGGTCGGCTCTTATTTTATAAAAAAAGCAATGCGTTCTCATCAAGCGGATTTTGGTATTGAAGATTCAGGTCATTATTATTTTAAAGAATTTTTTTATGCGGACAGCGGAATTTTAGCGGCAATAAAAGTCATCAACCAGCTTTCGCGTTTACCTTATTCTTTAAAAGATTTTTATGATTTTTTACCCTTTCTTATTATTAAAAAGAAAATAATAAAAACCAAAAAACCAAAAACAATACTTAAAGAGTTTTCCAAAAAATATGCTAAAAAAGCTCTCGCTGTCTCTCAATTAGACGGCTTAAGTTTTTATTTCAAAAATTCTTGGCTTAATGTCAGACCATCTAATACTGAATCTTTAATAAGAATAACTGAAGTTTTTAAACAAAATAAGAAAACAGAAAAAAGCTAAAAAATAGGGAAAAACTGAAAAATTGGAAAAACTCAAAAAACCCGAAAAACTCAAAAAACCCGAAAAACCCGATAATGCGATAAAATCGATGTTTTTATTTTAGAAGAAAAAATTTTAGAACAAAACGTGGTTAATTTTTATAAAAAATCAAAAAATGTGTCGCAAAATGCAAAAGCCGATAATGCGATGAAATCGAGATTTCTAAAAAAAGTGTCGCAAAATATAAAATTTTTAAAAATTGCCTCAGAAGCCGATAATGCGATGAAATCTAACGTTTTTCCACTTTTAACAATTTTTGAAGTCAAAAATGTTTCTGTAGAAACATTTTTTTGATTTAAATTTTTAAAATTTTTATTTTTTATTAATTTTTCCAAAATTAGAATGATTATTTTTCAATTTTTGTCTTATTAAAATTAAAAATATAAGAATCAAAATAAACCAGCCCAAAGGTTCTAACCAATAATTTTGCCACCAATTAATTCCTTGAAATCTAATTGGATCATTAAAAGGCCAAAAAATATTGCTTGTGCCGCTATGATGAGTAAAAATATCAACAATTATATGAAAGAGATAAGCCAATGACAAACGAACTTGTTTAAAAAACAAAAGAATTAAAAAGAGAATAGCAAATCCTAAAAAACTATGAGCAAAATGATAAAAGTTCCAAGATTTGTCTAGGCCAAAAAAACTTACGGCGCCAATAATATCAGGCAAACCGCCCATTAAACCAAAAAGCCACCAATTTTTAAATCGAGGAGAAATAATAATGCCATTGCCAATATGAAACAAAATACTCATTTTATTATTCTAAAAAATATTTTAAAATTAAACAATAAATTCAATGGCTAATAAAAAATTAGAATTAGGAAAAAGAGGTGAAGATTTTGCTTGCGAATATTTAAAGAAAAAAGGTTATAAAATTATTGAAAGAAATTTCCGGAAAAAATGGGGGGAATTAGATATAATTGCCAAATCTCCTGATAAAATTTTAGTTTTTGTGGAAGTGAAAACAATGAAGTTTTTTCCTTTATTAGATTTAAAACCAGAGGATCAATTAACAGCGGCTAAAAAAGAAAAGCTTCAAAAAATCGCTCTTTTTTATGCTAATAATCATGAAGATTTAATTTATAAAGAAAAAGGTTGGAGAATAGATTTAATTGCCTTGACAATTGATAAAGAAAATTTTATAATAAATCACTATCAAAATATTTAAAAAGCTTCGGTTGACCGAAGCTTAAAATCTAGGAACGAAAAAGGTAATATCTATCCTCATCGTTCCTCTCTGGACCCCACAATTCTTCTGAATTTTTAGGGTCATTGTCCAAATTTTTCTTGAGGAAAAATTTGGACATTAATTTCTTCAACAAAAGCCAAAGCTTTTTCATTGTTTCCTCCACTCATATTAATAATTCAAAGAACTAAAAACAAAAAACCTCTTTTGAGAAAGAGGCTTTAAAAATTCTATAAATTTATAATCGCCCCTTTCTCAGAAGAGGTTAAAAAAGAAAAAAGCAAAAAATATTTTTTGAGCCATTTTTTTAAAGATATTCTCAAAGCATTTTTTTGTCAAGAGGAAAACAAAGGAAATTTTTGGCAAAGTTTTTGAACTTCTTTTTTTAAAGAAATAACATTTTTTTCTCTTAATCCTTGATCAATAAAATGGGCAATAATTTTCATTTCTTTTTCTTTCATTCCTCTAGTGGTAACAGCGGCGGTGCCTAAACGAATGCCTGAAGGATCAAATGGTTTTCGCTTATCATAAGGAATAGTATTTTTATTAACAACAATACCAATGGCTTCTAATTTTTCGGCTGCTTTCTTACCAGTTAATCCCTGAGCCATTGTGTCAATTAAAATCAAATGAGTATTAGTGCCACCGGAAACAATTCGCCAACCAAGCTTCTGAAGTTCCTGACTTAAAATGCGCGCATTTTTTACCACTTGTCTTATATACTTTTTAAAATTAGGTTTTTGAGCTTCAAAAAGCGCTATACCTATAGCCGCGATATTATTTAAATGAGGTCCGCCTTGCAAAAGAGGAAAAACCGCTTTGTTAATAGCTTCGCTATATTCATTTCTGGAAAAAATCAAAGCCGCCCGCGGGCCTCTTAATGTTTTATGAGTAGTTGTCATTACTACTTCAGCATAAGGAAAAGGCGAAGGATAAACGCCACCAGCCACTAAACCAGCAAAATGCGACATATCAACCATTAAGATGGCTTTAACTTCATCAGCGATTTTTCTAAATTTTTTAAAATCAATAATTAAAGGATAAGCGGTATAACCCGCAATGATTAATTTTGGTTTTTCTTTTTTGGCGATTTCAGCTATTTGCTCATAATCAAGTTTTTCAGTTTGAGAAGAAACGCCATAAGGAATTTGTTTCCATAATTTTCCTGTTAGACTCACTTTTTGACCATGACTTAAATGACCGCCCATTTCTAAACTCATTCCCATAATTTTTTCGCCCAAAGGAACTAAAGCCAAATAAATGGCTAAATTAGCTGGTGAACCAGAATAGGGCTGAACATTGACTGACCATTTTTTATCTGAACAATGAAAAAGTTTTAGGGCTCGCTTTTGAACTAATTTTTCCAGTTTATCAGCATAATAATTGCCTTGATAATAACGTTTTTGAGGATAACCTTCAGCATATTTAGCGGTAAAAATCGAAGCCAAGGCTTTAAGCACTTCTGAAGAAGGATAATTTTCTGAAGCAATCAAATTGAGAGTTTTTCTTTGCCTATTTTTTTCTTTCTGAATTAAATTTTTTAAAACCCAATCAGTCATTTTATAAGCCTATATTTTTATTTTAAAATGATTTGATTAAAAAATTAAAAGCAGTAATTTAATGATTTAAAAGTTTATCAAGGTCTTTTAGATTTTGGGTTTCTTTTAAAAGATCATCGTTAGAGAAATTATTAGCCTTTGAAGAAGTAGTTTGATTTTTTGAATTTAAAGAAGAAGAAACTGAAGAGGTTAAAATTTCAAATTCTTTTAAAGAAGAGGGCGAAGAATAAGAAGGTGGCTCTGATTTTTCTTCTAATGGCTTTTGAGATGTTGAAGAAGGGGCAAAAAGAGGAAAATAAAGAGCAACAATTCCCATTGTTAAAAGAAAAACCAAAAGGCTAATTAAAAATTTATTTTTTCGGCGCATTTTTAAATTAAACGATTTTGAATAAAAACTCTTTCGTCAAAAGCGATTTCTAATTTTATCATTTGATTAGAATTTTTTTGGGGAATCCAAAGATATTTTTCTTTCTGGATTAAATCAAAAATTTCTTTGGTTAATTTGACGTCTTGAAGGCAATAATTTTTCAATTGTTCCATCTCGCCTCGATGATAAAAATCAATGGCTTTAAGACTGGTACCGCTTTTACCTTTACCTAAATTAGCCTGGGCTAAAACTTCAAGACTAACCCTTCGCCCTAATTTCTTTTCAATTTCTTCTAAAATATCAAAATGAGGAATAGCGGCTAAATTGAAAGACAAATATTTTTCCAAAACCGGAACGTCAAAATGTTTACTCCAAAAACCAACTAATAACTCCGCTTCTTTAAAAAATTCATTCATTTTTAAAAATTCATTTTCGTCAAAAACGAAATATTGATCATGCTTATAGGAATAAGCGCCGACAACCGATATTTCTAATTTCTTTATATTTTCTTCGCCGCCAACATCAGCAAAAGAATTTTTTGTTTCAATGTCAAAAACAATTCTATCAGCCATAAAAACTTAAACGTGCCGATCGGCTACTTTAGAAGCCACATAACTCTCGGGCTTTGTTTTTGCTTTAAAATGATAAGCGCGAATAATGCTTAAAACTTCTTGAATTAAAACCTGGCTTTTGCCATTTTCGCCAATATCCGCGTGAATTTCAAAATCAAAAAATGGGGCGGAAAAATTTTTTAATTCCGTCAAAATTTCTTTAGCCACCTCGAGTGATAACAAAACTTCTTTAATGATTCTATCGCGAAAGCTATGAAATTCTAAAAGTTCTATTCGTCGCCAAAAATAACGGCCGCCGTTTCCTACCCGATGAACCACAACAGCAGTCACAAAATCAATCCCTTTATCAAAACAGGCCTCTGAATCTGTTCCAATAATAATTTTATAAACCGCCTGAGGTTCTTTTTTCATAAAGGCAATAATCTCTTTAGCCACTTCCTTTTTTGATAAATTCAAACCAAATGAATTTTTAAACATAAATCTTATTTTCAGATTATTAAATTTTTATTTTTTGTCAAATAAAAAGATTAAAAATTGGCGAATGCTTTTGGTTGTGTTATATTTATAAAAAGAATTTATATAAAGTTGGCTTGGAATTAATATTAGGTTTTTAAAGCGCGTGTAGCTCAGGGGTTAGAGCGCTTGTTTTACACACAAGAGGTCGCTGGTTCAAATCCAGCCGCGCGCACAATTTAAAAACAAAAAATGATTACTCAATCTCATATCTTCACTATGATTGAATTAGCCAGCTTATGGAAATTTCACTCTGGCAATTTTAGTTTTTATTTTCTTAATTGAAAAATGCAAAAACACTTGAGGTTTTTGGAATTTAGAGTACTATTTTTAGGATATGACAAATATCAGTGATGAAATTTTAATTAAAAAATACTTTCAGGGCGATGAAAAATCTTTAGAGATTTTGATTAAGCGTTATCTTAAACCTATTTATAGTTTTATTTATCGATATTTAGAAGACGTCTCAGAAGCTGAAGATGCAACGCAAGAAACATTTTTAAAAGCTTGGCGAAATCTTAAAAAATTTAACCAAGAAAAAGATTTTAAGATTTGGCTTTTTCAAATTGCCAAAAACACGGCGCTTGATTATTTAAAAAAGAAAAAGGCAATTCCTTTTTCAGAATTTTCCGCCCGAGGCGGAGAAAAAGGAGAAAATATAATCGCTGAAATATTAACCGATAACTCCCCTCTGCCAGCTGAGCTTTTTGATAAAAAACAAACTGCCCAGATGCTTAATGCCGCTATGAAAAAATTGTCGCCTCAATACAAAATGGTTTTATTTCTCCGCTATAACGATCATTTTACTTTTCAAGAAATTGCTAATATTTTTGGCGAATCATTAAACACTGTTAAATCAAGACATCGCCGAGCAATTTTGTTGTTAAAAAAATTATTAAAGGTCGCAAATAAATAAAATTAATTACCACCCAATAAAAATATGAAAGGATATTTTACCAACATTGAAAAAGACACTTTAGAAAATGAAAATTTTCGTAAAGTGCTTTACACCTCAAAGCATTCTCAATTGGTGTTGATGAGTTTAAAACCAAAAGAAGAAATTAGCCTGGAAGTTCATCCGGACAATGATCAATTTTTCAGATTTGAAAAAGGAACAGGTAAAGTAATTATTGACGGCAATGAATATAATGTTTCCGACGGCTCGGCAATTGTGGTACCGGCTGGCGCTGAACACAATGTGATTAATATTTCAGAAACTGAAGAATTAAAACTTTACACTATCTACTCGCCACCTCATCATAAAGACGGCATTGTCAGAACAACTAAAGAAGAAGCCGAGGCAAATGAAGCGCCTTTTGACGGTGAAACAACAGAATAAAAATGAAAAAGG
>Ga0123519_10004201_pt1 | contig 23482 bp, 15 predicted proteins | sample YelNatPaOPRAMG02_FD_87396 | JGI IMG/M metagenome (GOLD analysis project Ga0123519, IMG submission 87396) | Hot spring microbial communities from Yellowstone National Park - Yellowstone National Park OP-RAMG-02 (version 2) | ecosystem: Environmental > Aquatic > Thermal springs > Hot (42-90C) ...
AGTCGAACAAGCTACCACGGAAAAACGAACGAGAATCCAAAAAAACCACGAGTGAACCTGTAAACTTTTATTATTTTAGTTTGAGTGCGGAGGATGCGCATCTAAGAAATGATTGGGCTAAAAATTGAACGCTAGCAACAGTGCTAGCAGTTCAATGCTCCATTTTTATCTGAGACTTGTATAGTGACCCAGTCGGGGGTCGAGCCTTCCGCAGGGCGCTCGCTACAACGGTGAATGCGTTGCAGTTGCAGTTCTCACATGGACGCAGAGCAGCTTTGCGGCGCCTTTGCAGGCATCTCGGCTCCCAGCAAAATCCTATTGTATCTCTCCAACCATACCGGAATGTAGCGTCTCTCTTCACGGATCTTGCTAAGAGGCTTTCGCTAGCGTGCTAGAGCTTCCGCCCTCAGCGCGCGCCCACAATGGCGCGTTCGTACCCGATTCATAGCCGTAATCGAAGAATAGCTCCTCGCCTGCTTCGATCTGACGATCTGCATAGAGCGCAACTCGAATATCCCCGTTCACAATCCGATAACGCACCACGCAATTCTTTCGAGGCGGAATCCGGCTATGATTGATAAACTTTGTGCGCTTGCCGGCCCGATGGGCATCGATGCATTGCTCGTCGTTGAGATCGAAAAGGTATGATACGCCAGTTGTATGATCATGAATCCGGCCTCGCCATTCCGCCTCGAGCTGGCTCACAATTTCGCCACAGTACTCTCCAATAAAGGCACCTTTGGGAATGACCGCACTGGCAAAGATACCCCATCCGTGGACATCTGAGCGACCGAGTAAAAGTCGTTTCTGGATGCCCAGCTGTAAGTTCATGTTTTCACAAGTCCTGTGCTTATCCTCCGGGTCGCGAGCACCACAGCCGGTGCAAGAGTCCGGGTCGCATTCGCGGTCCGCCGCAAAGCAGGGACATTTCTTGTTGTTACATTTCGTTCGACATTTGCAGCCTTTAAAGGCCCTGGGACACGATTCACCCATCACAACCGATGCACAGCAACAGTATTTTTCACAGAAACGCCCCTTGATGACACACTCACAGGTTTCCTTCGAGCAAGCGCCCTCGTGATCGCATGGGCGATACACGAACGAGCGTCCTGCAGATAATTGGTTCATAGGACGCGAAGCCCTGCACAGCCGAATATCACAGGAGCGTCTCTGCTGTCCGTGGAGGCGGTCGACACTTCCGTTTGCGAGTGCGAAGTGGCTAACATCGCTGACAAGGCCACTGGAGCTGGCGTCATTCCTGTGGTCGGGCGCTGCAGTACTGGTAACGTGCCGAACTGCATTAGGTCTCAGTTCGGAAGCGGCACTCATCGTCTGGTGAGAGGCAGCGTCTTCATGGTTAGTCTGCACCATGTCGTTGCTTTTCACTTGTCCAGAGGGCTTTTTCTGCATGCCGCCCTCACGATAATATTTCATCGCGAGCATCGCACATTCCACGCATGATCGCCATGGAAGGCAAACTTGCCGGATACGACAAAAATCATTATCAAATATTTCCTGACCCGTCTGGAGCAAGGGCAACTCGTATGCGGCACACACCACTTGATTGAGATCAAAATCGATACGATCCGCTTTTTCTGGTGTCTCCGATCTTCGGGTGGCATCTGAGCGCAGCTCACCTTCGATACTACCGATACCGTTCGGCCAGAGTCGTCGAAAGCAGCGACCACTACAAAATGTGACCTCTGCACTTGGGAATTCGAACAATCCTAAACGTGGTCTTCTCACTCTTGGCAGTGGGTGATGTGAGCCGTGCATTGCACAGTCGTACATATAGCATCGCCTACAAAACAAGCTGCGCATCGTGTCGGACTCGCAGATACCCAGCAGGGAATCCGTGCTGTCTTCGGCAAGACATACATTTGAACAATGTTGATTTGGCGACCGACCATGGACTGGTGCAACTTGTTCTCTGTTCTGAATCTCTTGCTCGGCAAGCACTGACTTCAGATCCGTGAGGCTAGTTGAAGTGTATGTGCTTAAATACTGCAGCGCTTCCTGGACTTCACCGAATTGGCTCGCAGTCTTTCGAAGCAAGTAGAGCGCCATTTTCTGCGACTGCATCCAGGTCCACAACGCAACAGAATCTCGCTCTTCCATTATGGACAGCGAGCCGCACTCTAACACTGGCCCCAAGTTTTGCGGCACTGGTATTCCATGGGAAAATCCTCGTCTCCAGGCAGCCAGCGACCCGGTGTCTATCTCATCACCACTCCCGTCGTGCTGGTTTTCTTGCAGTCGACGAATTTCATCTACCGCAGAAATAATTTGGTATGCAGACTCGATATTCCTCTTTGTGTCCCCGAGATAGGGCAAGAAAAGGTTGCTCGTGACAATGTCCGATGCCGCGAAATTTCTTCTAATTGGAATATACGCTGTTGAGTCCGGAAGAGGGTCGACATGCGGAAAAACAATTTTCCGGCATCTCTGGAGTCGTAGCTTTCCATTATCGTCGCGACTGGTTGGTGACTGGTCGATTCTGCGTCGAAGGATTTCGTTCTCTGCGGAGGCCACAGGCAGTGGCGTCCCAGATCTCTCGCGTTGTAACCGTGCTCGGTTTTCGGCGACCAACGCTAACACATATTCTCGCTGCTCATTCGCAAACTCCCTTTCGGCCCTCTCGAAGACATCCCGGTAAAGAGAAGGTATGCTGCTTTGTTTGCGCTGTTTCCAGTCTTTGCGGCGCACCATATCAATTTTGTGGGGCGCTTTTCGCCCTGGAGCGCGTCTTCTTCGGCCTATGCTCACTGATTTTCCTGAAAACTAAGGCTTTCTGAAGTCGATGATGACTCACTTTAGTAAGTTTCAAAAAATTAGGCACGAAAGCCGTCTGTCAGCTACACTGCAAGAGTGCGACAACACTCGTCGGCAGCAAAAAGCGCCTCGCACGGAATAGTTCGTGCACGTTGGGTGCTGATCCCAGAACGACCTCTTTCCTCACATTCAAGCCTATATACACCGGGCTTCCTGCACGACCACCGATGACTTCACAGTGCAGAGGTTCGCTGAAACTAAATTTCAACAGAATAGCGATACCTGAAAAAGATTAGAAATTTGGACGCTAAGTTAAGGACGGCGGTTGCGTGGCCGATTCGAATACCGGCAAACGAAGCGCGTTGCGCTGAGATTTTTCAACCTGTTGATATAGTAAGCTCATCATTGCCGGCGAGAAAGATACCGAAACGATGGCCCGTTGGTCCCACGAACTCATCGAGAGTCCTCTTCTTATTCCCCGACGAGTCTCTGCGAGCCTATTTTGACCATGAAAAGTGTGCGTGCATGATAATCAGTTTTGCTAGAATATGCCGCCGATTGATTTTTCGATGACAAAACTTTTACATTGAACATGCTTCCCAGAATTCGGCATATGTATAATGCCCTTGGGGAAAGCGTCCATGATGAAGCACCTACCTTTAAGTTCCATTACCCATACTTCCTCTCGGATATACTGTCCGTTTTGTACATGCTATCTTGCGCCGAGTACCTGCCGTGAGCACCTGCCGTAGCGCTCATACCGCTAAAGCAGAAGCATCACGGAGACAGAACAGCTGCGCCATCCGACTGAGGACATCGCCCTGGTCGCAGTGAGCTATTTATATATCGCTTCGCGCTGCCTCGGGCAGTACGTCTGTCTGCACAGCATGCAGGCTCACAGAATGATCCCGAATCCCGACCATATGTCGGGTGAACGACAATTCCAGACGACGCCCTTTAGTCGGATGGCAACGCCGTTCTGTCTCCGTGATGGCTCTGCTCCAGGGGTGTAAGCACCACGGAGGGTTTTCACGGCAGGCATTCAGCACATGGTAGCATGTAAAAAACGACCAGTATATCCGAGAGGAAGTGTGGGTAATGGAACTTGAGCATAGGTGCTTCATCATCGACGCTTTTTCAAATACCATTATCCATCGCGCAACCAGGGATCCATAGCCAATGGAAACGAATTTTTTTGTCATCGAAAAAACCACTTATCAACCAGAATCAGTACATAATATGCAATTAATAGACATATATTCACAAACTAGATCATGCTTTCTATCCACAGTTCTGAACGGATCGGATGCGAGCATCGCGGCGAGCAGCGGCGCATGAACCCTTCGCTGCCGCGCGCGGCGCTCAGGGGATCGATCGCGCCTGTACGCTGATGCGCCGCTTCGCATCGCTGCGGTCAGCCGGTAGGGTTCATTGTCGAGCGTTTCCTGTCGGACTGTCATCCGCGATGCCTTTTAGCTTTCATTCAGTTCGGCTGGAGAACGAGAATAGACAGCGAGCACAACAGGTTGTGTTATGGAGCAAAGTCACAAACACTCTGAGAATCACACGGGCGCACTTTATGCCGCAGGCAACAACAGTAGATGCACTGATCTCTCGCAAACTAGAGCGGCAGTTGAGCACGCTTCGTTTGGGGTGCGTTCACGATACCGTTTTGACAACGACCCAAGTCTAGACCAGATCTTCTGCGCTTCTTTGCTTGAAACGATGCCTGAGATTGGGATCTGCACCACAGACAATGATGCCCATTGTGCGCAATCATCAAGTTGCAGCGGCGTCCTGCATTCATCGACTTTCCAGGAACACATTGAGCTTCGCATGGATCATCCGGATGGCCTGTGTGATCTCTGCGCCACATCCCCAAGCCGGGCGCCCCGTTTGGTTATCCATGCTGCACGCATTGGGCAGCGAACAGGCAATCTCGATCCGTTCAGGTGTTCTGCACTATCGCGTCCGGCGCTGTCACCAGATGCGGATGCAGTTGTATTCGGGATCACGGAACCAGATTCGTCGAACAGCCAAGGCAATCGCCTCATTCATGTGAGTTTACAGCCTGATCCGAGCTCACAATCCCTCCCGATGGATGCCGCATCTGGCGGCGGCCAGCAGGGTTCCTGCGGACAAGGCGCCAATGAGACATACCAGTGGTGGGCCTGCGCCCTCAACAACCCCGTGCAGGATTTGGTCTACGCACGAAGGAATACCGTGCTGCTGGGGCTTTCCACAGGGCACGTAGCTGCCCTGCACACGACTGCGGAAAGCCTCGGGCTCGGTCCAGATATGCCGCCGCGGACGACACGCTTGCACAGGGATGCCATCCGTGAAATAGTTCTTACAGACGGAAATGACTGCATGTTCACAATCAGTCATGATGGTCAAGTACTCCTGACCTCGATTGAGAGGCTGTTTGCCGAAGCATCTGGCGCGCCACTGGCAAGCGCAGACACCGTCTCTAATGGTGCCGAGATCGGTCGCGTATCTATTGGTCGCCCAACGAGCAGTGTCCGCCCGACGTGTACGAATAGCTCATCCAAGGAGACATGCACGGTAACAACCGATGACGGTGCGCTCTACCTGGTTGACATGCGCATGCCGACTTGGCAGGCGGCAATCTGCGTACTAGAGACGAAACGGGACGGCCTCTTTGCTCATGATCATGAAGCAGGTGACGCACCAGTTGTTTTGCTCGGCTATGCGGACGGTCTCTTGTCCATACTGGATTTCCGAACGTTCCGGGAAATTGGACGTTATAGAGAGAGCCCATTCGCTTCCGTAGGCGATATTCGTTCGGTTGGACCTCATCAATTCATCTCTTTTGGAAGTCCGACTGCGGTTATGTGGAGCTATGATGAGAAGACGGCAACACTCGCCCCTGACTGGCACATGCATCCTTTCCGATGTGAACACCAGTCGGAGCCGTCTCCGGATGCATTTATACCGGGCTCCCCCACGCTTGCCAAAGGAGATCTTCACCTTGCACTCAGCATGATCGCCCTCACAGATACGAGAGGATACTTATCGCTGCTTAGTGTGTGACAACGACCACCTGAAACTGGCGTGCGAGCTAGAAACGAAGACCCTTTATTCCCGAAAGAGCTCCAGATCGGCCGCTACGAGTCCGCCTAGTCCAGAGCGCCTGAGTACCATTTTCGAGCACCATATGGCTTCCGCAGCTGAAATGCAAACTAGATCTCGTCAGACTCGAGTGCATCACCATAGCCGCACTGCCTAGCAGCATACCTGGCCTGCGCCGAGCTGCTACTCCGTATCCTCAGTCTTGACATCATGCTGCAGGGTTTCACACGACGGCAGGTAGGATGCATCCGTGACAGCGTCCGAATCCGACGCGGCGGGAGCCCGCTCCCGCATACCCATGCAGCTCAACTTCATCGCCGTCTTCGAGGAACGTGCGTTGTTTTCCGTTTGGCAGTTTCAGCGGATGTCTGCCACCCCAGGTCAGTTCTATCATTGAGCCGTAGGTGTTCGGTTCTGCACCAGAAACTGTGCCGCTCGCCAGGAGATCTCCGCAGCGCAAGTTGCAGCCAGTGGAGGTGTGGTGCGCGACCATTTGTTCGAAGGTCCAGTACATGCCCCGAAAATTGCACTGGCTAATGGTGATACCATTCAGCATCACGCTAAGATTCAGATCCAGGTTCGTTCGGCCCGCATCTTCATTCAGATACTGCAAAACAGGAGGATCCTGATGCGGTGCCGCTACGCGGTATGGCTCCAGAGCCTCGCGTGTCACGACCCAGGGTGAAATCGTCGTTGCAAAATTCTTCGAGTTGAACGGGCCAAGAGGCTGATACTCCCAGCGTTGAATATCGCGAGCACTCCAATCATTAACGAGCACGTATCCAAAGATGTACTGTCGACTATGCTCTACGGGAATTCGTTCGCCCAATATGCTATCCCTTCCGATGATAGCGCCAAGCTCTAGTTCGAAGTCGAGGCGTTCCGTTGGCTTAAACACAGGACAATCCGACCCCTCAGGTTTGATTTGCCCACAAGGCCGAGTGATCGGCGTTCCTGAAACCACTACAGAAGAGGCTCGTCCATGATACCCAATCGGTAAGTGCACATAATTCGGGGTCAGTTCATGTCCAGGACCGCGCATCATCTGGCCTAGGTGGGATGCATGCTCTTTCGACGCGTAAAAATCCGTGTAATCACCAATCTCTACAGGCAGTAGCACGTCTACTACGTCTTGAGCGGTGAGAAAAGCGTCTGCGCGCGAGTTCTCCAACGCTCGCTCCAGCTGCGGACAGAGACCGCTGTCCCTTGAGAGTGCGCGCTGAACGAGACGTCTGGTCTCCGAACAACATTGCTCTCCAAGTTTTATAAATCGATTCAACGATTCCTGTCCGAAAACGTCTGCCGCAGCGCCACGTAACGGCGTGTCCGGACTGCAAGCCTCGAAGAGGTCCGTCTCAGCAAGCGCACATAGATCGAGCACATTTCGTCCGACGGCGACAGCAACTCGCGCTTCACGTGAAGCTTCCCCTTTCTTTCGAAAAACACCGAACGGAAGGTTATAAAGTGTAAAGTCCGAGTTCTCCTGTATCGGCACGATAGCAGTTGCCTCATTCATAACGCATGTTTGATGCTAGTTGCGGCAGCGACGTTTGCGCGATGCTTCAGATCATGGCCGGTCGACCAGGGGCAACGCCCACATCCGGCCACTTCACATCGTTGTACCTGGACGACTTCGAGCTGGTTTCTGTGAGCACCAGGGGTAAACTGCCCATGTGGCTTTGTTTGGTACCCGGTGGACACGATCGCACTACCGTTCGTACGTGCACGAGATGCGTAACAGTTCTGGGGCGGTGTACAGAATCCGCTTCGGTGGCACGGGGTTTACGCAGGCTGTGCGCACCCGGGGAGCTCGTCTTGAACAGAGTACGACGACCGGAGCGGCGCAGTGTGTCGTTTCCGGTGGCAGCAGGAGCAGCAGCTTCTGCTCATGCCTTGCGCTGTGTCTATGAACAGAGTGAAGAATCAAAAAGCTTCGGTCTGAACGCCGTTGATGATCGTGTTCTCGGAGCTGTGGAGTTGCTAGGAGGCAGGGTCACCGTCGCAGACGTGGCGGCTCGCACTGGGTTAGGCCTCCCGACCGCACAGCGCTGCCTTGTCGCGCTTGCAAACGTCGCTGGTGGGCACCTAGAAGTATCGCGTGATGGCGAGCTCGTATACGCATTTCCGTCCAACGTTCGCCGTGTGCTTCTTCAAGAGAGTATCATTTTTGCGCTGCGCAATCGTTGGGAAAAGATCTCACCGTTCCTGAACTATCTCGTGCGCATATCGTTTGGCATTTTACTCATTGCGTCCATCTTCATTATCTACACCAGTATTGTTGCGATATCGAGCTCTGTCCAAAGTCGCGAGGATGACCGCCGCTCGAGCTATAATCGCAGCTACGGTGGGGGTAGTCTCTACGTCTGGATGGGCCCCAGTCCATTTGACCTTATCTTCTACGCAAATCATGGATATTCGGGACGCAGGCGCGAAGGGGGCATGTCATTTCTCGAAAGCATCTTCTCTTTCCTGTTCGGCGACGGGAACCCGAACGCCGATCTGGAAACCTACCGCTGGAGGAGGATCGGAGAAACGATTCGTCGGCTGGGCGGTGCCGTCACCGCAGAGCAAATCGCACCGTTGCTCGATGTCCCTGAACCGCCCGAGTCGCGAGGCGCTGTTTATGTTGACGAATCTTTCATGCTGCCAGTGCTTGAGAGGTTCGGCGGTAGACCCGAAGTAACCGACGACGGCGATATTGTGTACGTTTTTCCTGATTTGCTGAATACCGTATCGGGAAGTGGCTCCACGTCCGGTTCAGCGTCAAGTGAGCAGAGCCACTACGACAAGGGCTACATCGAGGAGCAGGAATATGTGTTTTCCAAGGCCTCATCTGGCCAGATTCTGGGGGCAGCAGGTCTTGGAGTTCTAAATCTGCTCGGTGCAGTGACGCTTGGGGAGTATATGGCTCAGCTGAGAGCAGTACCGCTTCCGTTTCTGAAGTGGTTGTACCCTCCGCTCTTGGCCTATGCGCTCGCTTTTCTGATCATTCCTGCTGTAAGGTGGTATCGCCAGCGGAAAGAGAATGAGCGCATTCAGCGGCGAAATCGTGCCCGAAAGGCCTGGTATCAGCTTTTACAGAAGCGGGACCCGAATGTACTTCGTAAGCTGGAGAGCGCTCGCTATTTGCGCTCCAATCTGAGGAAGATCCAAGCAGAGGATATAACGTACACAACGGCAAAGAGTTTAATCGAGCAAAACCAGGAGCTTTTGGATGATTTCGACAAGAAGTTGCACTAAGGGGCCAACTGCAGTTCTGGAGGAGACGCGGTGTGTGAGCACTCGAATGGCGCATGTGACGAACTCGCTTTCGCGGCGTGTGTGCGTTTACAACGAAAATGGTACAACTTTTGACTTTAATGTTAGCTGGTTGCTCAGAGCGGCTTGCTGAATGGGCCAATTGAGCGTGGAAACCTTCGTTCAGATGAGCTGATTTTCAGCTCAGTTTCATAACGCGAATTTTGACATGGGTAGCTTTTGAACCAGTCCTGCGTGCTGGTGCTTTTCCAGAGAGAGGCAGCCTCCAGCTGGTCTCCCTGAGTCCTAAAAATGATGGAGCTCTCTGTCGAATAGCATATCTAGCTTGATTATGCTCGAGTGAACCGCCGGTCTTGTGGTGGAAGAGCTTGAACTCAGTCCCTTTTGCTATATTTCCAGTGGTCTGGATCCGGAATGCGCGTTTTCCTAAATGATCGCCGGCTGGATCAAGCAGCGAGCAAATTCTCTGAAGTTGCTGGGAGGGGGACGTCACCTTTCCGAATCCGGACGACTCGAAAGCCTCACCACTATCATCGTGTTGCGCGAGGCAATCTGCACTGCTTGTTCGCCGGTACATGTTGCATTTCCTGTTCCGCTTTGCTGCTCCGCTCCAGGACAGCGACTCGCGACACGGTTGGAACCCATGTGGATGAACTGTACGCGTGAAGTCGCAGCCGTTACAATAATGGACAGACTTGCTCCGATTGTACACCGCCAGAAAATCTTCGCGGCTGCGCATTTCTGTGTTATGATTTTGGCGACTGTGCAACTATCCAGGCGAGTTCAACGTATTTTTGTATGAAACGCCTTGGATCGATTCGTTCAATGGCCTGTACGTGACCTGCCCGCAATGGAGCGCTCGATCCACGACAAAGTTGTCATCGATAGGTGCGCATCCAAGCAGGTCTGGTCATATGTACAAATCCTAAGTTTTAGAAGAAATCCCCTAAGAGCGCCCGATCCATACCAAGATTCCCGGCAGCATCCGCGGATCCCTGGGAGTTTGGTCACACACAGGGATCGTGTGAGGATGGAAAGATAGCACACTAGTGCTCGATGTCTACGCAGAATTGCTGCCGCACCAGTGCAACCGAGCGAGGCTGGGAAGAAGTATAAATGCGGCATCGCATATGGTAGACTTTGGAACCTCGCACAGGTTTTTTACAATGGGCAAAACGTCTACACAGGCATGCGTTCCCCGACAGTGTGCTTGATATCAGCGCGCAGTGAAGCATCCATCAAACTCCCTGCTTCCAAGTTCCGTAACTCATACTTCTTCTCGGATATACTGGTCGCTTCATACATTCCATCGTGCCCCGAGTGCCGACAGTGATCGCCCGCGATAGCGCCAGTAGCTCCCGTGTGGATGCATCACCGCGACCGAATGGCATTGCCGCACGGTTGAGGGCGTCGGCTCGAGAGCCATTCGCTCCAGTCGTCGTTTTCGTACGGGATTTTATCCCACGTCACAAGCGACCGACTAAGCTCTCATGTGGTTAGCAAGCGTGAACCTCTCGCACACAAGGTTTTCGTCTCGCTTGAAGTGTGGGGTCAAGTGCGAACTGACACCGCCTCAAAGTCAACGGGAGCAGAATGAGACTGGTACGAGGAAACGGAAACCACGGGGTTACTGGAAAGATGCTGCAAACCTCGAGAAAGAAGTCCGCGAGTTTCTTCGCCTGAACGGTTGGGATAATTTGAACCAGCTACCTAGCGAGCAACAGTTTATATCCGCAAGCTTTCCCCGACCAGATCTACTTTACCCTATTCGACTGCACGGCGGTTGGCAGGCCGTAGCAGCGAAGCTGAACCTGAAACCTGCGTGCGTCTCTCAACCAAGAAGTTTATATGTGACTTTTGCGGTCGATCTGCGGCGTGGACGCATGATGCCACACAACTACTGGAAAGACTTTGATAATCTCGCCAAGGAACTACAAAGCTTCATCGCCGAACATCTCGAGGCAAAGGACACGATGCCTACAGCTGGGCAGCTGGCGGCTCATCATCGCTCAGATCTCATCCGTGCGATCCGCAAACACGGGGGATTTCCCAAGGTAGCTGAGCAACTCGGACTGAAAGCTCATCGGAGACCCAATGGATACTGGAATGACAAGAGGCGTACCCTTGTCGAGCTAAAAACATTCATCGCCGCACATCGCCTTCCACCGGATCGAGCGCCAACATACAGAACCATGAAGCGCTTTGGTGCATCGACGCTAGCTGCTGCAGTGGGACGACTAGGTGGTACAGCGCATTTCTCGAGACTTTTGCGCAGGAAGACACCCATGGCATTACCCGCAAAGGAGTCACACCCAAACGTATCCAAGACACCCTGAAAAGACAGCCTCTGGACCCAGGAGACCTTGTGCGGTACCATTGACATCCAACATAGAGAAATGTAAGTTTCTAAAATCCTCTAGAAACTACTGGGTGGGCCGTCGCGGACAACGCAACAGAAGGCAGAGTTGTACTGCGTTTCAACGACCATGATCCATAGCTGCTCTGAGCGAATCTCCAGCTGTAACACATCGTGTTCATGGATCTGAGTATTTACCTGGGAAAGCTGCTGCTGGCAGCTGACCCACGGATACTCGTCCGCGATTTTTAACAACGGTAGACCTGCCGTCCGAGGCCCAGTGTTCACGTCACGTATCACGTACGTCTCCTCAAATGCTGAATCGTGTCTGGAATGATCAGATTTTCTGCTTTCAGCTTGGTTTTACAGTGAAAACAACAGAAACATTTCCGATATTTGCCTCTTTGGATGGAGCTTTAAACTCGTAAGATCTGAGTGCACCTGACTCGGCCTCGCACCGATGGCAGACTAAAATGGAACTGGTCCACCCAGCTATCTCGGGAGTATACTCTTAAGGTTGAGCGTCTACCAACTCTCATGAAAACCAGCTTTTGAGGGCTTTCCGGTGACTGTTCCATTTCCACTTTACTATCTCTGGCTATAAAAACTCGTGGTCTCTCGTACCCCTCCAGCTCCGTTGTCAGCAATCGAAGGATGTCGATGGCAGCGCGTTTGTCTTGATTTCGCAATTTCCGGCTCTTGTTCATGCATTTCACAGCCATATTGTATCTGCGATCTGCACATCTCGTGTCATTTTCAGCATCCATGTATCCAGCCTTGTGGCGACATTCTCTACGGGTACACATGGCTTTATTCAGGTTTACGTGTGTATCCACCAAACCTCCTCCGAGAGCCACCATGACGCGCATAAACGCATGCTTCATTGTTCACTCCATGTTTTGGACGGGTACAAGCGGCTAGCATGAGTGACCTTTTCCGTTAGCGAGCCCTATCTCCTTCCGTTCGATCATCGGCTTGAGCTTGGCGATCCGCTAGCAAGTACTCCTTCGGCTGCATGTGCAAGTGCATGCTGTTCCGTATAATAGACGATTTGTCGAACGGTGCGTTGTCCTTGATGAAAAAAATTATCGGTGGGAATATCGAGACTTTTCGATTTGTCTACGTTCCATTTGTGTGAAGCACTGACAATCTCTCCACTGAAATCGATCATTGCTCTGACTGGAGCGCGAGCTCAAAATCAGTTTCCGCGCAAACAGAAAGCACCGACGTCTCTGAAAACATTTCCCGTGAAAGGTATTTCGCTAATATCGAAAGACGTCTCGTCGATGGCCACCATGAAAGGAGGATTTCTCGTTCGAACGGATGCGATTATATTTCGTGATGGTTTCATTAAACTTTCTATGTAAGCCAATGCAGAAGTCGTTAAGGAACTACATCATGATTTTTCTGCGTCAATGTAACGACGCAAATTGCTGCGCCAGCAAATTGCTTTGAAATAGAAGCAAGAAAATCTTTAAACATGCGTGATGTAAGCTTGCTGCACATACGGAACGGAGAAGACTATATGCTTGCACGTATGAAATGGATAACCATATCAGCTATTTTACGATTGCTTGTTCGAGTGCATCGCAAATCATCTCGATTCCGAGATCGTCAAGAGTTCCAGCTGCGAAGCGTCAAAGAACATCCTCCGGAAGGGAGACGGAGGATCCCAAAATTGCCTATGAATCCGTAAGCATTTACTGGTGCAATTCGAATGTCGAGACTGTGCATTTAATCAAACAGTTCGAAAATAACGCAAAATAGGAACATAGCGAGTATTTCATCTTACATTTTCATGTAAAGCAAAAACTTCTCACGGCCAAAAACTGTATATATATATACTCATTCACAGACGCCTCCCCGCCATTTTCGACCGGCCACCTGCTCTCGGCTTCAGTTCTGCACAGCAAACTTAGAGCCTGAGAGGCTGCCTCGCGAAGTAGGATCGCTGCAGCTCGTCGGGTCTCGTCTTCAGCACGACACAACGTCTGATAATGATGGCGACATTGAAATCTCGGCTCACAAACTCCTTGCGTGAGTTGCCGCTGGTTGAACTCATCATTGCAAGGATTGCTAGAAATTGTGCCCTCCGTGTCACCAGGGTCTCGTCGTCGTCCTGTCCTGCAAATACCTCTTCTCGCCTATCTGCCCTCTTCTTTTTGTTCTTCACTTTCTCTTCTGTGCTCAATGATCGGGAAAAAGTGACTTTCTTCGTTTTTTACCGGCAGCCACCGATGACGACCCCCAAGGATCCTCAACTTCCATATCCATGCTTTTTCTTTAGGTAATTTATTTTAGAAAATGAATGCACTTATTTATGTCCTTTGGTGAGGACCTTCCCGGAGGGAGAAGGACTCGCGGAAGCATGACGACATGTGTCCCGACGTGTCACCGTGTGCTGAAGGCTCCACCGATTCGTCCAGTGGAGCGATTATTACGTTTCACGATTGAAATCTCCCCTTCGATGGTGTTGAACCCCGGAGAGAAAGAGGGAACGAAAAGCAGCTGTACTTCGATAGATTTACCAAAGGCTCGGACGCATTGGGGATAGTTGAATGCAACGTGGTCCAGTAGAAGTATTTCGCCAGACGTCAGGGGAAATGCTTTCAATGACTCCAGGCGGTGGTCGCTGTTGGACGAGCCTTCTCTACGAGCGAAACTGAGGCCGCCTAATGAATCCACGGCGGCTAGAACAAATGATGATGTCGTCATTCTCTTCGAGTTCGATCGTACATACAACGGGCGCTCCGCTCCGAAAATACACATAACCGCTCCGACAGCTTCTTCCGAAGGCAGTCTCATCGACTGAAAAATCAAACCGACGTAGATGTGCTCCATATCGATCGCGACGTTCCAGGAATTCCGTTATTGCGATTTCTGTGCAAGTTGGCCGTGAATGAACTAGGGCGCTTTTTTCGCGGCTGTATCGCGGGGGTTTCAGAACCAAAAAACAAGCTGTAGAGCAACAGAGACACCCGCAGCTGTTACTGTCGTTGATTTTGCCTTCCGTAAAAGGTAATCAAAGGATCGTTTTCCACATTTGACCGGAGGCACGCTCTGGGCAGATCGGTTTTCGGCGCGGAGCGCATATAACTCTTCCTTTCGGTGTTCCTCAACATTCTGAACACCGTTGTATGATAGAGCTGAATGAGGAATGCAGATCTGCTTGCACTGTTTAATAAAGAATATATCCTACAGACAAATCGTACACGATCTATAGGGTACATTGCACAGTAATTTCGATCTACTGCTATACACTGCATTGAGGTTGAAACAAAATTCAACTGAAAGACTATCGTCTGACATCGGTGCAACGAACGGCGCCAAGGAACATTTTCACGGTTTCTGCTAAGAGCCATGAGCAACAATCTCGCTCTCAAAGTAGCGTCTGCAAAATCTTTTCGTATCCATCATGCTGTCGGAGGCGTTTCGCCCGTAACCTCAGAACTGCGCAAGCTCGCAGGCGACGGATCAACTAACAAATAGCCTCGGTGAAGAGCCTCGTATGCGCTGCGAAAGCAACGCGCCGCGCAAACGGCGCGCGACTTAGCAGGCTACCTGCCTCTCGATATTGCCTTGCAGGAGACCGCCATCCATTTTGCTTTCTAGCGTGCTGAGGCTTCAGTGCTTTCATCTGGCAGCACGTTCGACGGTGTCGCAATGCACTCTTTCGGCGTTTCGTACAGAAAACCACGCTGGTCATATACACGTTCCAACGTCCGGTAACGCGTAAAAGCCGGAAAACAACAACCGCATATCATCCCGAGTAGACGGTCCAGAGGCTGTTCAGCAAAGGGGATACGTTCGCCAAGCCCTTCACCGGCAGGACCCACCTCCGCAGGCAGGATCCCAACAGCCGTGATAATTGCGTATGCCAACTCATCGTCGCCCGCTTCTTGTGCATGAGAAGCAGCCCTTATAGCAGTCCAAATTTCCAGGTGGCCTTCTGTACGGGTCTCAAAGAACTCGTCGCGAAGCCGGTCGAGCTGTGCTCTCGTCAGCGGGGCCGGCGTTTCGAACGCGTGCACCCTGCCTATCATCGACCCAGGCCAGAAACCAGGCGCACCGTACTCTTTTTTCTCAAGTGTCATTTCCCCATATTCTATTACAAGATCCACAGAGGTGCAGTGCTCTGCTCGAAACGAGTCAGAAACCTCCAAGAGCGAAACGCTCAGCGATATTCGCTTTAACGTTCAAGTTTCGGACGTCCGCGTGCCTTGCACCGAACGACAGCATCCGATCGGCCGCTCGTCCCTAACGTGCGCGTTAACAGCCTCCACATCGAAGTCCATTACCGACTTGTTTCTTTCGGTTCCTATCAGCATCAGACCGAAGCAGTGTGCTGTCTAGAAATGGGATCCTTTGGTTCGGGATCCATTTATCGCCCGCTTGGCAGGCTGCTTCTGTTCCAAAAATCAGTCAAGGGGAGCGTTGAAGTCGCGCAAGAGTCAGAGTCTTTAAAGGGAGATTATGTGTCCGCAGTGACGTTGCGGAACCGGCTGGTTAGCGAGCTCAGCATCCTTCGAGAGGGTAGAGCTTCATATGCTCAGGGTGCAACTTCCGATGATTTCGAACCGAGAGTTGAGGGTTTACTAACCTGTGTAACGAGTGCCTCAACTCGAATAGAGGAACCGGAGACGAGTACCGAGGAGCGCTCGCAGCCCGTAGAGGCTGTCGAGTTTGTCGCTGCTGCGCAGCTCGCTCTAAGCGTTTCTTCGGCGGACCAGGACGCCACCATCACTGATTCCGAAGGGTCGACATCCGTCATTGATTCGTGGTCGTCGGACTCCGAGGTTGAGCAGGTATGCAGCCCTGACGACGTCGCAGCAACGTTGCTCGATGGAGTGCACCGTGGACCCATAGACACGAATACTTCAAGCGGCGCCAACATTCCTGGATTATCGACGAGCTCACGAAACCCATTGCGGCCTCAAGACGAACTCGTCTGGTTAAAGCTCGCAGAGATTCTGCATGTTCCCGATGAGGATCGGAAGTATTTCGCGCTCATCGCGGAGAAACGAGATCAGTGGCTCCATGGTGGCGATGATCAGTGGCCAGATGCCTCGTTTCCGCCGGATATTCATTGCTTCATGGACTCTCCGGCAGATTGCCATGGACATGACCGGAAAGCTGGCGCGCGTTCCAGTGTCTGAAAGTGCGACGTTCGGCCGGAGTCGGAGTCATTGCAGACTTGCCCATAGCAGCCGTATACAAAATGCACTTCGCTGTGGGGACTAGTGAGCATGCGCACATTTACCAGCGCAGTGAATGCGGTTCAAATCGCTAGATGACTCGCATTCGCAGGGTTTTCGTCAACGCATTCGTCTCGAGGAAAATTAGTCATTAGGGATGCCAAATGCCCTTGGCTTGATGCTGGTACCTGCTGCAGCCTGCGGTGAGGGATACCGCATTTCGGATCTCTTGCATGCTAGAAAATTATTTCGGCACGCTCGAGAGTTTTCTCCCGCACCTGCGTGCTTTTACATTCATGATCGCCATGTCCCCTGACAAGTTTGCGATTGCTTCCCATTGTCGGCTTTGAGTCTCGTATGCAGAGTAATTGCGACCTCAAGTACTTCTGAGTGACCTCTTGGCATGTACCCGGGAGCATCCACAGAGTTTGGGAGCGTCTGCAGTTGAACGCTTTGCTTTCCATGCTCGTCGTCAGCCCGAGAGATTCTTCGTAATTACGCGGAATCAGAGTCTCAACTCGACGTGGACCAGCAGTCATGCACAGGTGCACCAACAGATGATCTCACCGTAGGGTGCCTTGCGCGGTTTATGGTAGCCTTACTGCTTTCTGGTGGAAGACGACGCGCTCATTTGCTCGTCGCTCAAGCTCACACCTATTTCATGCGTCAGCTCCACCGGAAAACAGAAAAGCTTCAGCTTGAGTTTGCCACCAGCGGGAATATGTCGCCGTAGTTCAAGATCTACGTGGAGAACAGTTTCTTCCGAAATCCCATATCCCAAGAGTTCTTCAGTCACAGCAGAAAATGCGAAGCAGACCAATTTGGTAACCGGGCAGGAAGCAGGTAGTGCCGATGCGTATATGCGTTCGGGCTGAGTCCTGTTGATGCCTTCCAGCTCGATTTTCCGAAAGCAAAGACTCACCTGGATCCAGTTCAGCTGAACACGTTCAACGCTGCTAACGTTCAGCGCAATTCGAGGGGTTGGGCGCGCATGGGAGCTTCGCCTGTGCTCCTTCCGTTCTACCTTAGCGAATCTTAGCAAGGGGGACACGGCTGGATCAAAACCCTTTTCAGCGGCTACGACTGCCGCCGCCACCGCCAGCTCCATGCTCGAGCAGTGCGGTGCTATCTCGCGCAGACCTATGTAGAGCAGTTCTCTGGCGGCCGTCTCGAAGCGGACGACATTATATGGAATCACTTGGGTCGCCGGGCCATTGTCGCTTTCCTTTGCAGCGTCTGGAATCGAATCCTCCACTTTGCAAGAATCGGGCATACAAGCATGGTCTTCATGCGCCAAATCATGGGCTTTCTGCTCGCGTTTTTCTTGATTCATCTCACTCAGTAAATTGTTAATGCGTTCGAAAAAAATTGGTCTCAGAGAGAAGAAACAAGCCAGCTTACCAAGCGTGGTTGGTTCGAGGGTTAGCACCGCTGAGCTACTCGCTTGGATTCTAAGGAGACCAATGCTGGCCATCCTCAAGAGAGACGTTTCCACAACTGTTCGCATTTCATTGTCGTTCGCGGTTACCCAGGGATACCAGCTCGGATTCTGGGCCAGACGCCGCGAAAGATACGTTTCCCGCGTCAGCTGAAAGCTCTCCTCTGGCTCCGACACAAGATCGCCTGCAACCATCTGACACAGAAACAAGCCAAGGTCTTCCTCAGTGCGAATGCCTGCCTCGACGGGAACTTCACATTCTAGTAGCTTCTGAAAGTATGCCTTGCGCGATTCTGAAGCGAGGAGGTAAAATGAACCGCGTTGTATTTCCTGGCAACCGCAGCGTTGCAGGATTTTCAATAGTACGCTTGGACTCAAATGCTTCCATGTTCCGCCAGCTGTAAGGTGCCACTCCGTGCCTTTCACAACAACAACTGGTGCACTGCATCGCAGCTCATCTAGAAGTGGAAAAGCTACGGCTAACCATGAAAGTTTCCGGGCTGAGAAAAGATCTTGCATGAGGCTCTGAAGCACGTTATTCATTTCACCTACCAGAACACCGATCCCGAAAGCAAGGAACTGGCCAATATCCGCATTCAGAACAGAAACATCTAGTAGATGTCCTTCTATGCCCGCTCTATGGGATGTCCCGTCAGCTGCAGCCACGTGCAGCAGCCGACGAGCGGTCTCGATGCATTCCCTATCCGACTGCACCAACACAATAACTTGCTCCGCGTTGTGATGTTGAACGATCTTACGAATGGTTTGATCCATTCGCGCAAAACGTTCTGCGATGTTCCGCTCTCGGAAAGGGATCACACTAAACGCTATCGGCGTAGGGCTATGCTCCAGTGCGAAATTGTACATACGACTTGTAGATAGCCATGAAGCCAGATCCATTGCGTTACCAATGAGATTCCCAAAGGCAACCAGTCGCGTCGATCTTCGAGTAACGGCACGCACGGCAACTAGAGCACTCTCAGCGAGTACACCATTGTCCTCGTTCAAGTGGTGCATGTTGTCGACCAGCACAAGATCCACACTGTCAAAGAACGCAATCGCTGACTCTGTTTTATCGAGGAGCCAGTCGAGCAGCTGCTTGGGCGTCACGCAACAGACGACCATTGGGTCATGAATCCCTGCCTTGCAGCCATCGCTCAGGTCAAGCAGGCGAACATCCAACACGGAGAGCCACCTGCGGAGACATGCGTCCATGTCATCCATATTATTCGAAGCAAGACTGAGGTAGAGCACTCGGCAGTGGGCACTGCGCTTGGCGCGTAGTTGACGCAGGATGCACAGTAACAGCACAAGATCCTTCCCAGCGTTCGGTGGCATCCCAATGAACAAGCTCGCGTCCGAGTGCAAAACGCTGTGGCAAATTTGCGTCTGGATCGGGTTGAGATGCGACAGACCTGGAAATAATGTGTCGCACGCTGCACCGAGGCCGAATCCGAGTGCCTCCCGGCCCAGCAGGCGCAGGTTCAGAAGTGGCGTCCGTATTAGCTGGCTCTGTGGCGGACCAGGGGCATCTGTTTGGAGGACGTATTTCTGGTCTGCCCCGAGCCACTCCTCCGACAGGAACACCGCTTCAAATGTTTGTGGCCATTGACCGCCATGGCTCAGATAAATTTCGAAAAATGATGTCTCGCGCTCTTGAACTTGCTTCTTCGAGAATGTGACACTCTGAGAATAGACCATTACACCCGCATCCACATCGTTGATCATGAGCGTGTACCGTGCAGCTTCGCTCGTGCGTGTACTGTGTAGCCGGGATCCCCACTTCCAGCACGGTGTGCAGCTTATTTGGATACGAAAGAGCTGCTCCGCCAGCGCGGACAGGTGACCAGATACCTCTAAGTACGGAAACTCCGACACTATTTCTGCCATGATTTGCACGTGAGAAGGTGAACCAAGTAAATCCGTCCATTGCTCGTTCGATAGTCTTCGCAAAATCTGAATATCATGCGGTATATTCCTGTTCTTGATAAGGTCCACAACAGAGGCTTGAACGTTCTGCATTTGTGTAAGGGGATGTTCAAAAGGCCAGAGACGTCGCTCAACGGCTCGCGCCAACTCACTGGCGTTTCGAGCAAGTTCAGGCCAGCCTTGACGGAGAGCAATCTCAAATACTGCACCGAAGAGTCTTGTTGCTGACTCCTCGATATATCGCATGTCTGAAAGCAATGCAAAATCATGCACAGTAGCTCGTGATATATATGACTGAAGAAGAATGTATACCTTGCCTGTGTAGCCATTCAAGAAATATTCCGACTCATCCTCTAATTTGGATCTAATCGCGATGTTTGCATGCCGCGGATATTCATATGGGCAGGCGTCAGCATAGAGGGTTTCCAGTTCAGGGATTTCTTCTTCTCGTAAGGCCAAATTTTCGAATTCTGATGACGAGCTGATGCATCGAATCACTTGACTCGCAGACGCATCCTGTCTCAGATTCTCTTTGAAGATCTGCATCGTTTGGTGCGATACGTAAAATCTACTCGCTACGATGCCCCAGTCTGTTGGTTCCAGCTGCGACAGCTCGCTATCAACAGAAACGAGGCCCGCTATAACAAGAGCATCAATCGATTTCTTCAGCAGCTGATATTTAAAAGCTGAGAGCGTTGGATCTCGCTGCACGTCTTCCCAAGCAATACCATAATGAAGTGGATTCTTGGCAAGGCGTACCGAAAGGTACAGACATGCCAGCCACGCCAGGGCTTCGTGCTCCGACGTGACGTGCCCCGTGGCGATTTCGGCATTCAGATGATCAACAAGAGCGAACCCGTTCAACATCTGACTCTCGATCGGCATCTGGACGCTGAGGAGTCGGTAGAAAAACGGAAGACGTTGCTCTTCCGTCAGTATGATTCCTTCTCCATAGCTGTCGTATTCCGGCCGACCTGCTCTTCCGAAAATCTGTAAAATATCGAGGACGCCAATGTCAACAAAACCCCCGCGACTTGCATCATAGATTTTCGTGCCGTAGATGATGACGGCCCTGGCAGGCAGATTGACACCCCATGCGAGAGTGGCTGTGCTTACCAACAAAGTGATCGACCCATCTCGGAAGAGCGTCTCGGTCGCGATGCGATCTGAACGAGCGAGACCAGCGTGGTGAATACCAACGCCATGCATTAAGAGCATCCGCAGGTCCGCTGATCGAATCGTTCTAGGCAATTGATCTTGGCTGCGCTCTGACTGTACGAAAAGAGACGCCTCGTTCCGCTCCCGTGCCATCTTCAGCAGGTCCTCGGCAAGGAGTTTGGTCTTCTTTCGTGAGTGGACAAAGATGATGACCTGGTGCCCACATGTAACGAATGAGCGAGCTTTTTCGTAACAGACCTCGATAAGGGCAGACTCGGAACCTCGATCTCGCCTTTTTCGCATTCCAATGAGGCGTTGACCCAAGGGGACAGGTCGATAGCTAGCGTCGAAGTAAAAAAGCCCTTTTTCGGGAGTCACCCGGAGGAACGCCGAGATATCCACATAATTCGGCAGCGTTGCTGACAATCCGACGATGCGAACTCTCGTTTGCTGAATTTCCGCTAAGCGTAACGTTCTTGCAACCACAGCTTCGAGTACCGGACCTCGATTATCGTGTAGAAGGTGGATCTCATCAATGACGAGCAAACGAATCGAAGCAGCGAGCCCCGATTGCCAATGCGCACTATTTCGTGAGAGAACGTCCCATTTCTCGGGAGTGGTCACTAACACCTGACTTCGTCTCAAGCTAGGAAGCGTCGGATTCGTATCCCCGGTGTATTCCAACACTTCGACGGATAGCGATCTCAGCGAGTTCGCAAGCTTCCGCACGATCTCCGAGGCCAGAGCACGCATGGGTGCGATATACACGCAACGCCATGCACGCTCATGCATTCGGTGGAGAATCTCCCTCCCAATAGCCAGAAGTGCGATATTTGTCTTGCCAGCTCCGGTTGGCGCACAGATGAGCAGGTTCTCGCTCGTGTGGTAGACCGCAGAAAACACGGTGCTCTGTACAGGGTTGAAATGCTCTGTGTGCTCGAAAATTCTTCGCAACGGAGGGTCCAAACATTCCGCAACCTTCAACCGCTGCTGGGCCGCAGAGCAAGGCTGCGGTGGCGGTACAAAGATTTCCTTATAAAGCTCCTCTGACCGGAACTCGATGTTGCTTGATTTCGGTGCGGGATATGTAGGCTTAGCAACGAAAGGATTGTCGCTGCCGGGAAAGTCTGGCGAGAGCTCTTGGATGGAGTCTGCAGTCGCGGACGTGGTTGAGGTAACCGAGCCGGATAAAAAAGGAGCTCGTTGCCTGAACGCCCCGCCATGGGTGGCACTATCCGTGCGAGTTCTGCCTTTTGCTTCGAAGGGAGAAGAATATTGTAAGCCGCTCAGACTCGAACTGGGTAGAAACTTCTCCGGACTCTGCTGCTTCGTCTTTTTTGTTCGTTCTCGTCCATAGCTGCCAGTTAGTTCTGCTCTTATGGAGCTACTGTGCCTTTGAACGCTTGGACGTAGTTTGAGGAGCTCCGCGGCAACCTCTGGATTCCCTATGAGATCGAAAAGGTCACTTTCTAAATCCACGTCTGTCAGGGAACTCTCTAGAAGAGAGAGTAACGAATGTCCGATGTCAACGATCGCACTCGGATCGCACGAGACGTGACCAAGCGTACGGAAGAAAGCGTTCACTGCTTTCAAATCGTCTTGTTCAACAGTTGCTCTTGCATTTGGCTTGTTTCGGAACGGATCACTCATGCAGTATCGACCTACCAATTCTGTGCAAAACCGGTAGCTGTCGTCTACTCATAAGCTGTGCACAGCAAGCGAACGCAGTGCCGGCAACGCGATGCTGGTCAACTATTTCGATGTCGGACTACAGCGTTGGAAAATGTTTCACTCGCAGTTCGAGAGCCGCGGGTAGAGTTTTGCCTCTTTTTCAGTACAATGAACCCTCATTTCAAAGATAGGAGCTGGTGATGACCGGTATCACTCGTTGCTAAAGCGTCTATAATCCTATTTACTCTTCTGGATAGAATATAATCTCGTCGACTCGATACAATTCTGTATGCCATCGATTCGCTCTAATCGAACCCTGGCATATGCCTGACCGCACACTCTCGGTCAGGCATTGCTGGAGCAGACCACGTTTCGGGCTTTTTCGGGGCAGTTAAGCACGTGATCTGCGGATGATTAAGTTTCAACGCTCGTTCTCCGCGTGCGTTTGTGTCAGATTCAGCGATTCGCTGCAAGTAGGCCTTGCTTCGGTCAGTTTCGAATGCGCATCCGCTCAATGGTACCTGAAATATCCACATAATGTACCATTTACAAAAATCTGAAACCTCTGTGAGTGCAGATTCTAAACTGTATCGTGCGTGAACTCTGAAACTG
>Ga0123519_10004204_pt1 | contig 23476 bp, 23 predicted proteins | sample YelNatPaOPRAMG02_FD_87396 | JGI IMG/M metagenome (GOLD analysis project Ga0123519, IMG submission 87396) | Hot spring microbial communities from Yellowstone National Park - Yellowstone National Park OP-RAMG-02 (version 2) | ecosystem: Environmental > Aquatic > Thermal springs > Hot (42-90C) ...
CAAAGCCCGCAAAAATTAATTCCTTAATTGAAAAAGATTTTTGCGCGCGTCTTCTAAAAGGTTTGTCAATTTTTGCGGGCTTTGCGCGGCGCGTAGCGACGCCGAGTCGCTGGGTGGGGTGGCGCGCCGCAGGCGCGTCACTTCTCAAAGTCATGATTTTTCGCTAAAGTAAGTTCGAGCGGACTCAAAAAGATACACAAATTTTTTAAAAACCTAAAAATTCCTAAAATAAAGTTTTAATAAAATAACAATTGGATTTTAATTTTCAAACCTTATTTTTGGTTTTGTTTTTATACTAATTCTTTTTACACCCAAAGAAGTGGGGATAGAAAATTTGTCAACTGTTGATAACTCAAGAATAAAAAAGCCTTATAAATAAACAAAAATTTGTAGTATAAGTGGATTTATTTAAATGTCGTTTGGTGGTATAATGGTATATAAAAGTGGTGAATTGTGGATAACTTTGTGGAAAAGTCAAAAAACTGTGGATAACTAAAAAAATGCTATTAGGGGAATACAAACATAGTTTAGATATTAAAGGTCGGGTAGCTATACCGGCTAAATTTAGAGAAGAATTAAACGCCGGAGCTATCATTACAAGGGGATTAGACAAGTGCCTTTTTGTATTTGGCACAAAAGAATGGGAAAATTTAGTACAAAAATTACTTTCGCTGCCACTTGCTCAATCAAACTCAAGAGCCTTTGTAAGGTTAATGCTGGCCGGCGCATCACAAGTTGATTTTGATAATCAAGGGAGAATCTTGATACCGGAATACTTACGACGTTACGCTGGACTTAAAAAACAAGTTGTGATCGCCGGCCTTTACTCAAGAATGGAAATCTGGGACGAGGAAACATGGGAAAATTACAAAACCAAAACCGAATCTGCTTCAGATGAGATTGCAGAAAGATTAAGTGAACTTGGAATCTAAAAAATGCACAAACCCGTTCTTTTAAAAGAAATCATTGAAAATCTCAATCCACAACCTAAGGAGTTTTTTATAGACGGAACAATGGATGGGGGAGGGCTTGCTAAAGCAATAATTGAAAAAATTAAACCTGGAGGAATTTTTTTAGGGATAGAATGGGATAACAGTTTGTTTAAAAAAATTACTAAAAATTTTTCTGCAAGTGATGATATAAAAATAATTTTAAAAAATAAAAATTATGCTGAAATCAAAGAAATATTAAAAACAGAAAAACTGCCTTTAGCCGATGGTTTAATTTTGGATTTGGGATTTTCAAATTGGCACATTGAAAAATCAAAAAAGGGTTTTAGTTTTCAAAAGGATGAACCATTAATTATGGTTTATAACACCAAAGAAAATAAGAATTCCGCTTTTGAAGTAGTAAATTATTTTCCACCAAATAAGATAGCTGAAATTTTAAAAAATTTTGGGGAAGAAAAAAACGCTTGGAAAATAGCATTAGCAATTCAAAATGCAAGAAAAAGTAAAAAAATAAAAACAACCAAAGAATTAACAAATATTATTGAAAAAACTATTCCCAAAAAAACAAAAATTCATCCTGCAACTAAAACCTTTCAAGCTTTAAGAATTTATGTTAATCAGGAATTAGAAAACTTAGAAAAAATTCTAAAAACAATACCGGTAATAATGAAAAAGGGTGGAAGAGTGGGAATTATTAGCTTTCATTCTTTAGAGGACAAATTAGTAAAAAAATATTTTAAAAATTTAGTAAAAGAGGGAAAGGCAGTTTTACTTAATAAAAAAGTTATTCGTCCAACAAAAGAGGAAATAAAAAATAATCCAAAATCAAGGTCGGCAAAATTAAGAATAATAAAAATAATATAAAACAATGACAATTATTAAACCAATTTTAGACAAAAAAAATAAAAATTTTATAATTTTGTTAATTTTTATTATACTTATTTTTAGTATCTTGTATATTTACACTTACAACATTTTAGCAAATGCAAAATATCAACAAATTCAGCTTAAAAATAAAATAGATAAAGCAATTGCTAATCAAAATGAATTAAAAAATTATCTTTTTACTTTAACCGATCCTAAAAACTTTGATTCATTAGCACAAAAATACAATTTAGTTTACAACAACAAACCAGAATATCTTATTTTACGCAAATGGATATCAGAACAAACATTTTAAAATTTTTATTTTTAGCCATTTTTATATTTTTGGGTTTCCGTTTATATCAATTACAAATTACTCAACATGAATATTATTTTCAAAAAGTTTTTGCTCGCGAAAGTGAAATCCAAAAATCAGAGATTCAAAGAGGAAAAATAAGTATCACCGATCGTTACCAAAATACTATACCAGTAGCAATTAATAAAGAATATCCTATCATTTATGCCGATCCGGCTGAAATTAAAAATCCAGAAAAAACAGCAAATATTTTAGCTCCGATTCTTAATATTGAAACCTCTACTCTTTTAAAATATTTTAGCAACCCTAAGGTTCTTTTTCGAATTTTAGTAGAAAAACCCGACAGTAATTTATTAAATACGATTAGTAAATTAAGTTTGGATGGTATTTACGAAGATACAAAAGTTTACCGCGAATATCCTTACGGCTCTTTGGCAGCACAAACGATTGGTTTTGTTGGATTAAACAAAAATACACCAACCCCTCAAGGAATTTATGGAATAGAAAAATATTACAACTCAGAATTAGAAAAAGAACAAAATATCCAACTCACGATTGATAGAAATCTTCAAGTAAAATCTGAAGAATTAATAAAAAACTTAGTAATACAACAGGAAGCGGAGAGTGGTTTGATAATAATTCAAAACCCAAAAACCGGCGCAATTTTAACGTTAGCCAACTATCCAACTTTTGATTTAAATAAATACAGCAGTTCAAGTATTGATCTTTTTTCTAATCCTGCCGTTGAAGCAACTTATGAACCGGGCTCAGTTTTTAAACCAATTACTATGGCAATAGGAATAGAAAATAATATTTTTACTCCAACTTCTACTTACAACGATAAGGGCTATGTAATTTTAAATGGCCATAAAATTACAAACTGGAACCACAAAGCCTATGGCCCAAAAACTACAATGACAAATGTAATTGAAAATTCAATTAACACCGGCGCAGTATGGGCGCAACAACAAATTGGCAGAAAATTATTTTACGATGGAGTTAAAAATTTTGGCTTTGGTGATTTAACTCAAATTGATCTGCCAAATGAAGTAAAAGGGAATTTAAAAAACTTAGAAAAAAAGGATGTGCAAGATATTGATTATGCCACTGCAGCCTTTGGACAGGGGATTGCTGTCACTCCAATTCAAATGATTAACGCTTATTCTGCTATTGCAAACGGCGGCTTACTTTTGCGTCCTTATTTAAATGCTGACTTAAAACCCTATATTTTTAAAAGAGTAATTAGTGAAGATACGGCAAAAAAAGTAATTCAGATGATGAAAAGTGCGGTTGATCACGGTAAAATTGCGGTTATCCCAAAATTTCAAATTGCAGGAAAAACGGGTACAGCACAAATCCCGAATCTTATCCATGGTGGCTATGAAGATCAATATATTCATACTTTCATTGGAATTTTGCCAGCTTCTCGCCCAGAGTATGTTATTTTGGTTAAATTAGTAAAACCAAAATCAGAATTAGCTGGTGTTTCTGTGGTGCCAGCATTTAAACAAATTGCCAATTTTGTTATTAATTACGAAAATATAGCACCAGATGATATTAGTCAAAAAAACTATTAAATAAAAAATGAAAAAACTTTTCAAAAAAATATTAAGTTTAATTCTTAAAAAAGAAGCCCAATTAATTATTAAAAAGTACGAACCAACAATTATTGGAATAACCGGAAATGTTGGAAAAACTTCCACCAAAACAGCAATTTACGAAGTTTTAAAAACCGAAAAAAAAGTACGAACCGCTATTAAAAATTTTAATAACGAACTTGGTTTGCCTGCGGTAATCATTAGTGAAGCAGAAAGCGACTACTCATTTTTATATTGGCTCAAAACTGCAATTTATGGTTTAATCCAAATTATATTCAAAAACAAAAACTATCCAGAAATTTTAATCTTGGAATACGGAGTTGATGCGCCTTCTGATATGGATAAACTTTTGGAAATTGCTACACCTCAAATTGGGGTAATGACTTCAATAGGAGAAATACCTGTACATATTGAATTTTTTGAAAATAGATTAGCTTTGGTAAAGGAAAAGTCAAAAATGATTGGCGCTCTTCCGTCAACCGGCATTGCAATTTTAAATTCCGATAGTATTGATCTTGATTTTTTGCAAGAAAAATCAAAAGCTTATGTTATTACATATGGATTCAACAAAAACGCAAATATTAAAATTAAAGATTTTAAAAATGAAATTAGCTATAAAGAAAATAAAATTTTTACTTACTTTAAAATTAGCTATAATGGAAATAGTTACGAAATAAAATTAGAAAATATTGTAGGAAAACCAGTAACTTACGCAATTGCAGCTGCTTTTACTGTTGGGTTGACTTTTGGTATTAACCCCCAAAAAATAGTTGAAAATATTTCCACCGGTTACAGAAATCCCCCCGGTAGAGAAACCATAATTAAAGGTATAAAAGAAACTCTAATTATTGATGATACTTACAATGCTTCTCCCCAAGCTATGGAAGAAGCGTTAAATACACTTAACTTTATTAAAGCAAAAAGAAAAATTGCGGTTTTGGGAGATATGTTAGAACTTGGAATTCATACTTTAGAAGCGCACGAAAAAATAGGTAAAGAAGCAGCAAAAGTTGTAAACTTATTAATTACCGTTGGGACAAAAGGAAAATTAATTGCAGAAGGCGCCAAAAAATACGGATTAGACAAAAAAAACATTTATTCATTTTATAGCTTGGAAGAAACAGGTAATTTTTTACAAAAGATTATAAAAAAAGGCGATCTTATACTCATTAAGGGTTCTCAAGGAGTAAGAATGGAAAAAATAACCAAAAGTATTATGTTTGAACCAAAAAAAGCAAAAGAATTACTTACCAGACAATCACCAAAATGGCTTGCTAAACCCGGTCTTTATGATTAAACTAAATTTAAAAAGAAGTGGCCCCGTCGTCTAGCCTGGTCAAGGACACATCCCTCTCACGGATGTAACATGGGTTCAAATCCCATCGGGGCTACAAATTAAAAAATATGAATATCTTTAAAAACAAAGCTTTTATTTTTTTAATAAGTACTAACTTACTAATTTTAACTTTAGTAATTATTTTTTCTGCAACTAAAATAAATTCCTTAAACTATCCTTCAATTATCCACTTTGATAAAATAAAGGGGGTGGATTTTTTGGGAGATAAAACAGATTTTGTTGTTATTAATCTTTTAGGACTTTTCTTTATTGTTTTAAATTATTTTCTTACTCTAAATATATTTTTAAAAGATCAAACAACTTCTTATATTCTTATTGTTGTAAACATTTTAATTTCATTGCTTTTATTCATTTTTACAATTATTATTATTTATAATAACTAATTTCTATGGAAACGGTTTTAATTTTAGTTTTAGTTTTTTTTCTTTTACTTTTAAGTATTTTTAGTATTATTTTTGCAAAAAAATATATTCAAAAAAAAGAAATAGACCCGCAAACAATTTTTTTACTTCAAAACCAAATTAATGAATTGGCTAAAACTTTAGATAACCGACTTTCTGAATCAAACAAAATATTCCAAAGCGAGTTAAGTTTTAGCAGAAAAACAATTAGTGACATCACAGAAAAACTAATAAAATTAGAAGAAACGAATAAACAAGTAGTAAATTTTGCCGAACAACTTCAATCGCTTCAAGACATTTTAAAAAATCCAAAACAAAGAGGAGTTTTGGGAGAATATTTTTTGGAAACACTGCTTAAAAATGTTTTGCCTCCGGAAATGTATCAAATGCAATATAAATTTTCAGATGGTACAATTGTTGATGCTGTAATTTTTATTAATCAAAAAAACAGCAAAAAAATTATCCCAATTGATTCTAAATTTTCATTAGAAAACTATAATCGCTTAGTGGAAACAAAAAATCAGGAAGAAAAAGAAAAATTAGAAAAAAAGTTAGTAAATGATTTAAAAGAAAGAATTATAGAAACCTCAAAGTATATTAAACCCGAAGAAAATACAATGGATTTTGCTTTTATGTTTATTCCGCATGAAGCAATTTATTATGATCTTTTAATTAATAAAATTGGAGCAATTACTGAAGACACCGAAAATTTAATCCAAAGAGCCGCCAATAAGTATAAGGTTATTATTATTTCTCCCACTTCTTTTTTGGCTTATCTTCAAACAGTTCTTCAAGGATTAAGGGCATTTCAAATAGAAGAATCAGCTAAAGAAATTAAAAAAAGAGTAGAAGAACTCGGCAAACATTTATCTGCTTATGAAACATATTTTCAAAAATTAGGAAATAGTTTAGAAACAACAGTTAACGCTTATAACAACGCTTACAAAGAATATTCTAAAATTGATAAAGATGTTTTTAAAATTACTGGTACTTCTATTGGAACTTCCAAAAAAGAAATTGATAAACCAGATGTATCTTGAAAACCCTCTAAAAAACAAAGAAGAGAGATTGTTGATTTATGATTTAAAATGGAAAAAACTATTAAAATTGGCAAAATTTTTTGCTTATTTTCCTTTCATAGAATTTGTAATTGTTTCCGGTTCAATGGCAACGGGATATATAAAAAAACATTCTGACTTTGATGTTTTAATTTCCACCAAAGAAAATAGGTTGTTTTTTACAAGATATCTTTTAAACTTATTTTTTGGAATAATAAAAAAAAGAAGAATGGATGACTTTAAAAAATCAAGCCCAGATAAGTTTTGTTTTAATCATTTTATCACTCGCCCTAGTTGGAAACTTAAGCCAATAGACAATTACGGCCCAATTATCTATAAAAATTTAATACCCCTTTACGGGGACAAAAACAAAATTAAAGAATTTTTTAGAATAAATTCTCAATATAACCCAAATCTCACCTATAATATTTTTGACTTAAGGTATAAAATTAAAGAAAAAAAACAAATTGCTAAAATATTGGAAAAATTATTGGAAGGGAAAATTGGAGATTGGCTGGAAAAAATTTCGTTTTCAATTGCCAAAAAAAGATTAGAAAAATATATAAACTCAAAAAAATTAAAACGCAGTCGAATTGTTATAAAAAAAGAAGAATTGGAATTACATTTTTTTAATTAAATGAATTCATCTTATTTTACAGAATTTTTTATTAATGTAATCCAAAATGGTGGTTATTTTGCAATAACCATCTTAATGATATTTGATAGCTTTAATTTTCCTATTCCTTCAGAAATAGTAATTCCATTCGGAAGTTATCTTGCAAGCATTAATTATTTAAACATTTACTTGGTTGTCCTTTGTTCAGTAATTGGAAGTGTGGTGGGTTCTTTGCTTTCATACTTTCTCGCGGAATTTATCTTAGAAGCAAGAAAAAAATTAAAAATTTTGAAAAAATTATTACCAGAGAAAAGTATTAATAAAACCCACTTTTGGTTTGAAAAATATGGTTCTTTTTCTGTTTTTTGGGGGAGAATGGTTCCAGGAGTAAGAACTTTTATTTCACTTCCTGCAGGAATAGCAAAAATGTCACTCCCCAAGTTTATATCTTATACCTTTTTAGGATCTATAATTTGGTCAAGTTTTTTAGCTTATTTGGGGTTTAATTTAAAAAACAGCTGGGAAATTATTTATTTTTACCTAAAAAAATTAGAAATTGTTTTTATAACAATAATATTAGCTTTAATTTTTATTTTCATAATAAAAAACTTATTTAGAAAAAGGGTTTAGTTTTTTAAAAAACTTCTGATATAATTAATAAGGTATATTTTGTGGCCAAGAATAATTTTTGGCAACTTACATAACACAAAAAGCTTTTAAAAAACTTCTGTTACAAAATTAAAAATATGCTCTTAAAATTTTTAAAAACAAATAATTTGAAAAAATACCAAAAAATAGTACAAAAAATAAATGATAAGGAAAAAGAAATAGAAAAATACTCCAATGGAGAAATTAAAGACAATTTTTTAAAACTTAAAGAAGAATTAAAAAAAGGCAAAACATTGAATGAAATTTTAGTTGATGCTTTTGCGCTAACAAGAGAAGTCGCAAAAAGGACCTTAAAACAAAGACATTTTGATGTACAGCTAATCGGTGGGATTGTGATGCATGAAGGAAAAATTGCTGAAATGAAAACCGGAGAAGGAAAAACTTTGGCTGCTACACTACCTGCAGCTTTAAACGCTTTAGAAGAAAAAGGCGTTCATATCATAACAGTTAATGACTATTTAGCTAAAAGGGACACAGTTTGGATGGGGCAAATTTATTATGCTTTAGGATTAAGTGTTTCATGCTTAACTCATAATAATGCTTATATTTACGACCCAACATATGTTTCAAGTAAAACCACAAATGATGAAAACTTAGATGAAAAGAGAGATTCTATTGGAAGTTTTAAGGTTTTTGACGAATTTTTAAGACCAATTTCAAGAAAAGAAGCATATTTGGCTAATATTACTTATGGAACCAATCATGAATTTGGTTTTGATTATTTAAAAGATAATTTAGTTTGGCAATTAGATGATAAGGTACAAAAAAGTTTAAATTATGCCATTATTGATGAAATTGATAGTGTTTTAATTGATGAAGCAAGAACTCCTTTAATTATTGCTGGTCCGGATGAAGATGCAAGTACTTATTATAAAATCTTTGCAGGAATTGTTAAAGATTTAGAAGAAAATATTGATTACATAGTTGATGAAAAAACAAAAACAGTAAATATCTTAGAAAATGGGATAGAAAAAGTAGAAAAAAAATTAGGAATTAATAACTTATATCTTCCAGAAAATATGCGTTTGGTTCATTTTTTGGAAGAAAGCTTAAAAGCTAAAGCTTTATTTAAAAAAGATAGGGATTATATTGTCCGCAACAATGAGGTAATTATTGTTGACGAATTTACAGGAAGAATGCTTTTAGGAAGAAGATATTCAAAAGGATTACATCAAGCAATTGAAGCAAAAGAAAATGTGCCGGTTAGAAAAGAAGACAGAACTTATGCTCAAATTACAATTCAAAATTATTTCCGTCTTTATAAAAAAATAGCAGGAATGACAGGCACAGCTGAAACTAGCGCTGAAGAATTTCATAAAGTTTACAATTTAGAAGTAGTAGTAATTCCAACTAACAAACCAATGATAAGGAGAGACGAACCTGATCTTATCTTTAAAACAAAAAAAACAAAATACGAAGCATTAGTAAAAATGGTAAAAGAAGAAAGAGAAAAAGGTAGGCCAATTCTAATTGGGTCAACTTCAATTGAAAATAATGAAATTATTTCTCAATATCTCACCAAAGCAAATATTCCACATGAAATTTTAAATGCAAAAAATCAGGAAAGGGAGGGGGAAATTATAGCTCAAGCAGGAAAATCAAAAAAGGTAACTGTTGCTACCAATATGGCAGGAAGAGGAGTTGATATTATTTTAGGTGGCAATCCCCCTGATAAAAAAGAAGCTGAAACTGTTAAACAGGCAGGCGGGCTTTTAGTAATTGGCACAGAAAGACATGAAGCAAGGAGAATAGATAACCAACTGCGTGGACGTTCCGGCAGACAAGGCGATCCGGGTTCAACTATTTTTATCATTTCATTAGAAGATGATCTTTTAAGAATTTTCGGCGGCGATCGCTTAAAAAAATTAATGGAGCAATTACATATTCCCGATGATATTCCGATTCAATCCAAAACCGTAAATAAAATTATCAATCAGGCACAAATTAAAGTAGAAGGAATTAATTTTGATATTCGAAAAAGACTTTTGGAATTTGATGACGTTTTAAATAAACAAAGAATTACTTTCTATAAAAAAAGAGAAAAAATTTTAGAAGCTGGTGAAAAAAACGAAATCTTACCAATTATTAGGGAAATAACATCAAACTTTGTAGAAAAAACAAAAAAAACACTAATGGAAAATATCAATAACCACCCAGAAAACCAAACAATCATAGAAAAACAAATTGAAGAATTAAATATAAAACTAAAACAAATTCCTGAAACAATTGATAATCTTAAGTCCAAAATTTTAGGACAACAAATTGTAAGAATTTATGATTCTCTTTGGATAGACTATTTGGAAGAATTAGAAAGTATAAGAGAAGCTGTAAATATTAGAGTTTATGGACAACACGATCCACTTGTAGAATATAAAAGAGAAGCCTATCATTTGTTTCGAAATTTAAACGAAGCTATTGAATCATTAGCTTTTAATCTTATTTTTCAAATATTAGAATTAAACTTAGAACAAACAAAAACTGTGTCTAACACCATAAACCAAACAACTAAACTTTCTGAAGAAAAATATAAAAATGTGGGGAGAAACGACCCTTGCCCTTGCGGCTCCGGAAAAAAATTTAAAAAGTGTCATGGAAAATAATATTTTTAAAATATGCCATTTATTTATTTTTTAATATCACTATTAATAGTAATTAAAGGAGCTGATTTAGCTTTAAATTATTCCACTAAAATTTCACATTCCTTAAGAATTTCGCCTTATCTTATTGGGTTTTTAATTGTGGCCTTTTTTTCAATATTGCCCGAAATGTTCATTTTTATTCTTTCAAACCTTGAAGGCAACTCCTCTTTTGGATTAGCAACAATTTATGGTTCAAATATGGCAGATTTGACTCTAATTGTAGCCATTGTTTTTCTGTTTTCAAAAAATAACATTAAAATAGAAAGTAAACTAATTAAAGACAATTCTCTTTATTTGATCATTGCTCTTATCCCAATTATTTTTGGATTAAATGGACATTATTCAAGAATAGAGGGAATAGTTCTAATTTTGACTTTCTTTTTATTTTATTTCTTTATTCTTAAAGAAAATAAAAAAAATTTAAGTAAAGTTGAAATTAAAGAAAAAACAAAAAGTTATAAATATTTCCTTTTGCTTCCAATAAGTATTGGGATAATTATTTTAGGTTCTCATTTTACCATAAAAAATGGAATTAAACTTGCGGAAATTTTCAATTTAAATCCCATAATTATTAGTATGTTTTTAGTGGGGTTGGGAACAACTTTACCGGAATTAAGTTTTTCTGTTAAAGCGGCAAGAAAAAACGAGGATAATCTTGCCTTGGGAGATATTTTAGGAACAGTAATAACAGATTTAACTTTTGTAATTGGAGTAGCTTCTATCATTAAACCTTTTTATTTCAACCCTAGAATTATCTATATTACTGCTACATTTATGATATTAAGTATGGCTATTCTTTTCCATTTTATGAAAACGGGTAGAATAATCACAAAAAAAGAAACTTTGTTTTTGTTTTTACTTTATTTAATTTTTGTAATTACTGAGTTTATGGTTAACTCTTATTTTTAACTAAAATGATTAAAAAGATATTAATTTTGCTATTTTTAATTTTTATAATTTTTATTATTTATGAACTATTTTTTTATTCTTCAAACAACCAAGAAATGTTTGTTGTAAATCCTAAAGATTCACAATCTACAATTATTAAAAATTTAAAAGAAAAAGACTTTATCCACAACAAAATTATTTTTAAATTTTTACTTGGATTAAACCGCAATTTTAAAATTGCTCCCGGCGGTTATAATGCGCCACCCAAGACTAATATCCTAAAATTAATTTCAATTTTTAAAGAGGGACCAGCTTTAAAATGGATTACAATTCCTGAAGGGTTAAGAAAAGAAGAAATTGGAGATATTTTAGCGCAGGAATTAGGATGGAACGAAAATCAGAAAAATAACTTTTTAAATGCTTATCAAATTTTAAATTTGGGCAATGACTACAAAGAAGGTGTTTATTTTCCTGACACTTATCTTTTACCAAAAAAAGAGACCGGAGATCAAATTGCTAAAAGATTAATTGACCGCTTTAATGAAAAATTTGTTCATTTTGCTAAAGAAGCCAAAAACCAAAATATTAATGGACAACTTTATTAAAAGTAGCATCCTTAATTCAAAAAGAAGCAGCAGGAAATGGAGATATGCCACTTATTTCAGGTATAATTTGGAATAGACTTTTAAAAGGCATAAAATTAGATATAGACGCAACGGTTGCTTATGCGAAAGGGAATATCAAAGATGGGTTTTGGGCGCCACCCAAAAAAGCAGATTTAAAAATTGATTCTCCTTATAACACTTATCTTTATAAAGGATTGCCGCCAACTCCTATTTGTAATCCCGGAATTGAAGCAATTTCAGCCGCGCTTTATCCAGCTTCAACTACTTGTTTGTACTATTTTCATGATGAAAATAAAATTATTCACTGCTCAAAATCCTACGAAGAACACCAAGAAAACATTAAAAAATATTTAATAAAATGAAAAATAGATCAAAAATTGGAAACCGGTTAGGAAATCCTGCATATCGAACACCCACTTTTTTTAGATTAAAAAAGTTTTCTCAAGCAAAAAAATTAAAAATTACTAATAAAAAATATGGAAGGTAAATTATACATTGTTGCTACACCCATTGGAAACTTAGAAGACATTACAAAAAGAGCCGAAAAAACTCTAAAAGAAGTTGATATAATTTTAGCTGAAGACACAAGAGTAACCCAAAAATTATTAAATCATTTAAATCTTAAAAAAACAGTTTGGAGATGCGATGACTATGTAACTAAATTTCAATTTGAAAAAATTTTAACCGAACTTAAAAACGGGAAAACAATGGCATTAGTAACAGATGCTGGAACTCCCAATATTGCCGACCCGGGTTATAAATTAATTTCTTTTATAAGGAAAGGCAATCCAAATATAAAAATTATTCCAATTCCGGGTCCTTCTGCTTTAACCACTGCGATTTCTTTTTCCGGAATAAATGCAAACCAATTTACTTTTGTAGGATATCCACCACACAAAAAAGGAAGGGGACAATTTTTCAAATTAATTAAGAACATTCAATTTCATCCAATCATTATTTTTGAATCTCCTCATCGTTTGCTAAAAACTTTAAATGATTTAGAAAAATATTATCAAGAAAATTTTCATCTTATTATTGTTAAAGAATTAACAAAAATTTATGAAGAATTTTGGGAAGGTGATTTAAAATCAGCTCAAAATTATTTTACCGGCAAAAAAAGAAAGGGTGAATTTATAATTATTATTCCTTAAAGCTTATTATGTATAAGGGAAAAAGGATTTTTGATCTTATAATTGCAATCCCAGTCTCTTTAATAGTTATACTTTTAACTCCAATTGTTGGACTTTTAATAATGTTTGAAGACGGTTTGCCTATTTTTGTCTCTTTAGAAAGAATTAGCAATGGGAAAATTATTCGAATTTTAAAATTTAGATCAATGATTAAAAATGCCCATCAAATGAAAAAAAACTTATTGCCACTAAACGAAAGGAAAGATGGTCCTTTTTTTAAATTAAAAAATGATCCAAGAATCACAAAAATTGGAAAATTGCTAAGAAAATTAAGAATTGATGAATTTCCTCAAATTTTTAATGTTATTAAAGGAGATATTTCAATCGTCGGTCCTCGTCCTCATGAACCTGAAGAAATTACTTTTTATCCCGAAAAATTTAAACATATTCCAAATTCTAAAGGAGGAATTACAGGTATGTCACAAATTAAAGGCGCATCAAAACTAACATTTGAAGAAGAAATGTATTGGGACGATTATTATATTAAAAATGCTTCATTGCTCTTAGACATAAAAATCGTTTTAAAAACCATTTTAATATTTTTTACAAATCCAACAGGTGTTTAACTAAAAATCTTCTGTAATTTACTAAAAAATTAAAAAATATTAGAATAAAAGCAATGAAAGTTGCTATTTTGCATGACTACTTAAATCAATTTGGTGGGGCAGAAAGAGTGCTAAAAACAATTATTGATTTGTTCCCAAACGCAGATATTTTTACATTACTTTATAACAAAGAAAGAACATCTTACTTGTTTGAAGAAAAAAAAATAAAAACCAGTTTTTTAAACATTCCATTTATTCAAAAACACCATAGAATTTTTATTCCTCTTATGCCACTTGCCTGTTACTTTTTAAAAAGCAATACAAAATACGACTTGATTATTTCTTCAACAGCGGGATACAGTAAAGGATTTAATATTCAAGGAGATTATCATATTAGTTATTGTCATAGTCCGCTACGTTATGCTTGGGAAATGGATTATCTAAAAAATCTTTATATCAAACCTTCCTTATTTTCCAGCCCCTTTGCTTATAAAATTGCAAAAATACTAAAACAATGGGATAAAAGACAAAGCAAAAAAGTAAATATTTTTATTGCTAATTCAAATTTTACAGCAAAAAGAATAAAATCTTACTATCAAAAAGATTCAATTGTAATTAACCCCCCTGTAAATACAAAAGTTTTTTATTATCAACCTTCAAAAAATAAAGAAAGTTACTACTTAATGGTAGGAAGATTGTTATACTACAAGAATTTTGATTTAGGGATTAAAGCGTTTTTGCATTTGCCCTACAAATTAAAGATTGTAGGAAGGGGTCCGGAGGAAAAAAAACTTAAAAAAATATCTCAAAACGCAAAAAACATTGAATTTATAAGTAATGCTAGCGATTCCGAATTAAGAACATTATATAACAATGCAAAAGCTTTAATTTTCCCTCAAGTAGAAGATTTTGGATTAGTAGCTGCCGAAGCACAAGCATGCGGCACTCCGGTAATTGCTTATGAAAAAGGTGGTATAAATGATATTGTCATACCTCAAAAAACAGGGCTATTTTTTAATGAACAAACACCAGAAGCTATTATTAAAACAGTAAAAGATTTTGAGAAATTAAACTGGAAAAAATCTTCTATTGCTAATTACGCTCATAAAAAATTTTCCACAACTAAATTTGTTAGAGATTTTCTAAATGTTATTAAAAACTGCGGCATTCAAATATGAAAATAGTAATAGATACAAGAAGTCTTCAAATAAACTTTATTTCTGGGATACCAGAATACACTAAAAATTTAATAGAAAATTTAATAGAGATTGATAAAGAAAATGAATATATTTTTTTTGTAAATCATTTTTCAAAAAAAATAAAAACCTTACCTCATTTTATTTTACAAAAACAGTTAATTAATTTTGGTTTTTCCAATAAACTTTTAAATTTTTCCAGTAAAATATTTAATTTTCCTAAAATTGACTTTTTAACTAAAGCAGATGTTTTCTTAAGCCCTCATTTTAATTTGCTTGCTTTTGCTAATCCTTCTAAACATATTATGACAATTCATGATTTGTCATTTGTTTATTTTCCCGAGTTTTTTAGTTTGAAAAAAAATATTTGGCATTTTTTTCAGGGAATAAAAAAACAATTAAAAACAGCTGGAAAAATAATTGCCGTTTCTAACTTTACAAAACAAACAATTATTGAAAGATATAAAATTAAAGAAGAAAAAATCTGGCAAGTTTATCCAGGAATTTCTAATCTTTTTACTTCTTTAGACAAAAATGACGAAAATTTAAGAAAATTTCAAATAAAATATAAAATTAATTTTCCTTTCATTTTAAATGTTGCTACTCTTGAACCAAGAAAAAATCACATTGGATTAATAAAAGCCTTTAAACTGTTAAAAACAAAAAAAACTTTTAAAAACTATAAACTAATTATTGTTGGCAATTTTGGTTGGAATTATAAAGAAATTGTTAAAAAAATTAATGAAAACAAAAATGATATTATTTTACTGAGAAATGTTAGCTATAAAGATTTGCTTTTTCTCTATAATTTGGCGGATTTGTTTGTATATCCATCATTTTTTGAAGGCTTTGGATTTCCACCACTGGAAGCACAAAAATGCAATATTCCTGTAATTGCCTCCAACCGAACATCATTGCCTGAGGTTTTAAATAAAAGCGCCATTTTAATTGACCCTTATAAAACCTTTGATTTGACTTGTGCTATGGAATTTGTATTAAATAACGATAAAATAAAAAATAAGCTAATTGAAGAAGGCAAAAAAAACAGCTTGCGTTTTAACTGGCAAACAACAGCTTTTAATACATTAAAAATTATAAAAACCTATGCCTAAAAAAGTTCCACAAAAAAATATTAAACCCATTATTTTAGATGTTCAAAAGCCAAATTTTAATTATGATCATCTTTTGAAGTTTTCAACAGTAAACCTTTCAAAAATACCCCAGCAGCAACGTTCTCAAAGTATCATTAAAAAAATTTCAGTTACTTTATTTTTCTCTTTACTTATTGGACTGTTCATTTTCACTTTTTTTAGCTGGAAAAACTTCAAAAGAATAAAAACCGTACTTGAAACTAATGGTCCAATAATTGTATCTAATTTCTCATCTTTTGCTAATTCCTTAAAAAATTTAGAAAATGCAACAGCAAGTTCTTATTTAGAAAACAATAACCAAGCTTTAGCTAACATTAACAAATCACTAAATAATGATTTTAGCAAAAGTTTTCTAGAATCTTTGGGTAATTTTGTGCCATTTATTAAAAATGGCACAAACGTTATCCAAAACATTGGAAAATTAAATATGGATTTATTGGCTTTAGTAGGATTAATAGATGATTTAAAAAATAATGGTTTTTACTATTTTCAAAAAAATGGAGAGGCTTTAATTTATAATTTAGAAAACATCAAAAAATATATCATCAGTATTAATCAAGAAAGTCAAAACCTACAAACTTCTCTTTCTCAAATTAAAAATTTCCCATTATTTTCTGATAATATTAACACTTCAATAGAAAATGAATATTTAAAATACAGCACTGAACTTTATGGTTTAGAAAATGTTTTAGAAAATTTAATATCCATTTTAAAATCAGATGCCCCTCAACATTTTGCTATTCTTTTTCAAAACCCGTCAGAAATAAGGCCGGGAGGCGGATTTATTGGAAGCTATGCTCATTTAACCATTGCTAAAGGTCAAATGCAAAACTTAGATGTGAGAGATATTTATGATCCGGATGGGCAATTAGATATCAAAATAGTGCCACCAAAAGAATTACAAGCTACTACTCCCAACTGGGGTGCAAGAGACGCTAACTGGTTTTTTGATTTTCCAACATCTGCCAAAACTGTACTTAACTTTTTAAATTCTTCTAAAATGTACTCGGAAAAAAATATTAAATTTGATGGAGCAATAGGAATTAACGTTAATGTAGTTAACTCTATTTTGGAAATTACCGGACCAATAAGCACATCCGGTTATCCAACTTTAAATTCCAACAATTTTCTTTACGAAGTAGAAAAAGAAAAACAATTAGCAAAAGAAAAAAAAGATCCCTATCCAAAAAGAATTTTACAAGTTATAACACCGATTATTTTAGAAAAACTAAACAATTTAAAAGAAACTCAAAAACAAAAATTATTTGATATTTTAAAATATCATCTTGATAAAAAAGATATTATGTTTTATTCTTCCAATATTATTTTAGAAAATTTCTTTAACTCTAATAACATTGGCGGCGCTATTTATAGTTTACCTCAAGATTTTTGGGGAAATTATCTTGCAATAGTAAATGCCAATATTGCCGGCGGCAAAAGCGATGCTTTTATAAAAGAAGATGTAGATGTTAATATTGATACCGATTCATTAGGTAATATTTTTACCACTCTTTATGTTAAAAGAACACACAATGGCAGCCAAGCTAAAGAAACATGGTGGAAAGCAACTAATAACGACTTCCTGCAAATTTTTACAGAATCAAACTCCAACTTGGTTGACGCCACCGGTAACGACATTAGAAAAAAATATTCAACCCTTGATTACGCTAATTTAGATTATGCTATTAATCCCGATTTAGCCGCAATTCAAAATGACGAATTATTTATTTCTAACAGCAATGTAATTCAAAGAAAGCAATTTAATAAAAACGTTTTTGGTATGTGGGTAATCACAAAAGCAGGCGAAACTAAAACCCTAAAAGTTAGGTATCAAACAACATATCCTCATATTAAAGTGTTAATGCCAGGACAAAAATATACCTTTGTATTTGAAAAACAATCCGGCGTTAAAAATTCTCTTAACATAAGAATTAACGCTCCATTTAAGTATTATTGGCAAGAAATAAATTCGCCTACATTTACTTATCAAACAAACGACCCCGATAAAAGAATAATTATTAATCTTACTTTAAATTATAAAAATAAAAATGAATAATATTAGAAATTTTTGCATTATTGCACATATTGATCATGGTAAATCTACTTTAGCTGATAGATTTTTAGAGATTACCAAAACGGTAGAAGTGCGGCAAATGCAAGCTCAATACTTAGACCAATTGGAGTTAGAAAGAGAGCGAGGAATTACCATTAAAATGGCGCCAGTACGAATGAATTATACATATCAAAACCAAAATTTTATTTTAAACCTTATTGACACACCGGGACATTCTGATTTTTCTTATGAAGTTTCAAGAGCTCTTCAAGCTGTAGAGGGTGGGATTTTGTTAGTTGATGCCACACAAGGCATTCAAGCTCAAACTCTTTCTCATTTTTTTGCTGCTTCTAAAGCCCAATTAAAAATTATCCCAGTAATTAATAAAATTGATTTAATACAAGACATAAATTTACTCCATAAACTACAAGAAGAAATTGCATATCTTACAAACACAAAAAAAGAAGAAATTATTTTTGCTTCGGGCAAAACAGGAGAAGGGGTTGAAAAAATATTAACCACTTTAGTTACTAAAGTTCCACCACCCAAAACAGGAAAATTAAAATTGGGAAGAGCTTTAATTTTTGATTCATTTTATGATGAACACAAAGGTATTGTTGCTTCCATTCGTGTAACAGATGGGGAATTTAAAGAAGGGGAGGAAATAATCCTTGTTTCAAACAAAACACAAACAAAAATTAAAGAAATAGGTTTTTTTACTCCAAAAACTTTCCCTCAAAAAGCATTAAAAGAAGGGGAAATAGGTTATATAGCTACCGGAATAAAAAACACAAAACAAATTAAAATTGGGGATACAATTTTGGTTGGAAATCAAACAAATTTCTCATATCAAAATCTTAACCTTTTTGCACTTGAAGGTTTTCAAGAACCAAACCCCGTGGTTTTTGTTTCATTTTATCCAGACAATGCAAATGATTACGACAATTTAAAAAAATCATTAGAAAAATTAAATTTAAATGATTCTGCGTTAAAAGTAGAAGCAGAACAAAATGAAATATTGGGTAGGGGTTTTAAGGTTGGTTTTTTGGGTAAATTACACTTTGAAATTACAGCTGAAAGATTAAAAAGGGAGTTTAAGGTACAAATTACAACAACTTTTCCCTCGGTTGTTTACAAAGTAATAACCAAAAATGGAAAAAAAACTATTACACGACCGGAAGAATTACCTTCTAACTATCAAGAAATTTGGGAACCAATTATTAAAATAACCATCATTACCCCTCCTCAATATTTAAATCAAATAATGTCCTTGCATAATAAATTTAGAATGACAAAAATTACAACCAAAAGTCTTGGAAATAATTTGGAAATTTCGGCAATAATGCCACTTGCAGAACTAATTAGCGATTTTGATGACCAACTAAAATCTGCTACCTCTGGCTTTGCTTCCTTTAGTTATGATCTTTTAGGATATCAAAAAGCAAACATTGAAAAATTAGACTGTTTTGTCGCAGGTAAAATGATACCGGGATTATCAAGATTCTTTCCTAAAGAAAATATAGAAAAAGAGGCAAAAAAAATAGCAGAAAAATTAAAAAACCTTTTACCTAAAGAACAATTTCCTCAAGCAATTCAAATTAAAATTGGAGGAAAAATAATTGCTCGAGAAGATATACCAGCTCTTAAAAAGCTACTTGGAAATTTTGGAAAAAATAGCGGCGACAGAACAAGAAAATTAAAATTGTGGCAAAAACAAAAAAGAGGAAAAGAAAAATTAAAATCTTTAGCAAGAGTAAAAATTGAACCACAGGTTTTTAAAGAACTTTTAAAAAAGTAAAAATTTTAAATTTTATCAAAAGTGATATAATATAAGTATTATGGGTCGCCTAAGATTAATTTTAATTTTATTGCTAATTTTATTCTTAAGTTGGGGATTTTTTAAATTAGAAAAGACAAAACAACAAGCATTAAAAAATGAAGCTCTTTTAAAAGAAAATTTAGCTAAAGTAGAAAAACAAAATCAAGAATTAGAGAAAGAAATTAATTATTTAAAAAACCCTGAAAATTTAGTGAGGGAATTAAAATCGCAAACAAATTATACTAAAGTAGGAGAAAAATTAATTATTTTAGTTCCTTCTCCGGAAGACACTAATCAAATTGATTCTGCAACTACCAGCACTTCTACATCAAAAAATTAGCGGGATTGGTTTAGTGGCAGAACGCCAGCTTCCCAAGCTGGAAATACGGGTTCGATTCCCGTATCCCGCACTAAAATATTTTTTAATCTCTTTTGCTAACAAAAGTTAAAACGCAAAGTGCTTTCCATTATTTTCACCAAAAAATTATCAACACTTGAGACAGCAGATATTGAAGTCATACAAAAAGAAGTTTAAAAAATATATCCACAGTTTTTATTTACAATTTACAAAAAAAATTTATAATTATTTTTATGACAAACTTAATACCAACAAAAATGTTTTTTACAAAAGGCGTAGGTAAGCATAAAGAATATCTTCAGTCATTTGAAATGGCGCTTAGAGATGCGGAAATTGCAGAATACAATTTAGTTATGGTGAGTTCAATTTTTCCTCCAGGATGCAAACGAATTTCAAAAGAAGAAGGCAAAAAATTATTAAAACCCGGTCAAATTGTTTTTTGTGTAATGGCTCGTAATTCAACCAACGAACCCAACCGCTTAATTGCGGCATCGGTTGGATTGGCTCAACCCGCTGATAATAACCAACACGGATATTTATCGGAACATCATTCTTTTGGTGAAACAGAAGAAAAAGCAGGAGAATATTCAGAAGACTTAGCAGCTACAATGCTTGCTTCAACATTAGGTTTGGAATTTGACCCAAATGCCGCTTGGGATGAAAGAGAACAACTTTATAAATCTTCCGGCAAAATAATTAAAACAACACACATCACTCAATCAGCTGAAGGACAAAAAGATGGATTATGGACAACAGTAGTGGCAGCCGCAATATTTGTCTTTGATTAAAATATTTATTTTCTTTAAATCTCATTTATGTTTCGGCTTATTTCAAAAAATAAACCAGCCGGCGATCAACCAAAGGCGATTAAATTACTCACTGCCGGATTAAAAAAAGGATACCAATTTCAAACTTTATTAGGCGTCACAGGTTCCGGAAAAACATTTACTATTGCTAATGTAATTTACAAAATTCAAAAACCAACTTTAGTTATCGCTCATAACAAAACATTAGCCGCCCAACTAACTACTGAATTACGAGAACTTTTTCCATATAATTCTGTTAATTATTTTGTTTCCTACTATGATTACTATCAGCCAGAAGCATATTTACCGCATTCAGACACATACATTGCAAAAGAAGCAATGATTAATGATGAGATTGACAAACTACGTCATGCTGCAACTTCCGCTTTACTTACCAGAAATGATGTAATTATTGTTGCTTCAGTTTCTTGTATTTATGGTTTAGGCGCCCCAGAATTATACGCTCAAAATATTCTTCAATTTAAAGTAGGTGAAAAAATTAGAAGAAATGAACTAATTAAAAAATTAGTTGAACTTTATTTTACAAGAACTAACAGTGTTTTAAAAAGGGGAACTTTTAGGGTAAGAGGAGATAATTGGGAAATTATGCCACCAGGTATAGAAAAAATATATAATTTAGAAATTAAAAATGAAACTATTCAAAATATTTATGAAATTGACCCGGTTTTAGGATTTCAACCTAAACTAACTCCAAAAATTGAAAAAGTTTTCATCCCGCCGGCAAAACATTTTATTACTACATTTCAAAATAGAGAGAAAGCAATTTTAGCAATTGAAAAAGAATTAAAAGAACAAATTAAAAAATTTGAAAAAGAAAAAAAATTTTTAGAAGCGGAAAGAATTGAAAGAAGAACAAAAGCTGATTTGGCAATGTTAAGAGAAATTGGCTATTGTAACGGCATTGAAAACTATTCCCGATATCTTTCGGGTAGGAAAGCAGGAGAACCACCGGAAACACTTTTAGACTACTTCCCAAAAGATTTTCTAACGATTATTGATGAATCACATGTTACTATTCCGCAACTAAAAGGAATGTATGCAGGAGATGCTTCTCGCAAAAAAACCTTAATTGAATACGGATTTAGATTGCCTTCGGCTTTAGACAATCGCCCTTTAAAATTTGACGAATTTATTAAAAAAATACATCAGACAATATTTATGTCAGCCACACCGGGACCTTATGAAAAAAGAGTCAGCTCTCAAATAGTAGAACAAATTATCAGACCCACAGGATTGGTTGATCCTCAAGTCATAGTTAAACCAGTTAAAACGCAAATCAAAGATCTTCTTCAAAGAATTGAAGAAAAAATTAAAAGCAAAAAAAGAGTGCTTGTTACAACCTTAACTAAAAAAATGGCAGAAAATTTAAGCAGTTATCTTTTAGAAAAAAGGATAAAAGTAATGTATTTACATAGCGATGTTGACACTTTGGACAGAATTAAAATTTTAACCAAATTAAGAAAAGGAGAAATTGATGTAATTGTCGGGGTAAATCTTTTAAGAGAAGGGCTGGATTTGCCGGAGGTTGCTTTAGTAGCAATTTTAGACGCCGACAAAGAAGGATTCTTAAGAAGTGAAACTTCGCTTATTCAAACAATTGGAAGAGCTTCTAGAAACGTAAGCGGAGAAGTAATTATTTATGCAGATTATCTAACCCAATCAATTCAAAAAGCAATTTTAGAAACAGAAAGAAGAAGAAAAATCCAAATTGCTTATAATCAAAAACATCACATTCAACCTCAAACTATCCAAAAAGAAATTAAAGATATTTTACCAACTGAAATATTAAATTTAGAAACAAAAGTTTTACCGCATTCCCGTCAAGCAATTGAAAAATTAATTCAAGTTAAAGAAAAGGAAATGAAAGAAGCAACTAAAAAATTAGATTTTGAATTAGCAATTATTTTAAGAGATGAAATTAAAATCTTAAAAACCAAATTAAAAATTAAATCTTAAAAATTTTTAATTTTTTAAAATCGGAGTCAAAACTACAATTACCTACAAATTTTTTCCACATTTTTTAACCACAGACACTTGTCGGATTATTGATTGATAATAATTGTAATATTTTATTTGCTATTTTGCCATTTAACTCACAATATTCCAAATTATTGTATTGCTTATCCTAGGTTTTGATTTTTTGCTTTAATTCTTTTAATGTCTTTAATTTATTCCTTAAAAACCACCAAATGTGTGTGGAGATTACCCATAACTACGTCCAGGTTCAGATACATATGATACACCTGTTAAGTTTGTAATTTGTAAAGTAATAACATCTTAAGACCTTTATTTTATACTTTGCCCGCTCAGTTAATTTACCTGCCAGAAAAGCTGAACAAGCAATAAAAGTTGCTC
>Ga0123519_10004206_pt1 | contig 23475 bp, 29 predicted proteins | sample YelNatPaOPRAMG02_FD_87396 | JGI IMG/M metagenome (GOLD analysis project Ga0123519, IMG submission 87396) | Hot spring microbial communities from Yellowstone National Park - Yellowstone National Park OP-RAMG-02 (version 2) | ecosystem: Environmental > Aquatic > Thermal springs > Hot (42-90C) ...
AATTATCATTTGGGTAGTAAAGACACCACCTGTTACACTGGCTTGGTTAACTTGTCCGAAACGTAAAGGAACAGTATTTCCATGAACTAAGGCAGTTTCAAAACCATTGTACTTCATCAAACCTACCCTTTTATTATTTGATGCATCTACAATCACACCACTATTCTCATTATTTACAAAAATATTTCCTCCTTGTACTTGTAATTTTTCTGTTGGACCTGTTGTTCCAATGCCCACATTACCATCAACCGTACAAAGTAAAGTCTGGTGATCAACTGTAAGGCCGCCGAGCCGCAAAGTTCCACTTTTAGATTGCGCAATGCTAGAAGTGTTAAGGGGTGAATAAACATTTCCTCCTGGCGGTGGTTGTGTTGGTTCTGTCCAACCTAAAGCATAGAAAAAAACCACAAAACAGAGAACTAAAACGCTAAAAATTAAAGAAATTTTTTTATGTGGTACTTGTTTTTTCGTATTCATATTTTTAAAATGATTTATTTATAAAAAAAGGTAAACCTTTATATTATTATTTATTATTTTCAAAAAACTTAAACTTATTTAATTTTATTTAACTCTTCTAATTGCTTTTTAATTTCCTCATTAGAAGGGGAAGGAATTTCTTCTTTTTGTTTTTCAAGTTCCTCTAATTGTTTAATTATTTTTTTACTTTCTGCCTCTTTTTTTAATTTCGTGGTTATTATATTTTTTTCCGGCGCTAACAATGATATTGACCTGGAAAAACTAAAAATACACCATAAAAGCGCAATAAAGACGCATAAAGTAAATAATAAAGCAATTTTTAGATACAATAAAGAATTTTCATCGGGTTTTTTTATGGATATTTTCATAATTATATCATTATCCTATTTTAACTTATTAAAAATTAATATCAATACCATTAATTTATTATTTACTTTTTATATATTATGTCAATAATGCCCCTATGGTTTAATGGTTTCTTTTTAATATATAATTATTTCTAATGCTTCTAAAGATTTTTTATATTTAAAAATTAAAAGGTCTGGGATTAATAAATAACCCAGACCATTTGGCGCAAACGCACCCAAAAATTTAAAAAACTTTAATTTGAATAGTAAACCATTACTTGGTAAAAGCGACTTTTTACCTCCGACTCTGGAGGAACATCTACTATTTTCAGTTCAACATTATCAGCCCAAATAGGGCTTGGTTCGCCTATGGGATACCAGGGACCAGTAAGGCGATCCGAGTAAAAAAGTTGATATTGGTAGTTTGTAAAAACCGGAAAAATCCTAAAAACAAACGAGTTGTAAGCGCCCCTTTCAACCTTAATAGAAGGCTTAACAGGCAAAATCCATTGATTAAGTTTTAAACCCCAAACCTTCCCATTAGTGTGGCCCGGGGATCCAGGTGGCGGGCAGAAACGCTCTGCCCAATATAATAAATTATCATCTTTGTTTATGCCTATATCTATACACTCATCCTCCCTCTCATCGGGTAAGGTTATTATGAAAAATTCCTTATTATTCCCATTACTTAAGTCGCAACCATAAATATTAATAATATTATGCTCCTCCTCAAAGTAAGGATGCTCACTCCAAATTATAGTATCGCCACAAAATCCAATCATCTCCTTATCAATGTGTCTTGTTAATCTGTTCGTACAAACATCAAATTCGGTTCTGGTTTCAATATTATAAGCAGTAATTTTAGATGCATATTCTCCGTCTATGTTGTATTTTCCTTTATAAATTCCCTTATCCTGAATTTCTTCTACCCAAGATACAAACTTACCGCTAATTTGAGGGGAACTACAAACCACATTGCTAGCTACCAAAAATAATTCTTTGGTGTATAAATTATATGCAAGGATATGTTGTTTATTTAGATACTCTTCACTATATCTATCAGTTCCTGGAGGAGCCAATTTTGGTTCCGGCCAGACAACCCAATTACCGCTAATAGAAGGATTAGACCATCCATCCACATAATACTGTTTATCAGCATCACTGCGGCCACTTTTATAAATAGTTTCACTCTTTCCGGTTTTAATATTATAAACTTTAATATCAAAACCTTTTCTATAGACCACTATGTCCTTTTCGATCCGGGGATTACAGGTGGTGAATGATAAAATATCAATTAAAAACTTCTCCTTAACCTCCATATTATAACCATAAAGATATAAGGTATGAAAATAGTCTCTCTTGTCATATACAATGTAAACTGCGTTGTCGCCATCAATATTAAGATTGTAATGAAATAAATGATCGCTATTTGAATCAAAAATAATGTTTTTTTCGCCAGTTAAGCGATTGTAAATAAAACTATACCTATGTTCACTATTAAACTCACAAACAATAAGCCACTTAGCGTTCATGGCTTCAATAAATATAGTATAATCAGGATCTTCCCCAATAAGGAATTTCTCCGGTTGAACACCAAAGAGATTCTGTATAAAGAGATTCGGTATTATAAAAAAGAAAAAAAATATTAGCCACTTGCCTTTTCTTGTTCTCATTTGTCCTTCACCTTCCTTTCTTGTTTTTGTGGCTTTTTAATTGGTAAGGTTCTGTTCTTTAAGGTTCTTTAAAAGAACTCTAAAAGAACTCTTCTAATTTTAGTTTAAAACACCACCACTTTCTGTCAAGAGGTTGTTTTAAATTAGTCAGTATTTAAATTTCTTTGCGAAACAGTGGTTTGAATTTTTAAACTGGGTTGATTACCGCTTCCTTTTGCTTTAACCTCCATAAAAATTTCTACTTTGGGTTGCTCGCCGCTTTTGTCTCCTAAAACAGAGACACGAAAATCATTTACTTCAAAATTTTCTGAAATTAAATCATAAGAATTGTTATTTTGATCTACCTTCAATTTAACTCCATCATCTAAATAAAATCTCCAGCACTGACTCGGATTATGGTAGGTTAGAAATTTTATACTATTATTTTCTACCTGATAGTTTAAATTAGAAGTGCCTGTACAATTTCCTGATTTATCTTTTTGAGCCATTCTGATTGCCCGGCTCATATATTCCATTGCATAACTGGTTTGGTCTAAAAGTTGCTGATAAGTCAAGTTATATCTTTGAAGTTTAATCGCAGTAGTAAAAATACCGCTAACAGCGCCAACGGTTATAAAAAACACGCTAATAACAACTAGCATTTCTATGATAGTAAAACTTTTATTAATTTTAAAATTTAAAAGTTTTAACATATTATATTTTATAAATAAAAAATTACTGACTGTACCAATTATACAAATTTTCCATTGCCGCCACACTATAATTTTTGCCATTTTGTTTCCATTCTACCTCAACCAAAACTTCCATTTTTTTTAATCCCCCATCATCGGAAGGTTTAATAATGGTTATTCTTTTAGAAAACCTTGAAAAGGGAGGATTACAGGATATAAAACCATTAGTTGAAGAAATATCAACGTCCCACTGTTTTTTTTGTAACCAATTTCTATCTCTTATATTTCTAACATTTTCAATTTCTTCTTGCGCCAAATAAGCAGCTATTAAACGGGAACTGGCAATTGAATTATAAATAATTATCTCTTGAACAATACTATAAATACCTAAAAGAGCAAACGAAATTACAAAAATAGCCACTATCAATTCAAGCATTGTAAATGCTTTTCTCTTTTTTATATTTTTAACATTTTGATTCAGCATTTCACTTTTTTATTAATAAAATTACTAAAATTCTAATAATCCACTTGTATTGCTCTGGCAGTATCTTTATAGCTGCCATGGGAAATAAGGCAATAATTATCAGCAGAACAATTTGGAGCGTCTTTTGGTTTTATTTCAATATAGTATTCTGCTTTTTCACTATTGGGTAAACTTAAAAAACAAGGATGAGATTCATTACAATTATTAGCTTGTTGTTGTTGAAGATTTGCCCGAAAATTTAAAATCCATTCTATTCCGCTTTCGGCAGCGTAAAAAGCAGTCACTGAATTTTCCATTCCCCTAATCATTTTTATTTGTTTAGCCAAAATTGCGCTTAAACCCAAAACTACGGCAAGCAAAATGGTTATAATTACAATACTAAGATACAAAGAAACGCCTCTGTTTTTATAATTATTATTTAACATAAATTAAACCAGCTTTATTTACTATAATTTTCTTTATTTTTAATGGGTCATTTATTAAATGAATCTCTATTTCCGTATCATCGCCCAAATCATTCCCCCCCCCAATACCCGCACTATGCTTTAAAGAAACAACTGGATCAGGAGGTTGAAAAGATATATTAATATATTCTTTTTCTAAGGTGTTTATTTCTATTCCCTGTTCAAAATCAATATCGCCAATTTTGTCATCACTCGGTTCGTCATAAACCTTATTGTCATTCTTATCACGAAAAAGAATATAATAATTTTTTAAGCTCTTTTTTAAATATATTCCATAGCCATATATTTCTTCTTGGCTTCCTTGTTTTTTTTCGCTTGCCAAAGCCATTGCCTGCGCCCTTCTTATGTCTTGAGCCAATTGATATGCTGAACGTAAAAGAGCAAACTGATCTTTAGTAGATTTATAATATGGTATAAACACAATAGATAAAATCCCAATAAGGGCAGTAACCACAAAAAGTTCGGTTACGGTAAAAGCTCTTTTAGAGAGATTTTTTAATTTATAGTCTCCAATTTTCATTTAAATTTAATAAGTAAAAGGCATTAATTTCGCAATTTTTGCTTTTAAAATATAAATCACTACGGCCTTACCTCTTTCCATTTGGGCAAACGCAATTGAGGCAAACCGCTTACTTCTATCGTCTGGGTTTTGCAACAACTATGATTAGAACCATAAAAGTCTAATTGCGAATCTTCATATTTGTCTCCATATCCATCATTATCCCAAGCTTGAAGTTTAATTTCAATTTGCTGGGGAGCTGTGTTAAATTTGATCGTATTTTCCTTAGATTTAAAACTAAAAGATTCTCCATTATCGCCGTTAACACTCCATTCCCAGTTTGTAATTGGGCTACCGTCATTAGGAGTTTTGTCTTTTACAGTGAGGGTTTGGGTTTGAGAATTATATGAAGATAAAAAATCTACTTTTGGAAATGAATGCTTTGGAGTTGTAAATGAAAAGTTATGGGTCTGTATTATCCTGCTATTATTAGTATCTAATATATAAAGAAAGCATTGATAGGTAGAATTATAACTAAAAAATGAGCTATTATTGTATTGGAAAAACCCCTGGTCTACAGGCAAGTAATTAGTACTTAAATAATTAGAACCCTTCTGTGCTGTAATTTTAATCTTATAATGTGTATTGTCCCCGGAATATGTCCATTTAAAAATTATGTAATCAGGTCCAATCTCATTTTTATTATTACAATAATTTGGCTGCACAACTTCTATATTTGTAACAGTCGGCTCGCCTAAACTCTTAACTTCTAAGCTAGGACAGCTAACACCATAGCTTTTATTATTTGAAGCAATTAAAACATTAGCAAGTTTTGTTCCTGCTGATTCATAAGACACAGTTAAAGGGTTTTGGGTTTTACTTTTTATTTCAGGATGGCCTGACCATAAATATGTATAACTACTACTACCATATAAAAAATCTGCTTGCCATTTAACGGTTGTATTGGTATTGGTCTCTGTTATTTCATCTCCCGCTTCATTATAAACTTTACAAGTACATCCGCCGGGCGCCATTTGAAACTGTGGGTCAGATTTGTCTGTTTCAATTGATTCATTTGTGTTTTTATTTAAATAAACAGCAGAAACACTAAATTTGTATAACTCTCCCGGCTTTCCGATAAAAAGATATTCGGGACTAATAACCTCTCCTTTAAAATTATCACCTACATATACTTTATACCCTTTTATTTGATAAACAGATGAAGCTGGCAATGACGGAACGCTCCAAGAAAGTTCAATTTTTCCTTCATTGCATAAAACCTGTTCTGGTTTATTTAAAGTAGGTTTTGCTTCGGACACATCAGCATCAGAAATTATTTTAACTGAACAATTGGTAGAGGTAGAAACAGGAGGATTCAAGAGAAAGGTTACAGTAAGATTTGCCTCTTTTTCTCCGACTGTATCATATGTTTTAGAAACTGTGGGAGTATTCCCCCAAAGCCCATCATCACCACTCCACACATATTGCAATTGCGATGCGTTAGATGATGAAAATAAAACCTTGGATAACCACAAAACAGGTTGATTTACAAAATAAGATGGAGACGCGCTTTCACATAAAACCTGATTCTCAACTACTTCTAAATTACATTCGCTTGTTACTTTTTTCCCTCCTGAGCTTACTGTTACTTTAACAGTTTTATTTCCAGATTCCTTATAGGTGGTTGAAAAGATGTTAAAATTACTGTTTTGAGGATTCTGACCCTGAAAAAATCCCAAATCGCCGCTCCATTCATATAAATAATTGCCAACGCCTCCTTTGGGAACAGCAACCCATTGAACTAAATCATTTATAGCAGCAGGATTAGGACTGCCAAAGCAGCTAACCCTAAAGGAATCTAAAATATTAACAGTATTAGAACAAATGGCTTTTTGTTCTTTAGTTCCTTTTTTGGCTAGCACTGAAACAGTGGCATATTTGTAACCAGGATTATTGTATGTCTTTGCTATGCTTACACTATTTCCGGAAAGGCCATCGCTTCCAGACCACATATAAGAAACTGTTGCGCCGCTTTCTAAACCAGATAAATTAACCTGCCAAATAACCTGCTCTCCTATTTCAGCCTCAGAAAGAGACGCAGAAACTGTGCAAGAAAGAGCATTTGGCAATGGATCATTTTTATTAATTGTTATAACAGAAGATTCTGTCCAACTGGCTGGAACTTGGCTAACAAATTCTTTAATACGATCCTCTATAAAGTACCTAAAATCAGAGGGAAATCTATAATCTATTAACTGCGCTTCTTGAGGTTGAAAAAAGTGTACCTTGATTGAATTATGTAAGTTACGATAATTATTAATATCCCTATAAAAATTTGTTATATTCTCAGAATTTGGTTCAAGGTTTGGACAATAATAATATGAATAATAATCCTCCGAATTATCAAAGTAAAACTGGTTTTCACTACAAAAACCTTTCAATATTTCAGGAACACTATAATAAACTACCGACCGAGGTTGCAAAACATCGCAATCAAGAAAGGGAGTGTAAGAACCAATTGCCTTGGTTTCATAATTTTTTACTCTATTTATATGCTTGTCTTGAAAAGCATAAGAACCGCTGGAAGCGCTAAGTATCTCGCCATTATCATAATCAAAATCAGTATAATATTTAATTATACCTCTATCAGAAGCATAAAAACCAAGAACGGTTTCATCGTCCGTTGTGGTAATAACTGCCAAAGGATATAAAGGATGTATTTTTAAAAAATTATTATTACCTATACCACCCAAACTGTTCCAGTTTTGTGTTGGTTCTTGTCCTGTTATAGAACTAAAAGAAAAAGTGCTGGGATTAGAACCCCGGGCTAATGTTTCAAAAAATGTATTATTTACTATTTCATAATCCTGAGAAAAAATACTATCAACATCTTGAGAGTTTCCTAAAAAAAGATTTCCTGAATTAACAAGAGATGAATTACCAAAAGAACAGGAACCAATTGTTTGGGTTTGAACCTGCGCTCCAATATTACCATTAAAATTTTTGTAATTACAATAATTTTCATTACCTTCATTTGAAGACACCAAATGGCTTAAACTGATTTTTTCATAATAAGCATTTTGAAAATTAGCGCCAATTTTATAACTTATTTCCTGCATCAAGTTTGGATCATTACACCCACAAGGTATTACTGAGGTTCCATTTGTATGACATAGGCAATATTTTTTCATTTGAAACGAAGGAATATTTAGGGGAGATGTAACACTTACAGATAAAGATCCGCTATGATTAGCGTTGCCACTAATACCTTTGTCGTTATATTCAGGATACACCACATCACAACTTGCAGAACTACTACCTGAAAACTGGTAATTTAAGCTTTCCGCAATTGTTGTTTCTATTTTTACAAACAGGCAAAACGCAATAATAATTAAAAAAGACGCTAAAATTATTTCTTTTTTAAGTTTAAAAAATTTTATCATAATTTTACGCTTTATTTAAATTTGGCAAATAAATTTATTTACTTATTATTTATTTAAAGCTTTAAGAATTTTTCTTACTTCTTCGTCTGTAAACTTATACTGTTTAATCCGCGGTCCGGCCAATTCCTTAAAAATCTCATTTTTTTCCGACGCTGTTAAGGGGTTGGGATCAGAAACACGTTTTAAAATTTCTGCTTTCTTTGCCTCTAAACCGCTGCTAAATTGGAAAGCAGGAAATGATTTTAAAACAAAACGGGTATAAAATAAAACCCCAAAAGAAATGGCTAAGGCAAAAATTATAATAATAGTAAGGTAAAAAATTGATTTTTTATCTGGTTTTTTTATTTCTATTTTCATGCTTTTATTTTATTATTTTATTATTATTTATTATTTTTATTTTTTATCTTCCAATTTAAATTTTCTAAATGTTAAAAAGAACCAAATAATAAGAAACTATCTTTTCTCCCCAAAACAAAGCAATTAATGTTCCGATGACCAAAAACGGTCCGAATGGCACTTCGCTTTTTAATGTCTTTTTTTGGGCTAATATTAATCCTATTCCTATTATAGCACCAATTAAAAAAGATAAAAAGAGGGCAACTAAAATGTTGGGGAAACCCAAAAATAAGCCCATAAAAAAAGATATTTTTATGTCGCCTATTCCCATCCATTTGCCGTTAGATATTAAAACTATTATTAAAAAAAATAGTCCTGCGGCTAATGCGCTCAAAATCAAGTTATAAAAAGTGGCGTATTGTTTCAAAAATAAAAAATGAAAATCAAAAAGTAAAACCAATATAATTAGGGGATAAATTATTTTATCCAAAATAATAAAATACTTTAAGTCAAAAACAAAAATAATTATTAAAAAAGAAATAACCAACCAATAATAAAAAAGTTTCCACAAAGAAAACGGCAAATCTGGAAAAAAAATAAAAGAAAAAAGGAAAAGAATAGCAAGCGATATTTCCACCAAAGGGTACTGCCAAGAAATTTTTTTACCGCAATAACGACATTTGCCTTTTAGAAAAATAAAACTAAAAATAGGAATCAAATCCAGCCATAATAATTTGTGTTTGCAAAAAGGACAAAAAGACCTTCCCTTTAAAAAACTATCACCTGTTTCCAAGCGATAAATCACGCAATTTAAAAAACTGCCAATGGTTAATCCAAAAATAAAAATAATTAATTGATAAATAAAATTAACATCCATTATTTTGTTTTTTTAAAAATAAAACAGAAAAAATTTCCTTAGTTAACAATATTTATTAAGGACAAGCTTCAAGATTTTCACAGGTATTATTTATTTCTTTTGCAACGCCATTATTGTCAACACAATAATAATTATCTGATGATCTTAATTTAGCACAGGCTACCCAGTAAGCGTCATCAACTTTACCCCATACTAAACTAGAACCATTTATGCTAATTGCCTCGCTTATCCTACTAACATCACCAGAATTTTGATTAAATCCCTCATAACTATCACTATTTTCTGTGGCATAAAGTTCAGCTGCATCTCTTAAGTTAATTAAATCTGTTTTAATTGCTGCGTCTCTTGCCTTATTTCTGGCAGTGTTTAATGAAACTAAAACAATAGTTGCCAAAATGCCAATAATGGCAATAACCACTAATAATTCAATCAGGGTAAAACCTCTTTTTTTCATAGTTTTATTTTAACTTTTACTTATATTATTTCCAATTGCTATTTTCTTATATAATTTATATAATAATCATTTTATAATTTTATCACAAAAAAATAAAAAATTAAATAAATCAGCGGAAAATAATTTCCGCTGATTTAAAACTATCCCAACTATATTATTCTAAATTCGTTGTGGTTTTTAAGCGCTATTAAGGACAGGTAGTTGAATTACCATCACAAGCAGTAGTAGTTTCTTTTGCATTACCAGCAGAGTCAACACAAAAATATGTTGTTGGTGTTGGCGCTTTTAATTGAGCGCAAGCAACCCAACTATCAGCGACATTCTTACCCCAAACTACACTATATCCAAGATTACCAATTGCGGTTGATATTCTTCCAGCTTCATTACTGGTGCTAAAATTATTATAACTATTATTATGATCTTGGGCATAAAGTTCAGCAACAGCTCTTAAGCTGGACAAATCTGCTTTAACTGCTGCGTCTTTTGCCTTATTTCTGGCATTGTTTAATGAAACTAAAACAATGGTTGCCAAAATGCCAATAATGGCAATAACCACTAATAATTCAATCAAGGTAAAACCTCTTTTTTTCATAGTTTTATTTTATTTTATTTTAATTATTTTTTTATTTTTATTTATTATTATTTTCGACCTTTTTGTCTTTTTTATTATTTTATAATTTTATTATCATTATATCAAGCTTTAAACTATAAAAATTACCACCCCTGTTTTATTTATTTTTAGTATAACATAATTTCTGTCAAGAGGGAATTGGAAAATAAAAAACTTTTATCTCTACATATTACTAAAGCCAGTGGAATAAATTGGCAAAAGAACAGAAGCAATTAATACAGCTGCGCCGCCACCTAATAAAATAATAAGAAGCGGCTCTAAAATCCGAACCAAACTATCTAAACCCCTGTCCACTTCTCTTTGATAAAAGTTTACCACATTTTTTAAAGAAGAATCAAGCGTGCCCGTTCTTTCTCCCACTGCCACCATTTGATAAAAAAGCGGAAAAATAAAAGCAGGGTATTTTTCCAAAACAGAACTAATGGGATTTCCCTTTTTTACCTTGTCCATTGTTTCTTCAATAATTTTCTGATAACAGTTATTGCCCACCACCATTCCCGTAATCTCCAATGCCCGAACAATAGGCAAACCGCCAGAAATCAAGGTGGAAAGATTTAGGGCAAAGCGGGCAAGATAAAGTTTTTTTAAAAAAGAGCTCAAAAAAGGAATTTTCAGCAAAAAGTTATCTAAAATCGCCTTTCCTTTTTTTGTTTTAATAAACTGAAAAAAAGCCACAATCAAAGCAATAAAAGTCAAAAAAATCCACCAACCTTTTCTTTTTAAGAATTCCGACATACTAATAATAATTTGGGTAATCATTGGAAGTTCTTGGCCTGTTTCTTTTAAAACACTGGCTAATTGGGGAATAATATAAAGCATTATAAGCAACATTACGGCGATAAAAACAATAAAAACAAAAATGGGATAAACCATTGCTCCTATTATTTTGCCTCGGAAATTTTGTTCTTTTTCCAAATAATCGGCTAAATATTCAAAAACCTCGCTAAGTTTTCCCGAAACCTCTCCAGATCTAACCATATTAATATAAAAAGGTGTAAAATTTTTAGGATAAAGAGAAAGCGCCTGAGAAAGAGAGTTTCCCGCTTCTACTTCTTCGGCAATTCTCATAATTTTTTCTTTTAACCCGGCTTTTTTTGTTTGTTGGGCAATAGTTCTAAAAGACTCAACAATTGGCACATTTGCTTTTAGCATAATTGATGCCTGTCGGGAAAAAACAACCACGTCTTTTCTGGTTACTCCTTGAAAAATTTTTAATTCCTTTCTCAAAAGAGAAGAATCCTCTTTTTCTTCTAAAATTGTCACATAAAGATCATGGCTTTTTAAAATGTTAAAGGCCGCTTCCCGATTAGAGGCCTCCACAATACCTGTTTGGATCTCTCCTGTTCTGGTTCTTGCTTGATAATTAAATCTCATAATCTTATAATTTAATTTTATTATTCCATTCCTTTTTATCTTCTTACCAAATCTCTTAATTCTGATGGATTTAAGGAATAATTTTGCGCCGCCGACAAAGATATCTCTTTTGCCCTCACTAAATTCGCTAAATATCTATTTAAAGAAATCATTCCTATCTCTGCTGATGTTTCAATAACCATTGGTATCTCGTGAACCTTAGATTCTCTAATCAAATTAGAAATTGCAGGAGTATTTAACATTATTTCACAAGCAGGAATCAATCCCCCCTTTATTCTGGGCACTAAACGTTGCGAAACAATTCCAATTAAAGAACCGGAAAGTTGGGCGCGCACCTGAGCCTGTTGGACGCCCGGGAAACTGTCTACAATTCTATGAATACTTTGACTGGCTGAATTTGTGTGTAGTGTGGCTAAAACCAAATGGCCAGTTTCAGCGGCGGTAATCGCTGTGGCTATTGTCTCCGAATCTCTCATTTCGCCCACCATAATCACGTTTGGGTCCTGACGAAAAGTAGATTTTAGGGCTTTGGAAAAACTTAAAGTATCTTTTCCCAATTCTCTTTGTTCAATAAGAGACCTATCGTTTTTAAAAACATATTCAATAGGATCTTCAATGGTAATAATATGCTCAGCCCTTAAATGATTTATTTCATCAATTAAAGCAGCCATCGTAGTAGATTTTCCATGGCTTGAGGGACCGGTAATTAGTAAAAAACCTTGAGAAACTCTAATAAACTCGTGAAGAATAGGAGGAAGATTTAATTCTTCAATGGTTGGAATTTTTGCCGGAACATAACGAAGGGCTATAGAAATTTCCCCTTTTTGAAAAAAGACATTGACTCTAAACCTCGCCCTATCTTCAAAATTATAAGAAAGATCAATTTCTTTTTCTTGCCTAAACCTTTCTTGTTCTTCTTCTGTCATTAAGGCAAAAGCCAAACCTTTCGCGTCTTCGGAAGTAATTTCTTTTTTATTTATTAAAACAATTAATCTTCCGCCCACTCGCAAAATCGGCGGTTTACCTACAGAAATATGAAGGTCAGAGGCGTGCTGGGCAAGAACAATTTCTAATATTTCTCTAAGAAAGGGATAGTAATTCATAAATAATTGTTTTCTTTTTTATTTATTGTTTTTTGGTTATCAATTTAATTTTTGAAATTAAGATTTATGAAAATTATTACAATATCTTTTTTACCTCTTCTACTATTTCGCTCGGCGCATAGTGGGCCTTAACAAAATAACGGACCGCTCCCAAATTTATTCCTTTTTCTATTTCTCCTTTTTCGCCCAAATTGGAAAGAATTATAACTTTCATATCTTTAAATTGACTGTTCTTTTTAATTTCTTTAAGAACCCCCCAACCGTCCATATCCGGTAAAACAATATCTAAAATTAAAACATCCGGCTTATCCTCACTTACTCTTTTTAAGCATTGTTCTCCGTTTTCTACCACATCAACAATAAAGCCTGCTTGCTTAAATTTGGTGGTATAAATTTCTATTAAAAATGGGTCGTCTTCAACCAATAATATTTTTTTCATTTTATTATTCTAATCGCATTTAATTTAATTTTTAAAAAAACTACTTCTCTTCAGCCACACTTAAAACTTCCTCTAATGAAGTAATTCCTTCTAACATTTTTAAAATTCCGTCTTGTTTCATTGTTACCATTCCTTGTCTTTCAGCTTCTTTTTTTATTGCCATTTCTGATGGATTTTGCAAAATAATACGATTTAATTCCTCTGTCATTTCTAAAATTTCATAAATACCTATGCGACCAGAATAACCTGTTTTATTGCATCTATTACAACCTACTGGTTCATAAAAGTAAAAATTCTTTTCTGTGTTAATTTTCTTTTTTATTTCTAATGGCATTTTTCCAATTTCCTCTAAAATTTTCCTTTTTGCTTCTTTGTTCATTTTTGTTTGCTTTTTACAATAAGGACAAAGTTTTCTCACTAATCTCTGCGCAATAATTATGCTTAGGGTGGGGGGAAGTAAAAATGGTTCTACTCCCATATCAATTAAACGAGGAATTACTCCTATGGCATTTGAGGTGTGTAAAGTAGATAAAACAATATGGCCCGTTAAAGCGGCGTGAACAGACAAGGAAGCGGTTTCTTTATCTCTTATTTCACCCACCATCAAAATATCCGGATCTTGCCTTAAAATAGACCTCAAACCATTGGCAAAAGTATAACCAATTTCTGGTTTCACCTGAGATTGATTTACGCCATCCATAAAATATTCTACCGGATCTTCTAATGTTATTATATTATCTTCTTCTTTATTAAAAAGATTCAATATGGCGTAAAGGGTTGTGGTTTTTCCTGAACCAGTGGGGCCGGTAACTAAAATCATTCCGTATGATTTTTTAAGTCCCCTCTGTATTGCTTCCAAATTTCTGCCAATAATTCCCAAATCGCTAAAGTTTATTTTTCTTTCGGTCGGATCCAAAATTCTCATTACCACTTTCTCGCCCAAAATAGTGGGAAAGGTAGAAACCCTAAAATCAATACTCCTTTCTTCAATTTTGGCGGAAAATCTTCCATCTTGAGGAATTCTACTTTCATCTATTTTTAAATCAGAAAGAATTTTTATTCTTGCCACAACAGCGTTTAAAATCTTCATTGGAAGAAAAATGCTTGAGTGAAGCACGCCGTCTAATCTAAATCTTACTCTCATTTTTTCTTTCCCGGGTTCAATATGAACATCAGACGCTTTGCCATCTACCGCGTGTCTAAGAATAACTGCTACCACCTTTGAAATCGGCGCCTCTTCAGCAATCTTTTCAACGCCAGATATTTTTATTCCAATCTGCCGTTCTTTCTCTAATTCTGTTTCCAATTCTTCCAGAGCTTGGCTAACTTCCTTTTTTAAACTCCTGTATTTTTTTAAAATTGCGTTGAAATTAGAAAGAGTAATCAAAAAAATTTGGTAAATAAACTTACTCTGCCGGGTTAAAAACTCCAACGCCTCTCGCGCCTTTAAATCCTCAGGATAAACCATACCTATCTCCAAATGATTTTCCTGCCTTTTTATGGGAATCATCTTGTAATATTTTGCCGACTCTTCGGGAATTACTTCTAATGCCCTTAAAGGAACCTCATCTGCTGAAATTGTTTTTAACGGTATTTTAAACGCCTCGCTTTTTGCGCCAAATAAAAATTCCTCAGATACAATTCTTCTTTCTAAAATTATCTCTTCAAGTCTTTTGCCCGAATTCTTCATTTCAGATTCCAAAGAAAGCGCGGTAGACTTATCTATTAGATTTTTTTTAAGTAAAATCTGTAATAAATCCATTTTATAAAAAAATTAATTAAAAAATTAATAAGATTCAAAAGGATTCTCCCGGCCAACCCCTCCTTCGTAAGGGGGTGCTTTTACAAACGGCTGAAGTTCTTTTAATAATGGATTTTTTAAAACCTCAAAATCTATTTTTATTTCTTTTAAAAGAGAATCAGAGGGTCTATAATCAAAAGGAGGATTAAAAACAGGACTTTTTCCTTTATTAAATCCAAACCACAAAATAAGAAAAGCAGCGACAAACAGCACAACCGCCAAAACTGCTAAATAATTTTGTTTTTTTCTTTCTTGAATAAAATTAACCGGCATAATAAATAATATTTAAAAATTAATAAATTTAATTATGAAAAAACTTTTATTGAGAGCCATTCTTATCTGTTAATTCTTCACTTTTTACTTTGGGTTGAAAGTAATAAGTCTCCAATCCCAATTCAAAATCAAAAAGATTGCTTATTCCTTTAAAAGTACTTTCTTCTTTTGGGGGTAAAGAAAATTTTATTGATTTTACCTCGATTATTCTGTTATTTCTATAAACAGAAAAAAGAAAGTTCTTTAAAGAAGGATAAAAACCTCTTAACAAAACAGAAAAAGGCAATTTTTTAACAGATGTATCTGAACTATCATTTGGTTTAATGGTATAAAGTTTACCAACATCTGTTTTTTGAATAATTAAACCACTTTCCGAACTCGCTTTCATTAAAAACTCAAATAAGGCAGCTACTGAAAAATCCTCGGGTAAGGCAATCTCAATTTTTGAAATTTCTTCTTGATAATCTGACAAATTTTTAGATAAATCATTTATTCTTTTTAAATAGTCCTCTCTTTTTTTAATTTTCTCGCTTAATGTCTCCAATTGCTTTTTCTTTGATTCGTTTTCGTAATATTTCGGCAACCAAAGATAATAAACACCTCCAATAATTGCGCCAATTAACACAAAAATAATAATAATTAAGAGATTTCTTTTGTTTGCCATTTATTTTTTAAAAATTACTTTTATTTTTATTTTTGTTTATTGTCTTTTATCTATTTTATAAATAGAAATAATTTTGAACTCTAAATCTCTTCGGGGTTAAAAATTTTTGGATCAAAAGTAATAGTGAAACTAAATTTGAAATTTTTTCCCTTTTCTTTACTTTCTTCTATGGAAACCTCGCCTACTTCTAATTTTTTTACCAGTGGTTGCTGTCTTAAAAACAATGCCTGTTGTTCCACGGTTGTAAAACTATTGGAAAAACCCGAGACAATAACTTTATCTCCCTCGGATTTAAACTCAAAACCAGAAAACCAAACATCGGAAAAACAATTTTTTTCTAAAAAGTGAAAAACATTTAAAATATTTTTGTGATTTAAAATTAAAGCGCCAAATTCCTTTATTTTATCTTCTAAAACAAAAAGTCTGCTCTGTTCTTCTTTAATTGCTTTCTCTAAGGGGATAAATTCTTTCTCTTTTTCTTGAATTTTATCGGATAATTCCTTTATTTTCATCTCAAAATAAAAGTAAGTTCCACTTAAAATTAATAGTAAAACCAATAAAAGCCCAATTATAAATTTTAACCAAAAAAATAAATCAAACCTTTTTTGAGAAACAACAATTTCAATTGCCATAATTTTTTATTTTTTAATTATAACATTTTTAAATTCTTTTGTTAATAATTTATGCTAATTAATCCTCCAAACCCTTCATTGCTAGCCCTACTGATATTGCGTAAAGTGGACCAATTTTTTCCAGCTCTTCTTTTAAAGATTCGGAATAAATAAGACCTGAAAAAGGATTCACTAAAAAAACCGGTTTTTTTAGTGAATCTGAAAAATATTCTTTTAAACCGGGCGCTAAAACCTGTCCGCCAGAAAGAAAAAATGCCTCAACCTCTTTCCCTTCTTCTAAATAAAAATTGCGTAAAACATTTTTAATTTCTACTAAAATTGAGTCAACAAGAGGAATTAAAATCTCTCTTATATTATTTCCATTATCTGGTTTTAATCCATATTCTTTTTTCTTTTCCTCGGCTTTCTTATAATCAATATTTAAAGAATTAGTAATCACTTCGGTTAATTCGTTGCCGGCTATATTAAAACTATAACTTGTTCTCACTGTTCCTTTTTCAATAATACTACAGGTGCTGCTTCTCGCTCCGATGTCTATTAAGGCAATAATTTTTTTGTCCCGATTATTGGTTTGGTTTAAATTTAAACTTCTCGCCAAGGCAAAAACCTCTGATTCTAAGGTTTTCAATTCTAAACCTGCCAATTTAGCAATCCCCTGATATTGAGAAATAGTATCCTTGGGAATAGCAACCACTAAAACCTTAAGCGGCGTTTTGCCGGGTTCGCCTTCTATAACAGTCCAGTCCAAAACCACCTCGGCCAAAGGAAGAGGAATATAAGGTCTTGCCTCGTATTGAACCGCCTGAGGTATTTCCTCTGTTGTCATCATTGGTAAATTAAAACTAGTAAAAAAACTACAAAAATCCGGAATAGCAAAACTTGCTTGTCTAAATTCCATTCCAGCCTCATTACATATTAACTGAATGGCTTTAGCGATTTGTTTGTCCGAAAGCGCAATAGTATTATTTTTAAAAACCCTCCTAAAAGGATTTTCGTTAATAGAAGAGGTTTCTATTCCTCCATAGTTCTCAAGTTTATAATAACTACCTCTTTTGCTTAACTCAACAATTCTTACCCCCACCGTTCCAATATCTACTCCTAAAAATCTTCTTGACCTTCCGAATTTAAATAAATTGGTAATAAAATTAAACATTAGTTAAAAAATAGAAAGATTTTAGATTGGTAAAATTTTTTTAAATTTTTTTATTTTTCTTATTTTATTATTTTCACTTCATTGCTTTTCACTTCATTTTTTGTTTCTTACTTTATTTTATCAATTAAGATGTATTTTATCAATATTTATCTCTTTAAAATTAAAAATGTGTTAAAATATTAAAATGTCAAAATGGTTAAACATCTTACTTAATATTCTTTACCCCAAATTCTGTATAAATTGTCAAAAAGAAGGAGAATACCTATGCGAGGATTGTTTGTCTCTTGTTGACATTAATAATAGTTTAACGTTTTTAAAATCAAAATATCTTAACGGTCTTTATTTCGCTGCGCCTTATAATCATTTTATTGTTAAAAAAGCAATAAATCAATTTAAATACGAACCGTTTATAAAAGAACTTTCAAAACCCTTGGCTTTTTTAATTATAGCCCACTTAAAAATTTTAGGCAAAACCAGTTTTCCCCAGTTTGTTATAATTCCTGTTCCTTTGTATAAAAAAAGATTAAAATGGCGGGGATTTAATCAGGCAGAAGAAATTGCCAAAGAAATATCTAATGCTTTAAACATTCCTATTTTTAATAATGTGTTAACAAAAATAAAAGAAACACCAGCTCAGGTAGAGTTAAAAAGAGAAGAAAGGGAAAAAAACGTTATCAATGCTTTTAAATGTCAAAATTCAGACTTAATCAAAGGAAAGAAAATTCTTTTAATAGACGATGTTTTCACCACAGGCACAACTATGGAAGAAAGCGGCCGGGTTCTAAAATTGGCCGGAGCAAAAGAAATTTGGGCAATGGTTATAGCGCGGGGTTAAATTAGGTTTTTTGCCACCGGAAAAACGAAATAAGTGTTTTTTGTTTTTTGAAATCCAGGTATTTCTTTTTTTTATCAACCATTAAATAACGGCCTTATCTTTTATATCAAGGGCTTGGCCCAAAAGAGAAGGCCAGGATTTTATTTTATCCACTCTTCTCCCCGCTGATATACTATCTCCAAAAATTAGTATGTTATACATAAAGCGAATAAATTATTTAATTAAATCGTCTAAACCGACATCTAGTACCTTGGCGATTTTTTGAACAGTATTAATCGTGGAACTTTGTATCCCGCCCGATTCTATTTTAATAATTGTAGCGTGAGATACATCAGCTAATCTAGAAAGTTTATCTTGCGACAATCCTTTTTCTTGTCTGTACTTCTTTATGTTTTTTGCCACATTTGAAATTGTTTTTGACATTGTGATATGTTAATATCTATACTATAAGTAATCAAATTCCCTTTTGGTGCAGTCAATCAACATCCAAAGCCAAAAAACGAAAAGTAAAAGAAATATTGAACCACCGAAAATCAGCACCCATTTCAATGTTCCAAAAACATAATCAGCCCCCAATTTTTTATAGAAATCTGTATCTGTGATTAGCCACTGGTTATTTTGCTTTTCAAAAACAAAATATGTAGATAAACCCTTACATTCCACCCCACACCAGAAGCGGCAAACCTCGCTTTAATTTTCACTTGATCTTGGCCTATTATCTCCACATTTTTATCGAATGGGCTATAATCGAACTGATATCCAATACCGCCTCTTATTCGTCCTTGTATGTCAGATTGCAATGTTTGATTATTGGGAGATATTAAGGCAGAAATTTTTTGTATATCGCCCGCATTGACGGTTTGAACCAAGCTGTCTAAGTTATTTATGATTTGCTGTTTATCAGATAAGAAAGAGCCGTTTGAGCAAAAACAGTTGCTCCGACTAAAAACAAGCTAAAAGCAAATAAAATTGTAGAAGGTTTTTTCATACGAATTTAATACTATTTTTAGAAACTACGACTGTTTTTGCCAATCTATCGCCGACCCTTTTTTTGTTTTAGAATTCCAGACAGAAATGGCTCCGACGAAATAAAATAACGGCAAGAAATCTACAATACGCATAATATTTCTAATTAGCGACGCTTTCAAATCAAGCGGCTCACCCGTTGATTTAACAACTCTCATTCCCACTGTTAATTTCCCGAGCGTTCCGCCAAGTTTCCATTCGAGCAAAACATAATAAGCAAAAATTGCTAAGAAGTATAATTGCGCTGGAAATCCCCACAGACCATAAAATGTTTCGTTTCTATTTATGGTAACAGTAGAGCCAATATGAAAGCCCGAATCACAACCACCAATATAAGTGCCTGAAAAAACTTTCATAAATAACCAAAAAAGAATACCAAAAATTATTGTGTCAATTATGAGCGCAAAAAATCTTATTCCAAGCCCCTTATATTCCAATGTTGCCGTTGGTGTGTTGGCAATACCTAACGCCGCATTAAAATCTTCTTCACTTAATCCACCTTGTAAGTAAAGCGGACTGACGAAGTTGTTCGACTGAATAGTTGCGATTTGCTTTTATCCAGTCCACTAGTTTATTCACATTTTCTTGATTCATAGTTTTATTTTTAGAAATTAGTTAATTATTTTTAGACGACCTTACTTATATTTACCCCCGAACTTTTTGTAATACCTATATTACTTTATCAAATCATCAACACTAACCGGAAGTGCTTTCGCAAGTTTTTTCAGCGTGTCTAATGTCGGATTTTGGTTTTCACTCTGCTCAATTTTAATAATTGTGTTATTGGCAATATCGGCGAGCTTAGCGAGCCGATCTTTCAAAAGCCCCTTTTGATCTTGTAATTTCCTTAAATTTTTTGAAAGTGGATAATCTTGTTTTGATATAAATTATTTATGGTACTATTATTCTACAATCTACAATATTTATTTTTAATAAAGAATAAAGGGAGTAAATCTGTTGTGTGCGCACGGATGGGCGGGGCAAACACAACTTCCTTCTTAGCGGCGCATTTCGCAAGGCGAAATACGAAAAATTGCGGCGGCGTAAAAAACGAGGGTGGAGCAAACCTTGCGCAAAACGATGAAATTGTAAATTGGCGGTGGGTGCAGGACTCGAACCTGCACGCCCCTTGCGGAGCTCCTGTTTTCAAGACAGGTGCCTTGCCATTCGGCACAACCCACCACTTAAAAATTTTACTTTTTAATTTTTACCATAAATTTAAGCGAAAATCAATTTGACTTTTTTAATTTATCAAGATAAGGTAAAATAAAAACATATAATATGTATTCAGGGAGGAGTGCGGCGAAGGGTAAGCCAACAGTTTGCTAAACTGTAACCGCCTAAAAAACGGTTTGTGGGTTCGAGTCCCACCTCCTCCGCCACCAACTCCGTCACCAAAAGAAAATGTTTTAAGTTGCCCTTGTAGTTTAATGGATAAAACGCGGGGTTGCGGACCCCGAAACTGCAGGTTCGATTCCTGCCAAGGGCACCAGTATTAAACTTTCGTCTTTTTAAATCCGCTTGAACTTACTTTAGTGAAAAAATCGTGATTTTTAGAAGCGCCGCGTCTGCGGCGCGGCGCTTCTAAAAATGTCTGGCGTTTTATCTCGTAGGCAAAAATTTCCGGTGGGAATAACATCCGATCCTACTCCACTTTTGCCACTCGCTGAACAATAGCGGAAAATTAGGCTCTCTTGTTAAACGCCCACACCGCGGCGCTTACCATCACCGCAGAAAATCCCAAAAGAAATAATGCATTAATAGCTATAGGATGTAAAGAAAGATTGCTTAAAATAGTTGGAGCAATCTGATTTCCCAAAAGAATTTGTCTCATCGCGTCCACACCGTATGTCAACGGATTTACATTTGCAAATACGCGCATCCACGACGGCGCGGCAGTGAGCGGAAAGAAGGCGCCGGAAATAAAAAATAAAGGAAAAATTAAAATCTGCATAACAAACCCAAAGCTCTCGGTTGTTTTCATAAGAGAAGAAATAAGTAGTCCCATGCCAGAAATTGCAAAAGCGAGTAAAAGCATAAAAATAACAAGAGGCAGAATTATGACAAAGTGAATCGCTACGCCAATAAAGGGAGCAAGAACCAATAAGATAAGCGCCTGAATTAAAGCAATGGTGGTTGCGCCCAGCGTTTTGCCAAGGGCAACCGCCGCGCGAGAAACAGGGGCTACCAAAATTTCTTTCAAAAAACCAAACTCTCTGTCCCAGACGGTAGAAATGGTGGAAAAAAAAGCAACACTCATAACGCTCATCGCGATAATTCCGGGATACATAAATTGCACGAAATCAACGCCAAAATTTCCTGCTGCAAGTGTTTTGCTCAATCCGGCACCGAAAATAAAAAGAAACATAAGCGGTTGAAAAAGCGTAGAGGCAATTCTTGTTTTATCCCGCCAGTAGCGAATAATCTCTCTCTGCCAAATTGTGTAAATTGTTTGAATAAATTGCATAAGATATATTTTATTTATGTGTAATAATTATATTCTTCTTCTCATACGCATCCGTTGCCGCATATGTTCTTTATCAGAAGCTTCTTCTTCGCGAATGGCATGCCCCGTGAAATTCAAAAATACGTCGTCTAATGTCGGTTTTCTTAATTCAATGGCATCAATCTTGACGGTTAGCTCGTTGAAAAGACGAGGTAAAAATTGATCGCCATTCGCCACTTCTATCCGTAAAATACCATCTTCCTCTTTAACTTCTACTCTATATCTTTCTTCAAGTTCTTTTTTTAAAGAGAGTTTATCATTGCTTTTCATACTTATAACATCTCCTCTAACTTTTGATTTCAGATTATCGGGAGTATTAAGCGCTATTATCTTCCCGTGGTCAATAATAGCAATTCTGTCGCAGTTTTCGGCTTCATTCATATAATGTGTAGTCATAAATATGGTCATTTCTTTTTCGCGTTTCAATTTCAAAATATAACTCCATAAATGAGCCCTCGTTTGCGGATCAAGCCCAAGCGTCGGCTCATCTAAAAACAATATAGCCGGATAATGAATAAGCCCACGGGCTATTTCCAGACGTCGCTTCATTCCGCCGGAAAAGTTCTTTATTATTTCGTTTCGTCGCTCCCATAAATCTACTAACTGCAATACTTCTTTTTTTCGTTTCTTATATTCATCGCTTGACACACCGTACAATCTTGCGTGAAAACGAAGATTTTCTTCGGCGGTCAATCGGTCATCCAGCGACGGGTCTTGGAAAACAAGACCGATAGATTTGCGTACTTCGTCTCTTTGAAATAAAACATTGAAATTATTTATAAACGCCTCGCCTTTAGTCGGCAAAAGAATGGTAGAGAGTATGTTTATGGTTGTTGATTTTCCAGCTCCATTGGGTCCGAGAAACCCAAAAATCTCTCCCTTTTTGACCTCAAAAGAAATGTTGTCAACAGCTGTTAAACCATTGAATTTTTTTGTTAGGTTTTTTACTTCAATAATATTCATAAATAATAAAATTAATTATTTCGTTTTTTTAATGATGTCCTCAATCATTTTTAACTTTTTAGAAAGATGGGAAGCAATTTTTTCAATCTGTGAAAGTTTGGTAAACGCGATCATATCTTCACCCATACCAAAAACCAGCAAGCGGTCGCCTTTCTTTAATCCCATATCTTTTCGCGCGTCATTCGGTATGACTACTTGTCCTTTTTCTCCGAGGTTAGCCGTGCCATAGAAACGCTTTTGATGTGATTGTTTTTTTTGCTTTGGCATATTCCTACAAGTTAGAAAAGTATGACTATAATAACAGTATATCAAACTACTAAAATAAGTCAATGGAGAGCCTAATTTTTCCG
>Ga0123519_10004207_pt1 | contig 23474 bp, 21 predicted proteins | sample YelNatPaOPRAMG02_FD_87396 | JGI IMG/M metagenome (GOLD analysis project Ga0123519, IMG submission 87396) | Hot spring microbial communities from Yellowstone National Park - Yellowstone National Park OP-RAMG-02 (version 2) | ecosystem: Environmental > Aquatic > Thermal springs > Hot (42-90C) ...
AAGGGGCCTCGGAGATCCTTCACACCCAATTGGGAGGATATCCTGGAGCCGAGGCCTTTTTGGAATTGGTTCAAAAAGTATCGGGATTAAAATAGGAGCCTTTAAGATGAAAAAAAAGACCCTCTCTTATCTTATCCTTCTCGGTTTGATGCTCTCCCTGTGGATTTACACCCAAGACATTTATGGGGTTTCTGAGGTATTCAAAGAAAATATCTATCCGGTTGGGAAACTGAAACCCGTCGATAGCCAATTAAAAGTAAAAGTTGGGGACCGCGCTCCTGATTTTACCCTTCCTTCGATCTCTGGAGAAAAGATTTCACTAAGGCAATATCGAGGAAAAAAGAATGTCGTTCTTTCCTTTGTCCCTGCTGCCTGGACTCCTGTTTGTTCTGACCAGTGGCCCGGGTATAATATTGCAAAAGAGATCTTTGACCAACACGAAGCCATCCTCCTTGGCATTACGGTGGATAATCTTCCTACTCTTTTTGCCTGGACCAATCAGATGGGTAAACTTTGGTTTCCTGTGCTATCGGACTTTTGGCCTCACGGAAAGGTAGCCAAACGATATGGGGTTTTGCGATCTGATGGGACAGCGGAGCGGGCTCTCTTTGTAATCGATAAAAAAGGAATGATCCGCTATATCGATGTCCACGACATTAACAAAAGACCCCCCTTAGAGGACCTGGTGGCAGCCTTAGAAAAACTTAAACAATAGAAAATCTAAGCTTCTCACCCTTCCTTGACCCTGAGGCCATGATTCTCCCGCAACCCAAAGGACTTCAAAGGGTGATGATTCTTCCTGTCTCCCCTCCTTAAAATTTATCTTAACTCCCCAGAATATTTTTCCAGGAGTAATTGTATATTCCATGGGTAAGATGAAAACTTTCTTCTGAAGCAGAAATCACTGCAGAAGCCTGAACCATTGATCCTAACTCACTGGTTATCCTTGCAAGAGAAAAAGCATGCTTAGGCAGGATCGTCATGGCTGACTTGATCTCAAATAAATATAATTTCTGACCCAATTCGATCACTAAATCAACTTCTAAGCCATCGCGAGTTCGCAAATAATACATAGAAGGCATTTGCCCAAAATGGAGGAATCTCTTCAAAAAATCGGTCACAATCATGGTTTCAAAGAGAGTTCCAAAATTTGGGCTGTTAAGCAAAGCCTCCCGATCATGGAGACCTAAGAGATAAGAAGCTAAACCGGTATCGGTAAAATAAAGTTTTGGACTTTTGATGATTCGCTTTCCTATATTTTTATAATACGGATATAATAAATACACCTGATGTCCCGTCTCCAGCAGGGAAAGCCACCTTTTCATGGTGGGGACACTCATCCCAACCTCTTTGGCTAATTCTGAAAGATTAAGAATCTGCCCCGTACGAATGGCGCAAAGTCTGAGAAATCTCTCAAACTGGCTTAAATCACCTACTTGAGCCAAATTTCTCACGTCCCTTTCTAAATAAGTAGAGATATAGGACCCACACCATAGCTGCCGATCGACAGCCCTTTTACTGGCAATCTCCGGGTAGTTTCCCCTCAAGAGTAAATCTGAAATGGAGACTTTAGCTTTGCATTCTGTGACAGAAAGTAATCCCTTCAGCAAACTGGCCATCTCTTTGGTTTTGTCCCCCCAATCGATTCTCTCTGCAAAGGAGAACGGAAGGAGGGAGAGAACGGCTGCTCTTCCGGCCAGAGATTGGCTGATTCCTTGCATCAACACAAAATTCTGAGATCCTGTAAAAAGCCATTGCCCTGGTTTTCTTTTTTGGTCAATTCTCGTTTTGATATAGGAGAGTAATTCCGGAACGTATTGAATTTCATCTATAATGATCGGTGGTCCAAATTGATTTAAAAAACGAATGGGATCTTCTTTTGCCCTCATCCTTACGTCAGGGTCTTCGAGTGTAACAAAATGGTGAGTTTTAGAGAAAAGCGTTTTGAGAAGAGTCGTTTTCCCTGATTGCCGAGGTCCAGTCACCACGATCGCCGGAAACGATCTCACGGCTTTTTTGATCGTTTTAGCCAATGTTCGAGGTTTCATCCAAGATTATTATACCCTTAATATTTAATTTGTCAAATTAAATTTTAAGGGTTTAGTAATGCCTCATTGAAGGGTGGAAATAAATTTAAGCTCGACAGGAGTGTTTCCGAAACCCGTAGAACAATTCCAATACCCCTCTCGGGCTTATTCCCCACTATGAAGTGAGGGATTACAGGGTTTAAGAATAAAACAGGAACAGACCGAGGAAGATTTTTATAGATAGATTTTAAATTGAAACAATCTCCCCTTCGATTTTATCTGATAGATGTAAAATCCCAACAGTAGCTCTATGCCAGAAAGAGTGGGTGGGGGAGCCCGGGTTAAAAAAGAAGATCTCCCTGGATTGGTGGTTAGCAGGGGTGTGGGTATGACCGTAAACGATGGCGTCCACCTTTTCAAATTCCCTTCGAATTCTTGATTCAATCCCGAGGGGAGCCCCTCCTCCATGAATCAGACCGATTTTAAATCCTCCGAGTTCAATGATTCTCTTTTGTGGAAAAGCCTTTCGAATCTCGTAAGGATCCATATTTCCGCACACCGCAATGAGCTCTTTTTGTCCCGAAAGGTACTCCGCAATAGACCAATCCACGAAGTCCCCTGCATGAAGAATCTTCTCGACCTCTTTAAAATAACTCTCTACCATCCTTTTGAATTCGGGTGTTGGCTCTTTTAAATGGGTATCGGATAGGACTCCAATCTTCATCTTTAGCTCATCCACTCCTTTCTTTTTTCTTGAATAAATCTTGAAAAGACCTGGATGACAGGGTTGACCCTCTCCTCCTTTAAATAAAGGAGGGCCACTTGAAGGGCAAGCCTCTCTTCTATAGGGATCATCCGAAGAAGTCCCTTTTTGACCTCTTCTTCCACAATCCTTTTGACGATGATTGAAATTCCTTTCCCTTCTGAAACCCATTGTTTGATAAACTCGGAACTTCCAGCCTCGATGAGCAAAGAAGGTCGGACTCCTGACCTTTTAAAAGCCTCAAGCAGAACCCTCCGAGTGGTAGACCCCTTGGCACGGATGATAAAAGGGAACCGTTGGATTTCTCGAATAGAAATCCTCTCCTTCCGAGCCAGTTCATGAGAAGGGGAGACAATAAGGACTAACTCCTCCTTTAAAAAAGGAATCGATACAAATCTCGTTGATGTTTTTGTAACGGCAATGAGAGCCAGATCGTTTCGGTAGGTCGTTAAACTCCTTTCAATCTCCTCGGAATGTCCCACGTCCAAGGAGATCTTGATCAAAGGATGGGCACTTTGAAATGCCGAAAGCAAGGAAGGCATCAAACATTTCGAATAGGACTCGCTTGTCCCAATCTTTAGAAAACCCTGCCGTTCTTTCTGGAGTCTCTCGATATGATCTTCAGCCTCTCGAATGAGGTGGGCCATCCTCTTCGCTTCTTTATAGAGAAGTTTCCCTTCCTCGGTGAGTTTAAATTCGCCTTTTCCTCGCTGAATGAGGACAAACCCCAATTGATGCTCGAGAGCCTTAATATGCTTGCTCACGGCAGGTTGTGAGATAAAAAGGATCTCAGCCGCTTTTGAAAAACTTCCCTGCCTCGCCACCTCGTAAAAGACGATCAAGGAATGAAGGGATTCTCGTAAAGCCATTTTTCTTCCCTGGATAACCCATAGTTATTTAAACATAAAAACAAATCAATTGACAAGAGGAGGTTTAAAAAAGATAATAGGGCTATTCAAATCAGAAAGGAGGAGTGGGTATGGATTTAAGAGAGTTTATAAAAAGGTGTGAAGAAAAGGGAGAATTAAAAAGGATCAAGGTCGAAGTGGATTGGAACCTTGAACTCTCCCATATTGCGAAGATCAATGAGGAGGAGAAGGGGCCTGCCTTACTCTTTGAAAAGGTGAAGGATTACCAGATCCCGGTATTAACGAGCGCTTTCACTTCCCCCAAACGTTTAGCGATCGCCCTTGGGATGCCCGACCATTATTCGATGTGTGATATGGCAAAACGGTGGATGGAATTGACCACGAAGAAATTGATTCCCCCGGTAGAAGTGAAGAGCGGCCCAATTTTAGAAAATGTCATTGAGGAAAATCAGGTCAACCTGTTCAACTTTCCTGCACCTAAGTTCTATCCCATGGATGGAGGTCGGTTCATCGGCACGGCTGTTTTTTTAATTACCAAAGATCCCGAAAGCGATTGGGTCAACTTAGGAACCTATCGCATGCAGATTTTGGATGAAAAGACCACCGGGGTCCAGATCATCAAAGGAAAACACGCAGACTTTATGCTGAAGAAATATCAAAAGATGAAGAAGACGATGCCTGCTGCTGCGGTCATTGGGGGGGATCCCCTTCTCTTTCTCGCTGGAAGTACGTTGGTCTCCGCGGGCGTAAGCGAATACGATATCGTAGGTTCCTTGAGAGGAAATCCCTGTGAAGTGATCAAAAGCGATCTCACGGGATTGCCTCTTCCTGCTACGGCTGAACTCATTCTGGAAGGGGAGGTTGAAACGGACCCATCAAGGTTTCGAGAAGAAGGACCCTTTGGAGAATATACTGGGTACTACTCCGGGAAGACGGGCGAAGAATGGCCCAAGCCTGTTCTTTATGTAAGAAGAATCCTCCATCGAAATAATCCCATCTTTTGGGCCACCTCTGTGGGGAAACCGGTGACGGACACCCATATGATCCAATCCCTCAACCGAACAGCCACCCTCTGGACCGATCTCGAAAATATGAAAGTTCCCGGGATCCAATCGGTTTATATTCCACCAGAAACGGGAGGCCGATTCTGGGGGATTGTCTCGGTTAAGCAGATGTACCCCGGACACTCCATGCATGGGGGGACTGCCGTGATCTCCACAACCACAGGCCATTATGGAATGAAAGGAGTGATTGTGGTGGATGAGGATATTCGAGCCGATGATATTGAGAGGGTCCTGTGGGCATTAGCCGTTCGATACGATCCTTATCGAAGTACCGAAATCATTAAAAGGGGTCGCTCTACCCCACTGGACCCTGCCCTTCCCATTGAAGCAAGAGAGATTGTTTCCAGAATCATCATGGATGCCTGTATTCCCTTTGAATGGGAAAGGAAACCCACAGAAATCAAGCTCGATGAAGAAGTGCTTAAGAAGGTTCGAAGCCGCTGGAAAGAATATGGGCTCTAAATGGGGAAAAAGGAGGGGAGACCATGGCTATTGCCATTATTGGGATGTTAGATGAAAGAGAGGAGGCCCTTAAAATAATAAAGAGTCAAATCGAACGCCGAGGGCATCAAGCGATTTTGATCGATATCAGCATTGGAACCGGGGCCATCTCCCCTTCCCTAAAACCCGAAGTTTCGGGAGAGGAAATTGCAAAACTGGGGGGAACCACCATCGAAGAGATCAAAAAAGCACCAACCCAGGAAAGGGAGAAGGTTACCTCCAGGATGGCTGAAGGACTCTCTCGAAAAATCCTTGATCTTTACAAGGCAGGGCAACTCCAGGGAGTGATCGCTATTGCTGGAATGACCGGAACCTTTTTGAGTCTCAGTGCCATGAAATCTCTCCCCTTTGGCCTCCCCAAGGTTCTGATTTCAAGTGTCACAGCCATGCCCGCCTATGCCAATAGGCTTTCAGAATTCTTTAGTCTCAGAGATATCACCGTGATGCATAGTGTGGTCGATACCGTGGGTCTTAACCCTTTGGTGAGAACCCTTGCCCTCAATGGGGCGAATGCCATCTGTGGAATGGTCGAAGGGTTCGAACCCTTAAAAAAGGAAGAGAAACCTTCCATTGCCATCACCGAATTTGGGTTTTGCGACAAGGGGGCCCACTATATAAGAGACCTTCTCTCCAAAGACTACAGTCTGGTCTCCTTTCATGCAACGGGATTGGGAGATCGAGCCGCGGTGGATCTGGTAAGTCAAGGATTCTTTGAGGCCTTTATCGATTTAGTCCCGGCCAGTTTCAGCGAATACCTACTGGGAGGAAATCGAGCCTCAGGCCCTAACCGTTTAGATGCGGCTTTAGACCTTCCCATCCCTTATCTCCTCTCTCCTTGTGGGTTTGATATGATCAGTTGTGGACCCATCGAGAGAAAAGAGAAAGGGGATCCGCTCTGGGTTTCTCGAAGGCTGGCGGAACGAAAACTTCTCATCCAGGATGCGATGAGAGTTCAGGCAAGAACCAATGCCGAAGAGATGGAAACGATTGCGAAAGCCGTAGCGGAAAAGCTAAACCAATACAGGAATAAAAAATTGGTCAAATTTATCATCCCCAGAAAAGGATTCTCTTCTCTCAGTGTGGAAGGCGCTGTTCTCTATGATCCTGAGGTGGATCAAGTCTTTATTGAAACCTTGAGAAGGAATTTAGATCCCGAGATAGAGGTGATCGAAGTGGATTCGGAAATCAACCAATTGGAGTTCGCTCAAGTGGTCGTTGAGACCCTGAAAAAAACCTTGAAATCCTCTCTTGCTTAAGGGATGGATTCCATGGGAGGGAAAGTGAAAAATAAGCGCCTGATTGTTGGCATCTCGGGAGCTACGGGCTGCATTTATGGCATTCGTCTTCTGGAGGTTCTTAAAAAGAAAGAGATCGAAACCCACCTTGTCCTTTCTTCCACAGCCAAGCAGATCATCCTTGAGGAAACCCTTTATACAATCGAGAAGGTCAAAGCCCTGGCTTCCCATGTTTACGAGAACGACGATCTCCATGCACCCATTTCCAGTGGTTCCTTCTTGACCCACGGGATGATTATCCTTCCTTGCTCCATTAAGACCCTTTCCGGGATTGCCCATTCCTACAATGAAAATCTGATGCTCCGGGCTGCGGATGTGACCTTAAAAGAACGAAGGAAACTGATTCTTGGTGTTCGGGAAACCCCTCTTCATCAGGGCCATCTGGAGTTGATGCTTCAGGTAAGCCGATTGGGAGCCATTCTCCTTCCACCCATCCCTGCCTTCTATTTCCAACCCAAAAGTATTGATGATCTCATTCATCATACGATAGGAAAGGCCCTTGATCTATTTGAAATTGAACACTCCCTATATCAACGCTGGGGAGGTCGAAAGAAATAACTTCTTGCCCCTTTCTCTTCTTCGTCCTATACTATAGTTCATGGTCCCTCTCAAGAGATGGAAGTCCGGCTCTCTGGCTCTCCTTGTCGCTTTGTATTTCACTATTCATCCTTCTCTTCCTTATCCTTCTCAGGAGAAACCCCATCCAAAGATTGACCTCAAAGGGTATGATGGTTCTTCTCTCTCTATAGAAAGTAAACTTCCTTATAGTCCTAAGAAGACCTGTGGAGCGTGCCACGACTACGATCGGATCACCAGGGGTTACCACTTCCAGCAAGGAAGGATGGATGGGAAGGGGAACCTCTCTGTCAGTGATTCCTACGACCCAAAATATTCCTGGAACCTCTCATCAGGGATGTATGGAAAAGTCCAAATGGCTTCTTCCGATCCGAGCCAATTAGCCAAAAAGAACAATCTCCGTCCTTCCGAAATAGACAAATCCTCCTTTTACTTTGCCCAGAACTGTGGAACCTGCCATCCTGGAGGGGGATGGAGTGAATACGATCGGAGAGGATATCTCTATTACAATGAAGAGTATAAGAAGTTTGGTTACGAAATGGGGGGTGAGAATCCCCGACTCGATGGAGACTATACCTCCCTCTCTGCTGGGAATGAAAAATACGGAGCCCCCTGGGATCGAAGTGGAGTAAGTGAGGCCGACTGCTTGATCTGCCATCTCAAAGGATATCAATGGAAACAACGAGGCACTGCTCTTAAAGGAGGATTTTTTAAATATGCTCCTTCCGTGGGGGCAGGCTGGGGAGTGATCAGATTACTCGACGGGGATTCCCGTTTTGAGAAATCCATTTCAGTGGAAATCGATTATACAAAAAAAGAGTGGGCTGATTTTGAGAATCTCCATCTCCAAATTACAAGACGCGTGTCCGATGAAAACTGTTGGGCATGCCATGGCCCTTACGGAGAGAAAAAGAGGGGCTATGATTGGACCCTCCAACTGGATGTCCACAAAGCGAAAGGGATGGATTGCCTCTCCTGTCATCCCGGAGATCAAGAACATAACCTTGCCAAAGGGGACTCTCTTCCCCAGACGGTTCGTGAGGACCTGGATCACACCATGAACTCCTGTGAGGATTGTCACTATAAGAAAAAAGACCGTAAAGCGCCCAGGCCTAAACACCCCTTCTCCCCAAGGCATATGAAGAGAATCGCCTGTCCAACCTGCCATATCCCTTTTCGAACCATTTCCGTTGAACTGGTATATGACCATACGACTGGAGAAACACAAATTTACGAAACCTCAAAATTTTTATCCCGTAATCCCCTGGATCCTAAATCCGCTGCTCCTGATGAAAAACAGGAAATCTGGTATCCCGCTCTTAAGGATTACAAAGGCAAAATCATCCCTGTGAAGCCAGCTCTCCCTGTTTACTGGGGAGATTTGGATGAACACACCCATCTCGTCAAACCCATCGCTCTCTGGAAGATCAAGGATCTCGGAAAGCCTCCTCTTAAAGACGACAACGGAGATGGAATCCCTGAAGTCAACTCTCTTGAGGAGATCCAATCCTTTTTAATCGCATTGAAAAGTAAAGATCGTTTTGGCTTCCCTATTGCCAATCTTCCAGTCCTTCTCAAAGGAGGATTCCTCTACCGATTAGATAAAAAGGGTAGGGTCGAAAAAATTCCTCACGACCAGGCTCAACCTGTTGACTTTTCACTCCATCACAACATCCGACCTGGATTTTTAGCTCTGGGATCAAGGGGATGTAGGGATTGCCATACCCGGAATTCCCCTTTCTTCCTTAGAAAGATCCTGGTCGATCCTTACGATGAAAAGGGAAAACCCATCTATGTTGAGGCCTGGGAGCAGATGGGGATAAGCCAGGAAAAATTAAATCGACTCCTTTTAGAACAATAGCCCTTGGATCTATTTCTTCCCAATCTTCTCCTTAAATATTTCAGAATGATGGTTAAGGATATTTCCGGATCGACTCCTCCAGAACCGATAGTGATGTCCTGCTTTCCCATTGAAGGGTTGAACAGGAATCTCGTGGGTCCCTTCTCCGGTCACTTTCTCAAAATTTCTATTCCCCTGGATAATCTCGACGATCCCTTCTCTCTCTCCATAATCAAAATAGATCCAAGGGGGCAGTTTTGAAATCCCTTTTTCTTGAACGAGGCGGATTGGGTTATGGGAACGAATAAAGGAAACATCCAGGGTGGAGGCCGAGGGCAGTCTTTTAGGCCGAAGGCTTCCAAATATTTCTAAAAATTCAGGAAGAACCATCTTGAGCATCCATTTGTTTGAAAAGAGTTCAAGATCGAGAAGACCGCTTTGACTACTGATGGAATGAAAGAGGTGAGGATATTTCAATCCGAGTCTCATCGCCCCAAATCCTCCCATAGAGAATCCTCCAAGCCCTCGAATAGGGAGGACTCTGTTCCGATAGAGAGAGTCTCTTTCAATAAAATGGACCAATTCAAGAAAATAGGATTCATATTTCCCCAGGGCCCCTGGTTTCATATAAAGGAAAGGAATGAGAGAAAAATTCAGAGACTCGCCACGGGAAAAATCGTCACAAGCGTTTCGACTTTGGGTGGGTGGGAAAAGGGTCTTCCCTTCATTTTCATCGATATAGAATCCATTGTCTCCATCAGGGAGAATTATCATCATCTTCTGAGCAGGGGAGAAAAGAGTCCTTTCTGATTTCCCTAAAAGGAGGTTGTGGAACACAATGGATCGGGCAATCTCATTTGGAAGATCGTCTTTAGGATCCAGGCCTCCATACCTGAATAGCTCCTCAAAACGGTCTTTAAGATCCCTTTCCAGCTCCGGATAGGTCCGATTCTTTGGGTTCATCATCGCATAGGCAATCAGAGCGATATCCTCGTGAAGGAGCCAATGAAATTCTTCCTCTTGGGCTTCGCAGAGCACCCTCTTGGCTTTCTCAGGTGAATGGGCCTTCCACCCAAAGCCCCTCCGTTCAAAATTATATCCATGAAGGAGGAAAAGAATGGGATATTTATCCTTGGGTTTTTTGTCGAAATCCTCTGGCAAAATAACAAAGAATCCCTTTTCCTTTTCTAATATTCTTGAATAGAAGGTCTCATATCGAACCAGATAGGAATATCTCTGATAGGGTTTGGGATAAAGGAAGTAGGAGAGCTCAGGATTCTCAGAACAGCAAAGTGGCTGGGCGGCAAAAGAGATGGAAGGGTGAAGAAAGAGACTGAGAACCCCGATAAACCCGATAGCATCCCATTTCCTTGATCTCATTTTAAATCAAGAATCGAGACAGCTCTTCTTTGAGCATTGGAATCGAAATAAAATGATGGGTTCTAAACCCGAGGAAGGAAGCCACAGCCACATGGCTTTCCATGTCATCGATGAAGAGAATCTTATCGGGTGAAACCCCTGCCCATTCGATGGCCCTCTCGAAGATCTCCCGAGCCGGTTTCTTAAACCCGACCTCGTGGGACAATATCCATCGATCAAATAACTGAATGACCGGGAATTTGGAAAGAACGTATTCAAAATGAAGGGGATTGGTATTGGAAAGAAGCCCCAATCTCTTCTTTCCTTTAAAGGATCGAACCATCTCCGAGACTTCCAGATTCTCCCAGAAGATATCGTTCCAGATGGGTTTAAATTCTTCAAAAGGGAGGGAAAGCCTCAGCTCTTTTTTCAGAGAGAGAAAGAATTGCTCCGTGGAGAGTTGACCGATCTCATAAGGGTTAACCGCTCCGTTTTGAAAATCGAAAAGGTATGAAAATATCTTTCGAGGATCGCGAAACTCTTCCTTTTCTGTAAATCGAGAAAGTTTTTCTGCAATCTGAAAATGATTAAAAGGAAGGATGACATTGCCCAGATCAAAAAGGATGACCTCCAAAGAATCTCGGGTCATTTAACCCTCCCTTTGTTCATGGATGTGCCGAATTCAGTTTGGGTCCCCATTTTTCGTGATCTTTTTACCTTTTTAAAATACCTCACCATGGCCCGGGTGAGACCCATGATCGTATACTCTTCAGGTTCAATCTGAACCTTCATCCCCCATTGCCTTGCGGTCTTTGAGGTCACCGGGCCTATGGAAGCAATAGTCACGCCGTGAAGAAGGTCTTTTAAATGGTCTCCTTTTAAAAGTTCGACAAAATGAGTGACCGTCGAAGAGGACGTAAAGGTGATCACGTCTACTTTCCCTTCCTTGAGAAGGGTCTTTAACCTCCTTCTCCCTCCCCTTGGCTTGAGGGTTCTGTAAACCTCAATGACATCGACCTTTGCCCCCATCGCTTCTAATCCCTTCGGAAGAAGATCCCTTGCCTTATGGGCCCGAGCCAAAAGAATCTTCTTTCCCTCAATGGACGGTCTTTTAAATGCTTCCAGAATGGATTCGGCTATAAACTTCTTGGGGATCAGATGGACCGAAACCTTTCGTTCGGCTAACCGGGAGGCAGTGGCAGGCCCGATGGCACCAATTTTTAGAGAAGAGAGGGCCCTTGAGGTCTTTCTCCTCTGCTTCAATCTCTCAAAGAAAAAATCCACCCCATTGGCGCTGGTAAAGATGAGCCAGTCATATGTTTTTAATCGCTCAATGGCTCGATCCACCTTCCTCCAACTCCGAGGAGGAACGATCTCAATCAGTGGAAGCTCAATGACTTCCGCTCCATTTTTTTTCAGCAGGGATGAAAACTCTGAGGACTGCTTTTGGGCTCGGGTGATCAGGATTCTCTTTCCGGAAAGAGGTTTTTCTCTCATGGAACATTCCTCTGATAGACTTCTCTCAAAATCCTTTCAGCCCCTTTCTCAAGAAGGCTCTGGGCTAACGTTTCCCCAAGACTCTCTGCTTGATCCGGTGGCCCCTTCGCCGAATCTCTGATTAACCTCTTTCCGTCAAGGGCGCCAACCATTGCGTCAATTCTTAACACGGAACCTTCCATCCTTCCCAGAGCCGCAATCGGAACCTGGCACCCTCCTCCTAATCTTCGAAGGAAGGCCCTTTCAGCCCGGATAGCAATGGAAGACTCCCAATCATTAAGAACCTGAATCTTTCCTTCACATCTCTCATCTCCCACTCTCGTTTCAATTCCCAAAGCCCCTTGCCCGATCGCTGGCAGGGAGATCTCAGGGGGGAGGACCTCCGTAATTCGATCTTCAAATCCAAGTCTCTTTACCCCTGCATAGGCCAGAACAATTCCATCGAGATGAAGAAGTTCTAACTTCTTTAATCTTGTGTCTAAATTTCCCCTCAAGGCAACGAAACGGAAGTCCTCTCTAAAGGAGAGCAGTTGAATCTGCCTCCTTAGACTGCTGGTTCCAATTCTCGCTCCTATGGGAAGATCCTTGAGCGGTCTTCCTTCTCTTGAGATGAGGACATCCCTTGGGTCCTCCCTTTTGGTAATGACGGAGAGACGAAGTCCTTCGGGCAAATCCGTGGGGACATCTTTAACGCTGTGAACAGCCAGATCGATCTCTCCTCTGAGGAGCGCCTCCTCAATCTCTTTAACAAAGAGCCCCTTCCCTCCAATCTTTGAAAGAGGAGCATCCTGAATCTTATCCCCTGTGGTTTTGATCCTTACCAGATGGATGACCAGATCGGGATGGTATCGAAGGAGTTGCTCTTTTACCCAATTGGCTTGAAAGAGGGCGAGAGGACTTCCACGAGTCCCGATCCTGAGTTCTTCTAAAACCCCCATTAGATCTTGACCCCCCTCAGAAAATCCGCACATTCCTCGGGAAGGGTGGTATTGATGTAGATTCCCGTTCCGATCTCAAAACCCGCAGGGGTCGTCAATTTGGGGACAATCACGACATACCAGTGATGATACTTCACATCACAGTCTTCGATAGGGGCAGAACGAATGATATAATTGTAGTCAGGATTTTGCAGTCCATGATGAATTCGCTTAAGGGTATCCTGGAGCATCTTTGCAAAGTCCATCAACTCCTCATCCTCCACACTCCCAAACGAAGAACGATGAATCTTTGGATAGATTCGAGTCTCAAAGGGAGAACGGGAGGCAAAGGGACAGAGGGCAATGAAGTATTCCGTCTCCTGAATCACTCGAACCTTCTGTCTCATTTCCTCTTCCATCATTTCACAATAGATGCAGTTCCCATACGTATCGCAGGCGAGTTGGGATTGATAGAGGGGGTTTCGAACATGGGGAGGGACGATGGGTGTAGCAATGATCTGAGAATGAGGATGTTCAAGGGAGGTTCCAGCTCTCTCTCCGTAATTTCTGAAGATGGTGATGAGATCGATCTGCCTCACTTTTGAAAGGGACAGGTAACGTTCCCGATAGGCGATGACCGTATTCCTTACCTCCTCCCCATCCATAGTCGCCATGGTTCGATTATGGATGGGGGTTTCAATGATGACCTCAGCAATTCCAAATCCTCCTGCCTTCAGGAATCGTCCTTCCCGTTTCCTTTCTGTAGTCAAATGGCTCTGAAGGGCTGCAAATTTGTTGGGAACGACTCGAAGAGACCAGTTCCCATCTTTTTCGATTGAAAATACAGCGGGGGGAGTCATCGACTCGTTCCCGGGACAGAAAGGGCAATCCTCTCGGTGGGATGGAAGAGGTCTCTCTTCTCTCTTGGTCAAAAACTGATCGGGGCGTTTTGCCCTCTCAGTCGCAATGATCACCCATTCCTTTGAGATCATATTCTGTCTAAACTCGGGCATCTTCTTCCTCCTTCCCCTCCGGGCTCTTGGGGAGCTGAAATAGGGTTTGTAGGGCATCGATATAAAAATCGGCCATTGCCTCTTCGTCCTTCTCTTTAAGTTGAGTGACCGGTTCATGGAGGATCTTATTGATGATCGCCGAGGTCATCGCTTCTAATGATTTTCTCTCTTTTTCGGTAAGTTCAGGATGAAGGGAGAGCATCTTCTCCAGTTCTCGCCTCCTGATCTCCTCGAATTTCTTTCTCAAGGCAATGATGGTAGGGGTCACTTCCAGGGAATGATACCATCGAACAAATCGTTCCACCTCCTCCCCTACGATTCCTTCGGCCTTTTCCGCCTCTTTCTCTCTATCCTTCAGATTTTCATAGGCTACCTTCTGGAGATCGTCAATATTAAAAAGGTAAACATTTTCAAGGTCTCCCACTTTAGGTTCAATGTCTCTGGGATCGGCAATATCAATAAAAAAGATAGGCCTCTGCTTCCGTTCCTTCATCACACGGGTGATCTGTTCGGATGTAAGAATAGGCACAGGAGAGTTGGTCGCACTGATGACGATGTCAGCCTTTTTCAATCCACGGTTTATTTCATCAAATACAATGGCCTCTCCTTGAAATTCCTGAGCAAGGCTTACTGCCCTCTCATAGGTTCGATTGGTGACCAGGATCTTTCTCACCCCCCCGGAGACGAGGTGCCGGGCCGCTAACTCAATCATCTCCCCGGCTCCAATAAGAAAGACCATTCTATCCTCCAATGTTCCAAAGATTCTTTGGGCCAACTCTACTGCCACGGAACTGACGGAGACGGCGCTGTTGCTGATCTTGGTCTCTGTTCTGACCCGTTTGGCCACATGGAAGGCTCGATGAAGAAGGCGGTGGAGGATCACTCCTGAGGCATTAGATTCATTTGCCTTCTGATAGGCCTCCTTAATCTGGCCCAAGATCTGGGGCTCTCCTACCACCATGGAATCCAGACTGGAGGCGACGCGAAAGATATGTCTTACCGCTTCCTTTCCCATAAGAAGATAGAGATTCTTTTCAAATCTTTCCAGCGGGAACTGATGAAATTGGGAGAGAAACTCCTTTAGTTCCTGAACGGCTTTCTCCACTTCCTTACAGGTGGCATAGAGCTCAACCCGATTACAGGTCGAAAGAAGGATGGCCTCCCTGATAGAAGGGATGGCTTTTATCCGTCGAAGTGCCTCTTCGATCTCCGATTCCTGAAAGGCAAGCCTTTCCCGGATCTCAATGGAGGCCGTCCTATGATTTAGACCGATAACAATAATTTCCATAGGCCGGAATTAAAAAATAAATTTCCCTTTTCCTTACCAGTTAGAGTAGGTGTGAAGTCCGGGAAGAAGAAGATTCACCCCTAAAAAGGTAAACAGCACAGTCATGAATCCAAAGATGGCCATCAAGGCCGCCTTCCGTCCTCTCCATCCAACAGTAAGACGTTGATGCAGCAGCGCGGCATAAAGAAACCATGTAATGAGGGACCATGTCTCTTTTGGATCCCAACCCCAGTATCGACCCCAGGCATAGTCTGCCCAAACCGCTCCTGTAATGATCCCTAAGGTCAGGAGGGGGAAACCAAATTTAAGAGAATAATAGTTGAGGTCGTCCAGAACTTTTAAAGAGGGAAGCCTCTTTCCAATGGCACCCATCCTTTTGGATTTGAGTTGATGTTCCTGGATGAGATACATGACCCCGCAACAGAAGGCCAGGGTGAAGAAGGCGTTGCCAAGAAAGGCAAAGACCACATGAAATGGATGCCAGAAACTTCTTAGAACAGGGGCAAGAGGTAAGATCTCTTTAGGAAGGGCCAAGGCAAAAAGCATCAGGATAAGAGCGATGGGTGTAAGAAAGGCGCCAAGCATCTTGATTCGATATCTTATACTGGCCAGCAGTAAGACTCCGATGATCATCCAGGCAAAGAAAGAAAGGGATTCGTGAAGATTCGTCACTGGGGTGTAGCCTGCCTCAAGATATCGAACAAGAAAGGCCAGGGTATGGGTGATAAACCCAAAAAAGACGATTCCAGACGCCCACCTCAGAAAGTCCTCTTTGAGAAAGAGGAGATAAACCGAATGGGCCATTGTCCCGAGAAAATAGAGAACGATCGCCAGTTTAAAAAAGGAGATATTCATCATTCATTATTTTACCATTTTTTTGTCAATTGGTGAAATTGGAAATTCATCGCCAGATAAAAAAGGGGATGAATCCAGGGTCTTCGAAGAATCCGCTTATAAATGGAAGGGTAAGAAAAGATCTCCTTCCAGGTCCATCTCATCCCTTTCTCGAGTTCCTCCACAGAGAGCAAGAGAGGCCGATAGACGGCATGAAGGGAGTCGTATTTCTCCCACTCTTCACAGAGAATCCTCCCTTCCCTTTTTAACCGATTAAAGGCTTCTGTTCCAGGATAAGGGGCCATGATAAATGCAAGGGCCCAATCGATTTGATACTCGATACAGAAATCCAGGATCCTTTGAAACACCCCCAGATCATCATCATCTAAACCCACAATAAAAGTCCCCATGATCCCGATTCCCTGATCGTGGATCCTCTGCGCGGCCTCTCCATATCGAGAAGGTTGGTTAAATCCCTTCCCCATGGTCTTAAGGTTCTTTACAGAAAATGACTCGAATCCAATATTAAGGGCGATGCAGCCGCTTTTTGAAAACCCCTGAAGGAGTTCTCGGTCAAAGGCAACCGAGACAGGGGCATGTCCCCACCAGAGAAGGTCATATTCCCTGAGAAGCCTTACCAGATCCAGAGCAAAACGCCTGTCTCCAGCAATATTGGAATCGATGATATAGAGGAGTCTTTTTTTGAGAAAGTAGGGGAGATCCTTACTGAAAAATGAGAGGATCTTTTTCGAGATACCGCTCATGACCGGTCCTTTGGTGAAGAGGGTCTGGAGTTCTCGATCGATTTCAGCAATAGGGCGATTCCGGTAGTGAAACCCGAAAAATTTAGAAACCCCACAGAAGTCACATCGATGAGGACAACCTCGGGTAGTCTCGATCAACTTCAATGGGAAATAGAACTTCTCATGAATGAGATCCCTTCTGGGCAGGGGTAAGGAGGAAGGATCTACCAATCCCTCTGCCTGGTAGATCCGTTTCATTTGGCCTTTCTTAAAATCTTCAATCAGCCTTGGCCAGACCTCCTCGGCCTCTCCAATCACGACCGCATCCACATAGCGAAGGGCCTCTTCTGGAAGCATACTGGCATGGGCGCCCCCCATGACCACCGGGACTCCTCTCTTTTTAAACTCCATGGCTATCTGATAGGCCCTCGGAGCAGCGGGAGTCTGAGCAGTGAGACCCACCAGATCTACTTTTTCATCAAAATTGATTTTCTCAAAAGCTTCGTCAACGATTTTTACCTCCACCTCCGGAGGAGTGACCGAAGCCACATAGGGAAGATTCAGAAAACTGAGTCTAAAAAGGAAAGCCTCTTCTCTTCGTCTTTTCCGTTCGGGAGAGATCAGAAGAAGTTTCATGAAAATGATATCTAACCTATTTCGCCTTCCTTAGACAACCTCAAAAAAAAGGGGCTCCCGATAACCCTCTTGAGTTGGTTGCCCAGTGATGGATGGCAAAAGGCCTATCCTTATAAAAATTTCTTGATTCTTTAGCCGTTTTAGGTAAAAAATCAAATCAATCCATTGATTAAAAATTCCAATTATAGGAGAAAATCGATGTTTGATATCCTTTTGACCGAGGAAGAAAAAAAATTAAAGCGAGAGGTGAGAAGATTTGTTAAGGAAAAGGTCCCAAGCTCTCTCATTCGAGCTATGGATCAAGACCAAGTAAAATACCCAAAAGAATTTATTAAAAGTTTGGCAGAAGAGAATCTCCTTGGCTTGCGCTTCTCAAGGCAATGGGGTGGAAGGGAAATGAAATGGACAGGAGAAGTGGCGGCCATTGAAGAGATTGGAGTACTGGGTTCTGGGATGACCTGTCTTTACTCTCTGGTGAGTATCGTCGGCGAAGCCATCCACCGCTTTGGAACCCTTGAACAGAAAGAAAAATATCTAAAACCTACCCTTGAGGGAAAGCTCTGTTGTGCCGAAGCCTTGACCGAACCACGGGGAGGCTCTGACTTTTTTGGGGCCACGACCCTTGCCCAAAAAGACGGGAACCATTACATTCTCAACGGTCAGAAACGTTTTGTGGTGGGTGCAGAGGGAGCAGACTACTTTTTGGTCTATGCGAAGACTGCCCCCGAAGCCGAACCTCATCGATCCCTCTCTTGTTTCCTTGTTGAAAGGGAGATGGGTGTAGAGGTAAAACATGTCTACGGTCTCTTAGGATCCCGAGGAGGGGGAACGGGCCGCCTTTATTTTCGCGACGTCAAGGTACCGAAAGAGAATCTCGTAGGCCCTGAAAATGGAGGAGCACTCGTGTTTAATCGAATGATGATTCCAGAACGGTTGACCACGGCTGCAGGGGCCCTCGGGATGGCCCGATGTTGCCTGGAGATCGCGGTTCGATACAGCGATCGAAGAAAGGCCTTCGGAGAACGGATTCGCCGATTCCAGGCTGTCAGTTTCAAGGTGGCCGATTCGATTGCAAAACTGGATGCGGCCAGAAGTCTGGTCTATGTCACCGCAAGGCATGTGGATCAAGGTCTTGATTCAAGAAGACTCGTTTCAGAGGCCAAGAAGGTGTCCACGGAAATGCTCTGGGAGGTGGTCAACCATTCGATGCAGATCCTGGGAGGAATCGGGTATACCAATGTCTATCCCATCGAACGCTTTTTTAGGGATGCAAGGCTTCAGATGATCTGGACAGGAACGAATGAGATTATGGATCTCCTCATCCAACATGAATTCTATAACGAAGTCTTATCCAGAGCGGAAGATTCAAGGGAGGTCGAGAGGGACGCTGGCGACCTCGAAGGAGAAGAAGAAAAGGTGTATGAATAATCGGATCTGTATTACAGGGGTTGGGGTCGTTTCTTCGATCGGGATCGGAAAGGAGGAGTTCCTCTCCTCCTTAAAGGCAGGAAAATCTGGGATCGATGAGATCAAAGAATTCGATACTGGCTTCTCCCGCTCTAAAAAAGGAGGGAGGGTTCGAAATTTTAACCCCAGAGACTTCATTGCCCCAAGTAAGATCAGACGGCTCGATCGAGCCAGTCAGTTTGCCATTGCCGCTTCCAAACTGGCCTTAGCCGATGCTCGTTTTTCTGTCACCAGTGAAAATGCTTCGAGGGTCGGAGTCGTCTTAGGTTCAGGTTTTTGTGGTCTCTCCAGTTCAGAAGAGTTTCATCGAGCCCAGGTCCTGAAAGGGTTCCTTGACCTCAATCCAATGCTCTTTCCCAACACGGTGCCGAATGCCCCTGCCAGTTATGTCTCCATTGAACTTGGGATTCAGGGTGTGAACTCCACCTTGGTTCAATCCTTCTGCACCGCAGAGGCAGCCATCCTTTTTGCCTGTGATCAAATTCAGGCCAAAAGAGCCGATCTCATCCTTGCAGGGGGGGTCGATGAACTCAGTGAATTTCTATTTCGGGGATTCTCCGATCTCCATCTTCTGGCCACGGATAAGGGCTACGGGGAAAGGTCCTCTCCTTATGATCGAATGAGAAATGGGATCATTCTGGGAGAGGGGGCGGGAATCCTCACGTTGGAATCAGAGGAGCACGCCCGTTGGAGAGGTGCAAGAATTTTAGCTACCATTTCGGGTCATAGCCTGGTAGGCTCCTCCCATCAAGGAGAGGTGAAGGATCTATGTCGTTCCATCCAGCTGGCTCTTCCAAAAGAACAGGAGATCCGGATCGATTATATCAGTGGAGCTGGAAATTCATCAAAAGAGGTGGATTCTCTGGAGGCAAAAGCCATCGATTATCTCTTTCCAAATAAATCCCATCCCATCCCTGTCAGCTCGGTGAAAGGGATGCTGGGGGAAGCGATGGCGATGGGTGGAATTCGAATGGTAGCAAACTTACTTGCGATGGAGTTCAGTTTCATTCCACCGACGATCAATTACCAGTTTCCAGACCCGGAATGTGACCTTTCCTATATCACCCATCAAAGCAAAGACCACGAGATCCACACCCTCCTCCATCTTGGAATCTCTCCTAAAGAGTGTTACTCTACTTTTCTAATAAGGCGAGAATGGAACCCATAACCGGTACCGGAAACCTCATCCTTATCTTTACCTTGATCCATTTTACCCTTGGTCGATCCTTCTCGGTCTTTTTTGCTATCCTCAACCAGATGTCTGTCTTTATCTACTTCCCCTTGGCCCTTCTCTATGATTATATCCAGATCCCTGTCTATGGGATTCTGCTCGAAAAATCCAGCAAGAGAGTCTTCATCGTTCGTTGGCTCACCCAAAAAGCAGATAGAGTGATTTCCAACTCGAATCGAAGACCTCTGATGAAAAAAATCCTTTCCCTCGGAGATATCGGCCTCGTCCTTCTCTCCGCCCTTCCCATTCGGGGCTTTGGCATTCTCTCCGGAAGCATAGTAAGTTTTTTCCTCAAAAAGGATCGGGTGCAGGGGACTCTCCTTTTGATGATCGGCTCTTTCCTGGGGATTTTAATCATGATGGGAATGGCCAGAGGAGTCTTTAAGATTCTATCCCTTTTTATCGGGATCAATATGGGGTGACAAATCCGTGAGGTGGGATGGAAGAAATTTGAAGGAGATTCACGAGTTGAGGGGGGTCGCCTTAGTGAGTGAAAGAAAGGCCCTTTCAATTCCCTGGGCAAGAAGGGGAATATCTTCGTCAAATAGAGTCCTCATATCCAGAAGGAGTTCCTCTTTGCTGATCCGAGAAATGATGGGTGGGTACTCTTGACGCAACCTCTCCTCCAGGGCATTGACAGAGAAGTGAATGGGTTTGATCGAAAGGACCATCGTGGGCAAAGATTGCAAAGGCAAAGCCCCTCCCCCTACCTGGGAAACATCCTCCCTGAGAAAGATCTCGGCCTTTCCTCCGAGACATTCAGAGATACGTCTTAAAAGTCTTCTTCCTCTTCTTTTCAATCGCTTAAGATCCAGCCCTAACATCCGTAAGGTAGGAACCTCTTGCATCGCCTTTTTTTCATCTTGATAGAGAAGGAGGGTGGACTCCAGAGCAGCCAGGGTCAGTTTATCAATCCTTAGAGCCCGGGTGAGAGGATTCACCTTAATCGAATCCAATATCCCTTTCTTCCCCAAAATCACTCCAGCCTGAGGGCCTCCTAAGAGTTTATCCCCGCTAAAGCAGACCACATCCACCCCAGTTCGGATGGCCTCCTGCACCGTGGGTTCTTTTTCCAATCCATACTGGCTGAGATCGACAAAACAACCGCTTCCCAAATCTTCCATCACAGGGAGACGATACTCTCTTCCCAATTGGACCAGTTCAGTAAGGGTCACCGCAGAGGTAAAACCCATGATCCTGAAATTACTCGTATGGACCTTCAGGAGCAAGGCCGTTTCTGGACCGATCGCCCTCTGATAATCTCGAAGATAGGTTCGGTTTGTGGTTCCTACCTCTTTGAGAATCGCCCCGCTTCTCCTCATCACATCTGGAACCCGAAAGGCACCTCCAATCTCCACCAGCTCTCCTCTCGAAATGTTGACCTCCTTTCCTTCGGCTAAGGTATTAAGACAGAGCAGCACAGCGCCTGCATTGTTATTGACGACCATAGCCGATTCTGCCCCTGAAAGTCGACAGAGGAGTTCCTCCACATGACTGTAGCGATCCCCTCGTCCGCCCAAGGAGAGATCATATTCGAGATTGGAATAGGTCTTGGAGATCTCTGCGAGATGGCGAAGAGCCTGGGGATGAAGGGGGGCCCTTCCTAAATTGGTATGAATGACCACCCCCGTAGCATTGATGACCCGACGAAGTTTGGGTCTGACCAGAAGGTCGAGTTCCTTCTGTATATAGGGAAGCAGATGGGTCATTGTAAAAAACTGATCATCAAACCTTGAGAGATCTTCTTCGCGAAGGATCTCCTCTCGAACCCTTCCCAATCCCTTTCGAATGGCCTCCAATAAAACCGTTCGTGGATGGACCTTTAGAAGATCGAGGCTCTCTTTTTGGGAGAGAATCTCTTCCACACTTGGAATCTTCCGAAGAATCTCCTGGCGATGGGAGTTCGTCATTGCCTTATCTCTCGCTTTTTTCTGCTGAAGAGGGTCTTGAGAATTTTAAAAAGGTTCATTCGAATGAGCTGGGTGGGCCATTCCAATTCCTTCTTTTCACATACGGTAGACATACTGTAGATCTCAAGGGGTAGAGGTTTCTGGATGATTTCTGAAAGAGCCTCCTCCCTCTCCCGGCGGTTTGGAAGGGCCATCATCCTGTCGATCTCTTTTAAAATCTGAAGAGCCAATCCGATTCTTTTTTCTACCGCCTCTGCTGTCTTTGGGTCGATCAGACCAAACTCTGCCTTGAGCCGATTCAGTCGCCTCCCCGCCTCGTAGGTGCTTGCGACAATCGTCTCTCGATCCATCCATTCCGTCTCGTAGTTGAGGATATATTTCCAACTTGGAGAAAGAAGGGCCTGGCGGTGCTCCTCGACCGTGCGATAGAGAAGACGATATCCATACCTCTCGGGATGCTCGAAGACCATACTTCCGGGATCTAAAAAGGGGGCGAGAGGAGAGATGAAAGGGTAGAGTCGACGATAGGGCTGGTACCGTACAAGAAGGGATCGACAATAGTCCACGGTTCCCATGACAGAGTCATAGGTCTGTTTTGGAAGTCCGATCATAAAGAAGAGGTCGATTCGTTTGCACCCGAGCTCAATCGTATCGCCAATCATTCTTTCCAAGGCCTCATTGTTATAGGGACGGCCAAAGGCCCTTCGAACCTCCTCATCATGGGACTCTGGAGAGATCTCGATGTTGAAATTGATGACCGACTCTGCAATCCTTTCCAACTGTCTCCGATTTGGAGGAACGAAGAATTCAAAGGCAATATGGTTCTTAATCCGTTTCTTCTTCAATGCTTCGAGGAAAGAAAATCCATACTCCTCCCCAGGTTGAAAAATATCCCCGATCACCATGATGGGAGCGTTGAGATGGCTTGAGACATCAAAGATATCCTGAGCCAAAAGTTTCGGATCCCGATAGGCAGGCTTAAGGCGATTGGCCATGGTCCGGAAGGTGGTGGAAGAGCCCCCACAGGTTTTGCAATGATAACTACATCCCCGGCAGGTGAAGACCGCTGTCACCGGATAGGTATACCAATCGATAAAGGGTTGATAGCCCACCGGATCCGCATACCTTACCACCTTCTTCATGATATGCTGATAATCAATTGCAATGTCATTCAGATTCTCCGGAACATAGCTGAGGGGGTTGACCTTTATGCCATTTCCTCCGTCTCGATAGGTCAGATTCGGAATCCTCTTAAAATCTCCACCGTTTTTGAGGGTCCATAAGAGTTCGAGAAGAGGTTTCTCGGTAGAATCCCCCCTCATGACAAAATCGATAAAGGGATACTCACGGAGGATCTCTTCATGATAATAAGTGGCAGAGAGTCCTCCTAAGATGACAGGGGTATGAGGGTGATACTTTTTGATCATCTCTGCAAGGGCGAGGGCTCCCTGGACATGAACCATCCAATGAAGATCCAGACCAAAGGCTAAGGCCTTATTCTTCTGGATCAACCTTTCCACATCAAATCCATCATCCTTAAGCATCTTCATGGCCACATTAATGATTCTTACCTTCAGGCCATGCCTTTCGAGATATTCGGAGAGAGAGGCAAATCCGATTGGATACATCTCAAAGACAGGGGTG
>Ga0123519_10004208_pt1 | contig 23468 bp, 21 predicted proteins | sample YelNatPaOPRAMG02_FD_87396 | JGI IMG/M metagenome (GOLD analysis project Ga0123519, IMG submission 87396) | Hot spring microbial communities from Yellowstone National Park - Yellowstone National Park OP-RAMG-02 (version 2) | ecosystem: Environmental > Aquatic > Thermal springs > Hot (42-90C) ...
CTTCGCGCTCAGGTACACCTGGATATATGACCCAGGCGGCGTATGTGCATTCCACGACACAATCGCCTGATTGAAACCTAGGTCAACCAATATCTCTGGCGACTCGACTACAGCTATCGGGGGATCGCCGCCAAAAGCGTCATACGGGTGGAAAATTACGCTCTTCGAGTCCGAATTCCACTTGGCATTCGTGAGCGAGAACTTCCTAAATCCATCATATCCAGAGAATGTAAACAGTTGCTCGGCAGCAGGCGCTACCCCGCTAGTTGCCAAGAGGAACGCAATCATCAAAAGCATCCTCCGACACAAATGCACAGTCAAAGTAAAGGCAGCCTTTTCAGCACGCTTCGAATGTAGGAAGCCAACCTTTGTTTGCCTCGAACATTTCATCGACCATCGACCTAATCTCCGCGAGGCTAAGCACTGCAGATGTCAATGGGTCATAGCAGATCGCGTGGAAAACCATATCGCGATTTCCTTCAAGGCATCCCTGTACTGCCATCTCTTCGGTAGCGACGCTGATGTTATTCAAAATGGCACATTGCGGCGGGAGAGCGCCAACGTGGATCGGATCTAGTCCACGCTTGGACGCCAGGACAGGCACTTCTACACAGCAGCCCCAAGGTAGGTTGTCGATGAGTCCGTGGTTAAGAACGTTGCCATTGAACTCGAACATTGTACCGTCGCCGAAGATGGCGTTGAATATATAAGCTGCGTACTCGTGCCCTCGTTCGAGTCTAACCGGTGCCTGAAGTTGTTCTTTGATGTGGTCACGCCAGGTTGCTTCAGTTTGAAGGTAATGTTTCAAAATGTAAGCGTGTTCGCCCGGATTCCAACCGGTACCGTGTGTGCAGTACTTCTCGATTAGGTCAGGTCTTTTGCGAAACCAAGCGACATATTCCGAATTGTGACCGCTGGATTCAGTTACATAGTATCCAAGGTGGAGGAACATTTCATTCCTGACTTGCTCTTCGTTGTAAATCTCCGGTCTGGTTGTTATCGCCTGTCGAATCAAAGGATAGGCGTCTTTACCTTTCCATTTGAAATCCACATACCAAGCTTGATGGTTAATGCCGGCACAATGGTAGGTAATCTCCTCCATTGGCGCTCCAATCCATCGTGCGAGCATGGCAGCAGTGCCTTGTACGCTGTGACACAATCCCGAAGCTTTGACCTTTGTCTGGCTCAGAATCGCTTTGCAAAGCATAGACATAGGGTTCGTATAATTTAAAAATGTGGCATCCGGACAGTACTTCTCAACGTCGCGCGCAATATCCAAAATGACAGGAATGGTGCGCAGCGCTCGAAATATGCCGGCGGGTCCTCTAGTATCGCCAACGTTAATGTCAACTCCGTACTTCTTTGGTATCTCGATGTCTGTCCGAAAGACCTGCGGACCGCCAACCAAGATAGTGCAAAGAACGCCATCAGCCCCATCCAAAGCTTCGGCGCGGTCCATCGTGGCAAATACCTTCGCAGGATAATTGCCAGCTTCGACAATACGATCCACGGCTGCCTTGATAAAGTCCAGCCGTTCCTTATCTATATCCATAAGCGCTATAGTTGAGTCGGCAAGCGCCGGGAACGTAAGTATGTCACGCACCAACGCTCTCGTAAATCCAAAGCTCCCAGCGCCAATAAATGCAATTTTCGGCATTACTCCTTACTCCTAACCATCTCAGAAAAGATAGATTATAGGCTGGCGATGCAGAAGTATCGCCCAGCCCGATACTCTGCCTTCTGCACACAACTGTATTAGTCCTGCATTGCTTTAATGTGGCACGAATGTTTACTATCGTGGGAGTACAGGTGGGTTCTGCAGGGTTAATGCTTAAGCCCGACCTGCTGAGTTGAGCCTTACCAGTCGAAGACGAAGAGCATTGGTAACAACCGACACCGAGCTTGCCGACATAGCAGCGGATGCGATCATTGGGTTCAAAAGTAGGCCGAACGCCGGGTACAAAACACCTGCGGCGATGGGGATTGCGATAACGTTGTAGGCGAATGCAAGCAGTAAGTTCTGTTTTATGATGCGAATTGTCGCACGGGATAGCTCGATTGCCGTGGGCACGGCAAGCAAATCATTTCCAACCAACGTGATATCCGCGGATTCCATAGCCACATCGGTTCCAGCTGCCATTGCTATCCCCAGGTCCGCTTTGACAAGGGCAGGTGCGTCATTGATGCCATCACCAACCATTGCCACGATCTCCCCTTGTCGTTGTAAGTCTGACACTTTGACAGCTTTTTCCGCAGGTTGAACTTCAGCTATAACTGAATCAACACCAATTTCGCGCCCCACCGACTGGGCAGTTAAGGCATTGTCCCCCGTAAGCAAAAGTACTTTTAGCCCCTGCTCTTTAAGCCGCCGCACTGCCTCCTTTGATGTTGGTTTGACCTCGTCAGCAACAGCAACAATGCCCGCAACTACACCGTCTTTCGCCACATAGAAAGCTGTTTTGCCCTGAGCACGGAGTGACTCAGCTGCAGTTCTAAGATTGCCAAGATCGACGTTCTCTGTTGTAAGTAGTGTCTCCGTTCCGACCAATACGTTTGAACCGTCTACGGTCGCCCGCACCCCTCCACCGGGTATTGCCTCGAAGTTTCTGGTCTCGGAAAGGTGTAACCCGCGTTCATGTGCTGCCTCGACGATCGCTAGTGCAATTGGATGTTCGCTGTATTTTTCGCAAGCAGCCGCTAAGGACAATACGTCTTGCTCGTCGTAACCATCCGCGGCAACAATATCCGCCAGGTGCGGCCGACCTGTGGTCACGGTTCCGGTCTTATCTAGTACAACAGCGGTTAGTCTGCCCGCTGTCTCGATCGCTTCCGCATTTCTAACAAGTATCCCGTTTGTGGCCGCCCGACCGGTACTGACCGCAACAGCAGCTGGTGTGGCTAATCCTAGTGCGCACGGACAGGCTATTATTACAACCGACACGAAGGAAACCATCGCCCATCTCAGCGAAGGCTGAGGTCCGAACAAATACCACACGACAAATGTTAAAACCGCCACACAAAGCACAACGGGGACAAAATAACCCGCTACAACATCCGCTAACCTCTGAATCGGAGCTTTAGATGCCTGAGCGTCCCGAACGAGAGCAACAATCTGAGCGAGCGTTGTATCATTACCTACCCTGGTCGCCTTAAATACCAGGCTTCCCGTCTTGTTAAGAGTACCAGCAATGACGCCGTCTCCCGGCTGTTTTTCGACCGGGGTACTCTCACCCGTTACCATTGACTCATCGACGGTTGAGACTCCGTCCGTCACTTCTCCATCCACGGGTATTCGCTCGCCAGGTCTGACAACCACCAGGTCTCCGACGCGCAGGTTTTCAATGGGTAACTCCACCTCTACCAAGTCTGACCGGTCGTCGGTAACTGCTTTCAAAACTCGAGCTATTGAGGGTTGAAGTTGAATAAGCTTTCGAATTGCGTCAGTCGTGTTGCGACGTGCTTTCGCCTCCAAAAGTTTGCCTAGTAGTACCAAGCTTATAATAACGCAGGTGGTCTCGTAGTAAACGTGCGGTTCGATTCCAGATCGTCGAAACGCGCTATGGAACATTGTGACCGCGAGGCTGTACACGAATGCCGCTGACGTGCCGAAAGTAATCAGCACGTTCATGTCTGCCGAGCGATTTCTCAAAGCTCCCCACGCGCTTGTGAATATCCGTTTCCCGGGGTAAACGAGCAATAGTATCGTGAACAGCAACTCGAGGTATACAAGTGGCGATGGCGGCATTCGCATGAAAAACATAGAAAAAGCCACCACTGGCACCGTGAGCACCGCACTCGCGATAAAACGCTTTGTCAGATCACGATATTCGAGCTCACCCCCCGCGTCCGCCGCAATAGCTTCATCTACTATTTCGGTAGCCGTATATCCTAGCTGAGCAACTCGTCCTGCGATTCGCTTAGCATCGACTCGAGCAGGATCATAGATTACGGTCAAGCGTGCAGAGCCGAAATTCCCTGTTGCTTCAACCACGCCTTCGGTCTGCCGCAGAACCCTTTCGATCGCAAGTACACAGCTTGGGCAGTGTATTCCACTCAGAGCAAATTGTGATTGTACTGTGCTACCCGAAGCCGTAACCGAGGGTTTTCTGGTGCCAAAGAAGAACCAAAGAATAAATACAATTGTCGCGGCGCCGGCTGCGACTACCAAATACTCAGCTAGCTGCATATCTGTTTTCGGTTGCCCTTGATAACATACCCGCCAATGATTATCTCCACACCACTCTGCCCATGACTACGACCATATGAACCCACCTGCGACGCAGAATCTGGGCATGCGTAAAAGCCTGGCAGCATATGAAAGCTCAACTAGAATTCGTAAAATCGCGCCAGAGTCTTGATAGCTTGTACCGTGGCCGTGTTCCCAAGCTTTGCTCTTTCCACGGCTTTTTTCACTATCTCTATGGTGCGGTCATATCCGCGCCGATCAACTGGATAAGGGGTTCCATCTTTTCCGCCGTGAGCAAAGGAATAAGCTGCGGGATCGCGTCGAGAGATAGGAGCACCGTATACAAGATCGCTAATAAGTGCCAACGCGCGTATCGTCTTGGCACCCACACCCTCGACTCCGAGAAGCTGCTCAAAGTTCTGGGGCTGGCGTTCGTAGGTCTTGGTCAGTATTTTGCGCAAATACTGTGGAGAGATGTCTTGCGCAGAAATCTCGTGGCGTTTGGGCAGCTGCAGCTCGTTTATGCGCTGTATCTCGCGGATAGCCTTGTCAGGATTCTCCGAGGCGACGGCGGCGCAGACCAAGCGGTTTTGTTCAGCTTCGCGGGCAACCATATTCAGCACAACATCGCCAGTTTTGCCCTCGGATTCGACTGCTGTATGAGGTTCTACCACGAAGCTTTCCACTTCGCTGGATAACCAGTGATAGCGCCGGGCCATGCCAGATGATTCATTCATGCCTTGTTGTACAACTGCCCAGTTTCCCTCTCGGTCAAAGAAAAACGCGTGATGATATATCTGGTAGCCGTCCTGCACCGCCGAACTGTCAACCTTAGCTGCCATCCTACTCGCATACACCAGTTTCTCCGGGTCAATACGCAGGGAATAGCGGTCAGCATTTTGCCGGATTTCATCTGGTGTACGTCGCGATGTAGATCCTTTTCCACCGCAGGAAAAAAGACCAAGCTCTGACTGAAGATCCTTTATGCCTTCCTTGATAGCCCCGGTTGTAGTGGTCGTCAAGCCCGATGAATGCCAATCAAAACCCAGGACGCAACCAAGAGCTTGAAACCAATACGGATCAGAAAGTTTTCTTAAGACTTCTTGAGGTCCGAACTCGATAACCATAAGGGAGACGATCTCGCGAGCTAGCTTGGTCATCCGACTGAACAACCAAGCCGGCGCAGCACCTCCGTGTAATGGCAGTCTTGCAGTTCCAGTGCGCATTGGGTACCTACAAACAGCCGAAATTCTCTTAAGAGCTATCTACCTCTGCTCGACCAGTATGTGCAAATGCGACAATAGCCAACCGCGATACGTTGGCTGAAAGTGACATGAGCAGCTCATGAGCGTGAGACATTGCGTAAGCCGTCGTCATCGGACCGGGCACTATGCTAAAGGCTGCAGTTAGTCCCTCTTCGTACAAGCTTCGAAGATCCCCTGCGCATGACCCCGCGACAGCTACCACTGGCACCCCCACTGCGGAAGCACGATGCAAAACACCAGTAACTACCTTGCCAAAACCGGATTGTTCGTCTAGTTTTCCCTCCCCGGTTATGACCAAGTCAGCTTCTGAAAGGTACTGGTCGAAGCCCACCGCGTCAAGCACAATGTCGATTCCTGAGCAGAGTTCTGCGTTCAGAAAAGCTGCCAGAGCTGCACCGAGTCCTCCAGCCGCCCCAGCGCCAGGCAAAAACGCAACGTTCTTCCCAAGCTGGTTCTCGATAACCGCCGCCCACCGCCTAAGCCCCTGGTCTAGAACGCTCACCATATCAGCCGTGGCGCCCTTCTGGGGACCAAAAACTGCAGCGGCTCCGGTGGGTCCATATAATGGATTTCTCACATCGCATGCGACGACCACTTCTATCTTGTCAGACGGAAACGAAAACCCTGAGAGATCGACAAAACCCAAATTCGCAAGAGATCCTCCACCAGGCGGCAATTCATTTCCCTCATTATCAAGAAAACGCGCACCGAGCGCACTTAGTGCCCCACAACCCGCATCGTTCGTTGCACTACCCCCGATGCCAACAATAATCTTTTTTACGCCCTCGTCCGCAGCAGCTTTAATTAGCTCTCCGGTCCCGTATGTCGATGCAACAAGTGGATTCCGTTCAGGTTCGGAAAGCAGGGTCAGTCCCGAAGCGGCAGCCATTTCAACAACCGCGGTTTTGCCATCTCCGAGAATGCCATAGAAAGATTCGATTTCGCGTCCGAGCGGATCATGAGCCTTAACGCGACGGATGACACCGCCAGTAGCACGAACCAAAGCATCTACCGTCCCCTCTCCTCCGTCAGCAAGAGGAATGCTGATAACCTCGACAGAATCATCCCTTGCACCTATTCTGATACCCCTTACTATCGCATCTGCAGCTTCAACTGATGTCAGACTTCCTTTGAAGGAATCGGGACACACAACAATACGCATTATCACTATCCTCTGGGAAACGCTAGTTATCTGTATACTCAATGAGGGTATCATTCGCCTAATTCAACGTCAAGGCTTTCCATTTTAGCATTAGAACATGCAGCCACAATTTCGGTTTGATCGCGTGGCGAAATTCTCAGAACAAAGCTCGGTTTGGTGGCTTGCAATCATTTCAATTGTCACTACCGGAACTCACATCTAACCCTTCTTTCAAACGGTAACACCGAAAAAACCTGGGTAACAGTGAAGTCTAGACTAATACCGCGTTTTTGGATTAGAATAACAACCGCCAGGTCAAAAGAACATATATTGGAGGCATACAGTGGACGAGAAAACGGTGCTTGCCGAGCTCATTACGATGTCTCGCGAGCTAGGGCGGCCTGAAAATGATTATGTGGTGCTAGGCGAGGGAAACACGTCAGCGAAGATAAATGATGACTACTTTTACGTAAAGGCGAGCGGCAAGTACCTCGCAGAGTCGGACGAGACCACCTTTGTAAAGGTCAAGCTGAAAGACGCACTGTCTATACTAGACAAAGGCAACCTCAGCGATGATGAAATCAAGGAGCTACTTCTCGCCGCATGTGCAAATCCAAACGAGAATCTGAGACCATCAATAGAAACCACATTTCACGCTTTTCTCTTGAGTCTTCCGGGAGTTAATTTTGTTGGCCACACACATCCGACACCTGTTCTTTCCATAATGTGTAGCAATAGAGCAGAGGATCTTATCAGAGGTCGTATTACGCCCGAAGAAATAGTTTTCTGCGGAGTAGAACCCATCTATGTGGAATACGGTGACCCGGGACTTACTCTCGGCAGAAAAATCAGGGAGAGCGTAACCAAATACATCGACAAGCACGGTTGCAACCCAAAGGCGATTTATGTCCAAAACCACGGTCTGATTGCGTTGGCGAGCACCGCAAACGAAGTGCAAGCAATTACAGCGGTTGCCTGCAAAGTAGCTCGGGCGATCGTAGGTGCCGCTCTATTGGGTGGTGTTCATTACCTGTCGAAAGAAGACGTCGACCGGATCTACATCAGACCAGACGAAGCTTACAGAATAGAACAAGTAAAGCGCGCCAAGTAGCAGCAAAAGTAGAGAGAGTGCAAAAATGAGTGATGTTCTCACCCGCTACAAGAATCTCGACTATACACTACCGAGTGTAAACCTGGCTTGGAGAATGCACGAAGCCGGTGTGGAAAACTTCGGCAAGAGCGGTGTGCCCGATGCAATCCCGCTTCGGAAGCCAAATCATAACGAACTGCTTGTCCGAGTTGACGCTATTGGGATTTGCTTTTCGGATGTCAAGCTAATCACGCAAGGTCCTGCTCACCCTCGCATAACCGGTAGAGACCTTGCCAAAGAACCTGTAATTCCAGGACACGAAGTCTCACTCACTGTAGTGGAAGCGGGGGATGACTATAAAGCGAGTTACAAACCGGGAGATCGGTTCATTGTGCAGGCGGATGTGTATTATAAGGGAGTAAACCTAGCGTACGGTTATGCGCTCGAAGGCGGGATGCAACAATATGGACTCGTCGGAGAGCCCATTCTAGCTGGAGACGAAGGATCTTATCTAATACCGGTCAGACCAGAAACGGGATACGCCGAAGCAGCACTGGTTGAACCCTGGACTTGTGTAGTGGCTGCGTATCGCATTCATCCCAGAAAGACCTGGAAACCAGGTGGCACCGCGCTTATCGTTCAAACTAACCCTGGCAGTTATAGATTTGACGCCACATTATGGAGCGGCGGATCTCCACAGAAAGTAATTGTCCACCAGGTTGAAGAAGGCGTTGTGTCGCCGCTAAGGTCCGCAATGGGGTCGAATGCAGTATTCTTTGAAGCAACATCTATCGACCCGGATGCTATAAAACAACTAGTGGAGCAAGAAACGAGCGGCAAAGGTTTCGATGACATAGTTATCCTGGGTACTCCTCAGCCGCAAGTGGCTGAAGTTCTTGCAGGATCACTAGCTAAGAACGGAGTCATGGCGATAGTTGCCGAGGAACCAATCAACGAACCAGTAAGGGTAGATATAGGACGAGTGCATTACGATTACATTGACATTATAGGCACTCGACCGCCAACTGTGGCGAACGCTTACGCCATGAGCAGAAGTAGTGAGCTGACGGCAGGAGGTGCGACGTGGTTCATTGGAGCCGCAGGACCGATGGGTCAGATGCACGTCCAGCGCGCTGTACGGATGAAGAATGGACCAAGTAAAATCCTATGTACGGATGTTGACACCGCCAGGCTGGAATATCTGAGAGCTGGTGTGGATACTACTGCGCGCGAACGCGGTATTGAAATCAGATATGTGAATCCCGCGGAAGCCGGACAAGAGGAACTTGACAAAGCAATTGAAGAGCTCACGTCGGGCAAAGGATTTGATGACATTGTGGTTATGGCCCCAGTAGTTTCGATAATAGAGGATGCCGTAAAATATCTAGCAGAGGGTGGACTGTTAAACATATTTGCTGGGGTACCAAAAGGCACCATAGCCTCTATGGATATAAGCTCCACCTACTTGCGTGGAAACAGATTCGTGGGTTCAAGTGGGTCAAGACCTCAAGACATGCTTGATACCCTAGCACTGACGGAATCAGGGGAACTCCCCGTGGTGAACTCGCTAGCAGCGATAGGAGGAATAGACGCTGTTGCCGAAGGTGTCAGGGCAGTAAAAGAAGCACGGTTTCCTGGCAAGATCGTCATATTCCCACACATCAAGCTGCCATTAACCGCTCTTGTCGACCTAGACAAGATCGCGCCAAACGTATTCGCTAAACTTAGAGACGGAAAGTTTTGGACCAAAGAAGCTGAGGAAGAACTTCTCAGAAGCAGGCTGGAGTTGTAGCAATGCGGTTCAAGGACAAAGTTGTTTTGGTAACTGGTGCAGCCCAGGGACTGGGAGAAGCCATTTCTGAAAGGTTTGCCAAAGAAGGCGCTATTGTTGTCCTAACTGACGTAAACGAACAAGGCGTAAAGGACACCGCCAACAGAATAAGCCAACAGTGTGGGGTGCGTACCATCGGAGTCCGAATGGATGTAACTGACGACTTCGAGGTAGGCAAAGTCTTCGAAATGGTGAAGCAGGAGTTTGGTCGCCTGGATGTGCTGGTTGGAAACGCAGGCATCTTGATTGCTCATCTGCTGACAGAGTTCCCGGTCAATGAGTGGCGCAAAGTCATAGACGTGAACCTAGTAGGCTACATGATTTGCGCGAAATACGCCGCTCAAATGATGCAGCAGCAGAGAAGTGGCGTGATCATCCAGATCAACTCAAAATCGGGGAAAAAGGGTTCTTTCGGAAATTCAGCCTACGCCGCGAGCAAGTTCGGTGGCATTGGACTCACGCAAAGCTTGGCTCTGGAGATGGCACCCTTTGGAGTAAGGGTAAACGCGGTATGCCCTGGCAACATTCTGGAAGGTACGCTATGGCAGCAGAGCCTTTTCGAACAATACGCCAGAACGCAAGGGCTTACAATTGAACAAGTTAGGCGTAAATACCTGGATCAGGTACCACTCGGACGAAGCTGCACGTATGACGATGTTGCCAACGTCGTGCTTTTCTTGGCATCTGACGAAGCGAGCTATATGACAGGACAAGCCATTAATGTCACCGGTGGACAAGAGATGCGATAGACAGATCGCGTTTTGTAGCTGCTAGCTGTAACTCGCGCGCTTTTATCGTACGTAACCCTTGCTGGTCTAAGCTGTCTGTCTTGCTGTTTCGGATCTGCGCTTCGTTTGGGCTCCCCCGAGATAATAGATCATTTTTTGAAGATTGCCCAAATGTTACCTGGTTTCCCAATAAATCCTAGGCGCAGCAGTGCTACTATAGGGATTGCGCCAGCTGTAAGAACTGTACGGACTACCGTATTTGCTATAAGGGTTATTTATAGTGTTGCCGTAACTGTTGCCATAACGACCATAAGGGTTCGAGATACTTTCGGGATCGTATCGATTGCTCGACAACTTGCCAAGGTAAGTTCCGTCAGCCGCGTAGATCTTTGGCGTGTTGGTCGCATAGGGATTTCTCCAGCTTGAGTGGCTATACTGACTGCCAAATCTGCTATACGGGTTCATCAGGTTGTCGCCATAAGGACTGCCGTACCTGCCGTAAGGATTCGATATACTTTCGCTGTCGTATGGGTTAACTGAAAGCTTACCCAGGTATATACGCTCCTTAGACGAACCAACTCCGTATTGACTCACGCTTAGACCGCGTCTAGAAACTTCCGTAGCGCTGCTTGTCTTCGAAGTGGAACTCAAAGGCCAGGTCGGCATATAGGACTGAGCAGTCTTGGTCCCCGTGCTCACGCTGTTCAAACCTGAGCCATATATTTTGCCAATAGAGCCTGACGATGTAGCTACGTACGAGCAAGAAGAATCGATAGAAGATAAAGCTGCGCAAGGTATATCGCACCAGGAGATTTTTCCGTTCTTGAAAGTTATTACGACAGATCCGTAAGTCCACACCTCTTCGCCAAGAGATGTATAGGTCTTGCGGGAATCAGGCTGACCCAAAGCCGCTAAAACTTGACTTGTTGTCAAACCATTGAATCGATAGGTTGTATCTGCATATGCCAATGAGATCACGCCAAGGACAATAATTAAAAGCCAGCATAACCTTTTCATGCCCCTCACTCCCCTGTTGAGGACTTAACCGGCTCGACGTCACTTCGCGCCACAGTTGAATGATGCATCAAAGATTACCCATTGTCAACTGGATTGCCGAGTCCTGACTTGTAACTCTATGCTATCCTAGGACCTCAGCTTTACTAGGCTGCAATTCGCACTGGCCTAAATGCAGCTAAATTCCTAAAACTCCTCTTTTTGGTCACGTGACATGAGATCAGCGACGGCTTGCCGCGGAGGTTTACCCTCGAAAAGCACCGCATAGACCTCGTGAGTTATCGGCATATACACATTATACCTCTGGCTCAAAAGGTGTGTCGCCTTGCACGTGTGCATTCCCTCTGCTACTTGACCCAATGCTTGCAAACTCTCGTCTAACGTTCTTCCTTCTCCGAGCATTATCCCAAGACGCAGATTCCTAGACAGTCGACTCGCGCAGGTTGCCATCAGGTCCCCGAATCCAGAAAGTCCTGTGAACGTTCTTGCATCTGCACCCAATACGCAACCCAATCTTATCATCTCTACCAAGCCGCGAGTTACCAGCGTAGCCTTGGTGTTGTCTCCATAACCCAGTCCATCGGAGATCCCTGCGCCGATAGCGAGAACGTTTTTCAATGCTCCACCCAATTCTACACCCACAACATCAGAGTTGCGATACACGCGCAGATTAGGAGCCCAAAACAGCTCCTGAGCTGCTCGCGCCCTCTCAACATCAGACGAAGCAACTACCGTCGCAGTCGGAATCCCGCGCGCCAACTCCACAGCCAGGTTTGGTCCCGAAAGAACAACGCATGTATCACCGACTTCATCACCAAGCTCTTCCCTGATCACCTGTGATCCGCGCAATCCGCTTTCACTTTCCAATCCCTTGCCGGCATTGACTAGGAGAATGTGCTCGTCAATGATACCTTTCAGGTTGCGGACAACACTGCGGACCCCAGTGCTCGGCACTGCCAGCACTACCGCTTCGCAATCAGCCGCGGCTTCGCCAAGATTAGAAGTCGGTCGAATGCGATCGGGAAGTTTCACACCAGGAAGGTATCGAGTATTCTCACGATCCCGTGTGATAGCTTGGATCTCTTCTGGTAATCCCCAAAGGTTGACCTCATTACCCTTTGTAGCTAGCAACACAGCAAGCGCTGTGCCCCAGCTTCCAGATCCTATTACCGCCACACGCATACGTTTCTTCCTCACTCCAGCCGGAAATACAGACAACCCACATCAACTGCGAAGGCGTACACTTCTCCTCCACGCGATCGCTCACACCTGCTCGAGAAGTATAAGAGGATCACTAGATCCGAAAAAGGGATGTGCGTTTCTTTGTCTGACAAACAAGAGTTGTGCCTGCGCACGTCGATAGCATCTATACTCCTAATCCGCAAAGGCTTCGACGCACGCAGGCTTCCACATTGCTCGATATCAATTGTAGCTGTTTAGAGCCTGCAGCCAAACATTAAAGCAACGCTTTGGCGACCTTGCGAATCGCAAGCGCTGTAAGGTCACAGTCTTCTTCAGTCATCTGCGGCGGAATATCTAGGTGTATGGTCCGACTCAGGTAATCTAACGTTTTGGGACACATATCAGGACTATACTCCGCTTTTCCACCTCTCTGGGTGTAATACGGACAGGTATACGGACACCCCTCGGGCGTAGCCGTCACCTTGTCCATCACCATCTTCCAGTGAGCGTATATGTGCCAGTCCGGCACACCTTTTGAGTAAATGCACCCTGCTGGTACACCCTCTGCCGTCAGCGCTTTGGCAAATCTCTCCGTAGTATCCGCATCTTTGAGGAAGAACACGAGACAGATCGCCGTGTCGCCCTCTTCATCATTAAGCCTACGGAATGTGATGCCAGGTATGTCTGATATCTGGTCTTTTATCCGTTTCTTGTGGGCACGCATCCGTTGAATCAGCCCGTCGAGCTTGCGCAGCTGCGCCCTCGCAACAGCTCCGTGCAACTCGCTCATGCGGAAGTTCACACCAGGAAAAACTTCTCCCTCGTAACGAGGCAGTCCGAACCGATCCGGCCTCCAGCAAGCTGCTGTGTCGTGATAGGCCTGCGCACGGTCATACAGCAGTGGATCGTTGGTTACTACTATTCCTCCCTCACCTGACGTTATTATCTTGTGATACTGCAGGCTAAACGCGTTGCAGTCGCCAAACGAGCCCAGTCGCCTGCCCTTGTACTTGCCACCGCAGGCTTGCGCTACGTCTTCAATTACTTTGAGGTTGTGCCTGCGTGCGATCTCCATTATTCTGTCCATGTCACACGGCACACCGCGCATGTGAACGGGAATCACAGCTTTGGTCCTCGGTGTTATTTTTCGCTCGAAGTCTTCCGGGTCCAATGTCAGTGAGTCGTCAACCTCAGCTATGACTGGTATAGCCTTAGCTGCAATCACTGCCGCACACGTCGCAAAGAAGGTGTACCCGGGAATGATTACCTCGTCGCCGGGACCAACTCCCACCGCCACTAGCGAGCATATTAGCGCAGATGTGCAAGAGTTCACTGCAAGCGCATGCTTCATTCCAATAAGCTCAGCAAACTCTTCCTCAAGTTGCCTGACCTTTGATGGCACATCCGCGGGACCGTAATACCGGAACAGGTACTTGTGCTCCAGAACCTCGAGGACTTCTTTCTTCTCTTCTTCGCCTATTTCAAGTCCTCCGGGATACATCGGTGGAAGAGGCGTCGTTTTGACAGGCCTACCACCATCGATCGCTAGCTTTTCGTCAATTACTGCCATAACTGGATATCCCTCCTTTGACTTGGCAAATCGCTATATTTCAGCTAGGGCAAACGCGTATTTGGCTAGGTATATAATACCAGTTAGCGTTCCTATCGCGCATTTCCTCTCAGCTGCCCAAATAGATACGCCTTACACGACTGCCAATGTTGCATAGAACTTCGTAGGGGATAGTTCCGATTTTCTCAGCTATATTTGAGACACTCAAACACTCGTAGCCCCCACCGTAGAGTATTACCTCGTCGCCAAGGTCTACCCCTGGAACCTCGGTGACGTCTATCATCGTCTGATCCATGCAAACAGTTCCTACAACTGGCACCCTAACCCCTTTTACTACTACCTCGCCACAATTAGACAATCTGCGTGAATAACCATCTGCGTATCCGACGGGCAAAGTCGCAATCAACCGTGCCTCGGTAGTGACATACGTGCGGCCATAGCTTATCGGGGTACCAGGCGGAACTTTCTTTAAAAAAACGATACGCGTTTTTAGCGTCAGACACTCCTTGATGCTAATGGTCCTCGGCACACTTTTCGAGGGATATATTCCGTAGATCATAATCCCCGGTCTTACCGCGTCAAAATCCGCCTGGGGATATGCAAGTATTGCTGCGCTATTTGACGCGTGAACGCATATCTTAGCACGTTCAAGCAAACATTCCAGGCATATTGAATCGACCGTGCGCTTAAAAACCGCAATCTGGTTCTCAGTAAATGAACGGTCCTGTTCGTCAGCACTCGGAAAGTGCGTGAAAACACCATCTACATTCAGATTTCCTAGTGCCAGGATTGCACGCACGAAGTCTACCGCTTCTTCTGGACGAATTCCTATGCGTCCCATGCCTGTGTCGATCTTGACGTGAACCGTGGCGGTTTTGCCCAGTTTTTTTGCGGCCTCGGACAAGGCTTTCGCGAACCGTAAATCGCAACAGGTAGCTATTGCTTCAAGACGGACGATCTCTTCAGCGGCGCCGAGCTCGCAGCACCCTAGTACAATCAGCGGAGCACTGACGCCGGCTCGCCGTAGCTCCGCTGCTTCATCTACACACGCTACCCCCAGCATATCCGCTCCGCCCTCCAGACAAGCGCGGCTAACCGGCACGGCACCGTGCCCGTAAGCATTAGCTTTGACGGCTGGAATCAGTTTGACATTGCGCCCAACGCGTCTGCGGATAGCCCGTATATTTTCCTTTATCGCTTGCAGATCGATCTCAGCCCAGGTAGGTCTTGTCACTATTCGGAAACCACCCTGTTGCGCAAAACCCCGATCGCTTCCACCTCGACTGCCATGACATCCCCCGGAAAGACGGGCTTCATGCCTTCAGGTGTACCAGTCGATATGACATCACCAGGATAAAGCGTGTGAAAACGCGAGATCCAGCTAATAAGATACGGCACGTCAAATGTCATACTGCGCGTATTGTCTTTTTGGCGCACTTCACCATTCACACGTAGTTCAATATCAAGCTCAAGCGGCAGGCGAATCTCATCTGTTAGAACAAGCCAAGGACCCATCGGACAAAAAGTATCTATGCCCTTGCTTCGGAGCCACGGATGGGCATTTGAAAGGTCTTTTTTCTGAATATCTCGGGCAGTAACATCATTAAGGCAAGTATAGCCAGCTATGTAGTCTGGAGCTTGTTCTACGGGGATGTTCGAACCTTGCTTACCAATCACAACTGCCAACTCTGCCTCCGGATCCACCCTCGTCAGCCATTTCTTGTAAACAACGTCGTCTTCATGTCCGATCACGCTAGTAGGCGCTTTGGCGAACACTATTGGTTCTTCCGGCACATCGACGCCGCTCTCCCTAGCATGCGCAGGATAATTGCGCCCGAGCGCGTATATTGCGCGTGGCCTGGGTAGTGGGGCAAGAAGTTTGAAATCCCCTGCATCAGACAAATACTCTATTAGACCCGTCTTTTGGACAAACTCGTCAATTTCCCTCAAGAAATGTGGATCACAGCCTCCCGCGTCCAAGAGATCTAGCATCGTATCCGCATAACACGTTGATTCGTTGGTAGCAATTGAATAAAGAGCCAAAGCACGCGACAAATCGTAAGGTCCTCCCAAGTCGTCGCGCCACACTCCGATGCATTCAACATCATCTCTGCGACAATAGCTAACCAGTTTCATTCATTCCTCCTCAATTGCTATGACGCGCGCTTCCGCGCTGAAAGTGTCCTGCAACTTCAGTGGAAGTGCAATTAGTCGCACTATTCTCCGCGTGACTTGAGACACTCCACTGAGACAATAGACTACAATGCAATTGTTATGCAGGAGCAAATCGGCTGCAGCCGTCGTCAAGGGAAAGTCCGCTGCCACCGTTGTTACCCCACCTTCGAGAAGATATGCAGCCGCATCAACCTCAAGCACTGGCGGGTCGATGCGTTCTCCAGCAATGATCCTGTCACACCAATCTGAGCGTATGATGCAGCCAGCTATTCCGCTGACACCCGATCGCGCGAGGTCCGCACGTAAAATTTCGCCCTTCCAAATAGCATCACTGACGTCGATTACAGTTGCCAACGTCACTAGCCTTTCCAAGGGAATGAGGTGAACAGGCGACACAGACCGAACCACGACTGGAACGGACATATGCGCATCGGATCTTCTGCTGATCGTGTGCGTCAAATCGATCAATTTCATAAGCTAAAAGCAAGCTGCGCCGGCTCGCAAGAGTAGAGCTGGTACGCAATTGCCTCTATGGCTTGTCGAACAAAAGAGAGCTGTTGCTCACTTGCCAAATTTGGCGATTGCCGGTTCTTTCTTGATAAGTCTACAGCCAACCGCCCAAGATGGACAAGAGTATCGTGCACTACATCGGACATTTCTGGACTCGACCTAAGGCACCAACGCACAAATTGGCATAGTTTTGGGAAATGCTGACCCGAGTATGTATGCAAACACTCTTCCTCAAAAAAACCTATTGCCCTTTCCACTTCGCGCTGTCGCGTCCCGACTGGCGTAGTAAAATTTATCCTGCGAATCGGTAGCGCGCGGATGTCTTCGATCTCTATCTGTGGTTGTACCAGCTTGTAGCCTGTGGCTCTGCGTCTAACATACTCGTTCATCAACCAAGAGTTGAGTAGGCATAGAAGATAAAGATGGTTGACTCCAACGGGCTCCAATTCGACCGCGTACACCGACTGGGGAAAAACGTAACCCGGATGATTATTGCATACCTCGTCTAAAGCAGCAACGACACGGCCGGTGCTTTTTTGAATTAATAGCTTAGTACGTCGATAGCGATCGAGAGGTTTGCGTACTCTTGCCGAATCGATTCGGAATCCTTCCCAAACTATCTCATAAGGTTCAATGCTCTGCCCTCCTAGCAGTATGGGCATGTCGCCAGTCCGCTCCACGATAGCAGATTTGCCTATCTCCTCGCCTCTGTAAATAGCACGAACGTTGAGAGCCGACAGAGGAGCAAACGGATAACGGTATTCCGATAGGCTCAAACGCGGACCGTGGATGAAACGCAATACATCCGCAAACGGCTCTTCTTCTAAAAGGTAAAGCAACTCGCAACGCTTTTGTGCAATCACGACGTCTCGGCTTACCGATTTTGCAAGATGACGCGCAGTAGCAACTGGCTCACGTTCGAAAGCTCGTCTCTGAGACAATCTGTCAACTCGCGAAACGGTGAAACTATTGGATTCAGGTACTTCATTCCGCGCGATAAAAACCGCATTTGCCACGCTGGCCTCTGGAAATGCGCCTAAGATATGTAGTATGGACTCTAGGCTCCATTCGTTCACCAAAACTCGCCTAACATCCTCCGCGTTCTCTCGAACGAGTACAGGATCCGGTAGCACCATAGCAAGCAAGCCACCTTGACGTACAAGCCCTCGCTCGAACACCATTCGCAGAAATAATAAATACGCGTCAACCTGGCCCGTGCCTTTGGCTACCGGTGGATTGCCGAAAAAGCGGTTTTTTGAAGCAACATACGGCGGATTTCCTACGACCGCATCAAAACAATACCCCTCTCCGTCGCCACCACCTTTCACCTCAGGCTTTGGGATGCATCCTGACAAAGCGTCCCCACAAATCAAATGTTGCCTTAAGGCCTCTGAGATACCATCCGGAAACCCTGCGGCAGCCCAAACCGAAAACCTCGCGATATCCACTGCAGTTGGATTGATATCAACACCATAAACACAGTTTTGTGCGATAGCCGTAGACAATGTAGTCGCGCCTGCAGTCGCACTCATAAGCTCGACAGATCGAACAAGAAAGGCACCACACCCCATTGCCGGATCAAGTATTCGCAATCGAAAAACATTCTCCGAAACACTACTCATTTCAGGGAGCAGCAATGCAAGCACGTTTCGAATGACATAATCCACGAGTGCAGGAGGTGTGAAATAGACACCGTGTTTTTTCCTCGGATTACGCGACGGCTCTTTACCGGAGCGATTATCAACTTCGCCTGAACTAAGCAGGAGCTCAAACAGTCTTCCGACCCAATGGAGAGGTATTGTCTGAAAAAAGACCAGATCCAAGGTTGTGCCGTCAGGCTGAAGCAATGCCCGCGCGATTACTGCGAAGAGTTTGGGGTCTACGGACGCTGTTCCCGGGTCTAATAAATCGATTCCGACCAAGCGCGCTGCGGCCGCACAATGCTCATCGAACGCTGTGACGAAACGGGACTCCCCGGACGTGACCGTTCGACGAACACATTCCGCCGCCGCCGAAACCTCTCGGCGACATAAGCTGTCTTCAGGCAACCGAGCCTCAGCTATCATAACTGCCAATACGCGCATCATTACGCGTAACAGCTGAGAAGAATTGTCACCTGAAGCGCAGCAAGATATACCACGTACGGCCTCCCGGTAGCGTTTAACCAGGTGGTCTAGCTGACTAGTTTTCCCTGCAATCTTTTTCGCGCTTGCGCTCACTTATCGCTTTACGCTTAGTGCCTTGGCAAAAGTCTTCCTTCGCACAAAACGCGCAAACAGGTATTCCGCACAGCCCAGTAAGGATGCTCAGGACGGCATATGTTAATTGGTAGCAAGTTACTACAACTTACTACAACGCAATAGGCAAAAACCTCCGAATTTGCCGCTCTAAAACGGAGAGACGGTCGGCAGGAAAGGGGGGAGGTCATCGAACATGAAAATACCTGAAGCAAAACAATTTCTGGGGAAGCGCTGTAACGTTACCTATCTGGACCGGCACGGCAGCCAAATAACGAAAAGTCTCCGGGTTGAAGACGTAACATTCGTGCCTTTATACGGCGCTTACTTGATCGGTGATGTGGAGGACATATCTCTAGATCGGGTGACCGGCATCAGCGTGCTCGAGTAAATCCTTTCCCTTAAAGACCTCCCAGCCAGTGCGGGCTCTGTTTCGGAGCGTGATCTCCACGTTTCGGAAGAGGGCCCGCAAGCTTTTCAAGCATCTAAAAATCCCCGGGTAGGATTTTGCGTGAGAAAGGCAGGAACTCCATAGCTCACGCATAATTGATACACAGGAAAAGCGATATCTGTTATGAACTGTCTACCAGACACTAGGGTCAGGAGGAAATAGGAAAGTTGGATAAGATCAGGTTTGGCATAATTGGCTGCGGAGTAATCGCGCCCTGGCATGCTCGGTCTATTGTGGACATAGAAGAAGCAGAACTTGTAGCTTGCTGCGACATAATCGAGGAGCGCGCACAGAAGTTGGCGGAAGAGTTTGGCGCGCGCAAGGTATATACCGACCACAAGGAACTGCTGGCTGATTCGGAAATTGACGCTGTCTGCGTATGCACTCCTAGCGGCTTGCACGGTCCAATAACTGTTGACGCAGCTAAAGCCGGCAAGCATGTGATGTGTGAAAAACCTATCGAAATCACTCTTCCAAAAATCGATGCGATGATCGAGGCTTGTCGGAAAGCCGGGGTCAAACTGGGTGTGATTTTCCAGCGCCGCACATCGCGAGTTTGGCACAAAATCAAGGAAACAATAGAAGCCGGCAAGCTTGGTAGAATGGTGCTGGGCGATGCATATCTAAAGTACTTCAGGTCTCAGGAATACTACGATAGCGGAGAGTGGCGAGGCACTTGGGAACTTGATGGCGGGGGCGCGCTTATGAACCAAGGGGTTCATATGGTGGACATACTCCGATGGATCATGGGACCTGCGGAGAGCGTCTACGCACTTGCGGACCATCTGGTAAGAAAGATAGAGGTTGAAGACACGGCGTGCGCCGTCATCAAGTGGAAGAACGGGGCATTCGGAGTCCTGCAGGGAACTACTTCAGTAACCCCAGGAATGCCTCACAGGCTAGAATTTCACGGTGAACTGGGAAGCATCCTCACGGAAGGTGAAGCCATAACGAAATGGGCTGTTCCCGGAGAAGAAGAGCCGAAGGAAGAAGACAACGTGGAAATCGGTTCTTCCGCATCTGACCCTAAAGCAATAGCCACAGAAGGGCACCGCATTCAGATACGCGACCTTTGCTACGCCATAATGGAAGACCGTGATCCGATGGTCACGGGTGAAGAAGCTAGGAAAGCTGTCGAGCTAATACTGGCGATATATGAGTCGGCAAGAACGGGTAAACCGGTCTTTCTTGAGACTAGCTAACGTATTATTGCAGCGGACCAAGGATTTGTAGGCAACGCTGTGCGACAAAGAACGCATAAGCAGGAATTACTATTTTATTCTTGCGCCTAACTTTCCTGGTTTTGCGATATCGTATCCGCCGCGGCAATGGTTGAAGAAGTTTCAGAGAGTGCCAAACGCTGGCTGATTAGCGATGCAGTAGCGGTTCTGTAAGGATCAACCTCGCGAAGTAGAGCCAAATAGTAACTTACGTAATCGCCCAGGAACATTCCGTAGAAGAGGCGCTCTATCGGGTTTGCGCCCTTCATTTCTGCTTCCGCAACTGTAAAGTGCGACAACACCTCCGCTGCAGCCTGACGTATGGTCTGACTTTCCGTCGTCCAGTCTAGCTCATCAACAAGAAAGACAAAAGCGGGTTTGCAGGCTTCGGAATCTACCTGTTCCCAGGCGCATATTTCTCCGTCAACTAGATCGTTCAAACTCGCGGCAACCGCTGGATGCTTGGCATTTGAACCCAGCTGGCTAACCCATCGCCTGGCAACTAGTCTTCGGTAGTCTGAAGCCCCAAGAATCACGGGCATATTCCCGTGCAGAAGCTCGGCAAGCTTTTTAGCTTCGTTGCGTGCAGCAGGAATTTCGAACCGTAAGAACTCCCGAGCGTTCTTGAGAAGTCGAACAGCAGCGGAGGACCGTGGGTCACTATTCATTGTGAGCCCCATTCTTTGCACTGCCGCAACCGGTGCCAATACCATATAGCCCATAGCAAACCTTGCAGGTTGACCGGCGGGTATGCTCAACACGCTTGATTGATCCTCGGCAGTCTCACGCAACAAACCACCTGTGGTAACACATATCGTCCTTGCTCCGCGTTCTCGCGCGGCTTTGTACGCGCGCACGGCGGTACGAGTGTTGCCCGTATAATCAATCACGAAAACAATCGAATGTTCACCAACACAAGCCGGCATTGAAGCTACGTGTTGGCTCTGTACCGCTACCTCGGCATCGTCGGAAAGGATTTCCGCTGCAAGGTCTGCTGCGAACCCGGACTCTCCAACGCCGACAAACAAGACAACATTAGGCTTGATTGCCAGAGGGTCCACACGAAAGCTTCGGCCTATTGCCAGAGCCGTTTCACAGTGCTCAGGTATCTCATTTATGAGGCGAAGTACATTCCGGCTGTCTATGGACTGCACTCTGCTAATATCGTCCAGCGTTGGCATCGTATCCCCTGTGGTCACGATTTCGCCTCCATTACCGGCTTATTCCGCCACGAATGGAAGTAAAGCCATTTCCCTAGCTCTTTTGATCGCTCGTGCTAACGCCCTTTGGTGGGAAGCGCACGTTCCAGTCTGCCTCCGCGGTATGATTTTTCCGCGATCCGTAATGAACCTGCGCAACCTGCTAACGTTCTTATAGTCGATGTATTCCACCTTTTCGACACAGAACGCACATACTTTGCGTCGCACTCTTCTGTAATACTTCGCTGCTGCTTGCTTATCTTTAGAATCGGCAGATTTTTTCGATGCCGTCATACCTACACCCCTATATGCTCAGATCATATTAACCTTCAAAATACACCACTTAAGGCAAAAACATGCTATTCCTCGGCAAACGGATCATAATCCATGTCGGGTTCACCGATATCCATTATTGGCTCTACAGTGAGATCTTCCGGTGCGCCGACTGCGGCGGGCTGCTCTAACTGAGCTTCTTTGGGCTTATCGAGGAATTGGATTTGATCCGCGACTACCTCAGCCTTCGATCTTCTCTGACCATCTGGTTGCACCCAAGATCGAATCTGCAACCTTCCCTGAACGCCGACCAACCTTCCTTTGCCCATATAGTTGGCCACAAGTTCGGCTAGCTGCCGCCAGGCAACGATGTCAATAAAGTCGGTCTGTTGTTCTCCGGTTTCCGATCTACCTCTTCTGTCCACCGCAATGCGAAACGTGCAAACGGCAACCCCGCTGGGTGTATACTTCAATTCTGGATCTGCGACCAGCCTGCCAATAAGCATGACCACGTTCATCGTTCATCCTCCCCAGCCAGCTGGCGACTACGTTAAAAACCCTCCGGTACAGGCTTTTCAATTAGCATTCTCTTCTGCCTCTGGTTCTGTAGGCGCCTCAGATTCCTCAACAGACTCTTCAACTTCTTTTAACTCGGACTCGGGTGCCTCAGTACTGGCGACCTGTTCTTCCCGAGCAGAGGGCTCAATCTCTGCTGCCTCTTCGGCTGTTTCTTCAGCCACTGGCTCCACATCTTCTTCAGCCAGTTCACCAACACCGATCTCAACCGGCGGTTCGGCAGGCTTCTCAATACGGGTAGTATCGACGTGTTTTGGCTCAACTCGCAGGATTACATGCCGGATCACATCGTCACTGATGCGCATGACACGGTTTAGCTCCTTGGCAACCGCTGGACCGCCTTCAAAGAACATCAATATGTAGATGCCTTCCTTGTAGTGTTTAATTTCGTAGGCAAGTCGGCGCTTGTCCCATTTTCCGGCGGCAGTTACTTTGCCGCCTTGCTCTGCTATGATGCCGGAGTACTTGGAAATAATTTCCTCGACCTGCTGGTCGTTGAGGTTGGGATCAACTATGTAGAGTGTTTCGTACGTGCGTGTCGTAGTATGCACCTCCCCTTGGTCTAGATTCGGCCCCGAACTCTGCTCGGGGCGGAGAGTTAAAACGCCCTCAAAACGGACGCAAATAGGTTTAGTTTGGCCAAACTGTCGTGTCATTATAACATAGCAAATTCCTTAGCGCAACAGCCACTTGCGTTTTGGGTGCGTGTCAGATTTGGGGGTTGGGCAGTATTACTGGCATGAGTTTTTGTGTTGGATGTCGAATTGATCAGTGTTAAAAAATCCGTATCGACAAGGAGCACAGAAACAACATGCCAGCA
>Ga0123519_10004223_pt1 | contig 23436 bp, 16 predicted proteins | sample YelNatPaOPRAMG02_FD_87396 | JGI IMG/M metagenome (GOLD analysis project Ga0123519, IMG submission 87396) | Hot spring microbial communities from Yellowstone National Park - Yellowstone National Park OP-RAMG-02 (version 2) | ecosystem: Environmental > Aquatic > Thermal springs > Hot (42-90C) ...
CGGCCGCCCCACAACCGGCTGCTCGATAAACGTCACATATTCGCTTGCCACATTCCTGCCTCCATTAACTGGAAGATGCATCTATACGATCAATCTAATGAGTTTCGCATAACGATATGACGAACTGGCAATTTAGATTGTGTGCGAAACCTTCTGCCAGATTGTTACTGCACTACCTGAAACTCAGTAATATTCGCTTGTGCGGATGCTCACTCCTGCTGCACGAATATTATGTATTTATATTGCAACCGAGTATACATAATAATACAAAAACAAGACCAACAAGATAAAAATGGAACTCCGCAGTATCACAAACTCGTCTTAGAATGTGTAGCCGGAGCGGGAACATTAGGCTGCAAGCTTTAAGTGGGCAATTGCATTATTTGTGATTTCCTGTGACTCCTCCCGCTGATTCCGGTGCAAAAGTGGATATATACACTTCTAGGCACTCTAAGGAGGACAACCGTTTGTTCCAAACCACACTGGCCACATTTGGCGCTGTTATGTCGGGAGTTCGTCCTATGATGAATTCCAAGTACGCTGCTCGTCTCATGCTGTTAGCCCTCGGGCTGATTCTCATGCTCTCCATAGTTGCAGGCGCTCAGCCTGCCGCAAGGACCAATGTCCGTGAATTTTTCCGCGGTATTACCGGTGAGTGGATAGGCACTTGCCAGCAGAATACTGACGGACAACAGGCTGATGACAAGTATTTCCATGCCATAATCCGTGAGGTTACGCCTGATTCGTTCTCCACCCAGTTCGACTACTATCGCGTAGACGATAAAACCGGTGGGCTCGTAAAGATCGGCACTTCCTCCGTTGCCACCTGCATTTCAGCTGACGGCACCGCTAAAAATAGGATTACTGGTACTGGTGAGGTGCTTGTGGATAATAAGCCGAAGAAACAACAGCATGATCTGACCGAACTTCTAAGCTACTCGAATGCAGGTTCGCTGCAGGCGCAGGGCAATGGTACCCTGAGCGTAAGCGGGATGCCCCTGGGGCTCGGAAAGAATGGTAAGGTACGTAACGACAAGAGCATGTGGTCTCTGAATAACGGTGTTCTGTGTATAAAGCAGAACCTGAATGTAGCCTTCCGAGCGCTCTTCTTCACGAAGTCGTTCAATGTCACGGCGATCTACACCGCGCAACGGGGAGCGAATGTGGCTTGCCTTCTCAACAAGCCCGGTATGTATGGTTCTGGCAATGGCGCCGGAAAACATGGTGAATAGCTCGGGCGACTGAGCTTTCTTTACCGGAGGAAGTTTGATTTACCTGGAATGCCGCGAGTTCTTCGCGGCATTTTCCTCTCTTATCATCCTCTCCACACTTCGCAGGGTGCGCTTTGCTATACCGCGATTGTAATCGTCTCCGGCGCACGCCACAGCTCTTTTTGCGTATGCGAGCGCCCTCGATGGCTGGTGCAGCTTACCTGCATAAAGGACGGTTGCGAGTTCGTTGAGTTCATAAGACCGGGGGTTTGCCGCAAGCCCCTCGCGAAGATATGCGAGGGCTTTAGGAAGGTCTTTATACCCATCCATCAGCACGTAGGTGCCGGTGGAGTAAGCCTCTACAAACCGCGGATCGAGCGCGGTAATCATCTTAAAAAGTCCAAGCAGGTCTTTATTGTGGGTCCAGTCCGGGTCGTTTTGAATGAATTCGTGGTGATAACAATCCACCTTGATCCAGAGCAGATTGGCGAAGACCGAACGAAACTCCCCAACCAGTTTATAGACCGATGATACATTATCCGCCGGATCGACAGGCTTCGACCTTACCGCGCTGTTCTCTATTATGCACATTCCGGCGAACAGGATAACGACCGCTGCGATTATATGAAGCTTTCCCTTCACTGTCTCGCCCTCCCGATTCTGCCGGTTTGTTTCAACCACATAACCACGAACACTCCTGCCGCAATTGCCGCCATCGCAAGGACCTGTGTGCGCATCTCTAAATTATAAGCTGCGACATGCCAATGGTGCCCGAGTTCTTCCGCGCCATGCGCCCACAATGGTCCGCACGATGCCGTCAAAATCACCGATAAGATCAGGCTCTTCACCACTCGCCGCATCCCTACACCTCTCTGCTCGCGAAATAAGCCGCGCCTGCAACGAGCACGAATGCGGTGTAGCAGATGCCGTAAGTCGCCACCTGGCCCAGGTAAGCCGCGGGTATGGCATCGTGGTGGACGAGCGCGGTCTTCAGATTGAAGCATTCCAGGTTCGGAAGCGCGTGATAGATCAGCAGAAAAATCCCTTTCGACAGGACATTCGTCGATTGCTCGATAAGCCCGCCGATGTAGCCGATTTTGATCGTTCCCGCCAGGTAGATCATAAATGTTATCACCGTTGTTACTGCCGGGGTTGCAAACGTAGAGATCGCCGTGGCTATGGCGGTGATTAATGCGACTTCCAGCAGAGTGAACAGCACTGCCATCAGCAGGAATGAATCGAATGTGTGCTGATACATATAGATTAGCATCCCGAACGCTATTGACATCGCTCCGATTCCCATCGCAACTGTTATCAGCGTCCCGAGAAACTTCCCTACCACATACTGCGCCCGCGTTACCGGCCGTGCTACTATGGGATGAATTGTGCGGGATTCCACATCGTTAGGAATTCCAGTCGCACCGAGCGCTATCGCCAGCGCGGCTCCACCGAACAAAATGCAGGTCATGCAAAGGTCCTTGAGGATCTTGATCTGCACGCCTTCGGTGAAAATCGAGAGCAGCGTCGAGCTTGCTATAACTGCGAGCATCAGCAGGCACAGCACATGGAAAACCTGTTTCCGGCTGTTTTCTAAAAGCGACATCTTTGCAATTATCCATATTCTGGCCATATCTTTACCTCACGCTGCTAACCGCAGGAATGCTTCTTCGAGCGACTCCCGCCTGGTTTCGATCTTCAGCAGTGGCAGATGCATCTCTTCCATTGCCCGCATAACTTCATAAACATTCTTCGGGTCGATTGTGAGCATGGTGCAATCAGCCTGCTGCTCTACGATAACATCGATGAATTTCAACCTGTTGCGGGTGTTCGGGTCGATGGGAATGGTTTGGGCGATGATGATAGAATTGTCGTTTCTAACCCTGTCCGGCGGTCCTGATTCCACCAGTTTTCCACGTTTGAGCACGGCCACCGTATCGCAGATATTTTCGATCTCACTCAGGATATGTGAGCTCAGGAAAATGGTCTTCCCCTCATTTCGAAGTTCGATCAGAAGGTCGCGGACGTAGCGTCTGCCTATCGGATCGAGACCGGATGTGGGTTCATCGAGTATCAGCAGTTTCGGGTCTCCGACCAGCGCCTGCGCGATCCCGACCCTCTGCGTAAGTCCCTTCGATAGCTTGCCGATGGGGGTGTCCGCGTATTCGGCGATACCTGTCCGTTCAAGCGCATTCATCGCGCGCTCACGGATCGTGCGGCGCTCTACTCCCGCCAGCCCCGCGTGCATCGAGACCACTTCGACCGGCTTTAGGAACTTGTGAAAATAGGGCTGCTCGGGAAGGTAACCGACCATTTGCCGGGTTGCCGAGTCGGTTGTTGGTTTGCCAAAGATCGCCGCGCTTCCGCTGGTTGGGTGAACGAAATCGAGCAGCATTTTGATTGTCGTTGTCTTTCCCGCGCCGTTCGGCCCGAGAAATCCGAACACCGCCCCCTCCTGGACTTCTATATTGAGCCCATCGAGCGCTGTCCGTGTGCCTTTTCTTCTGCCAAGGTAGTAGACCTTTTTAAGGTTTTCGGTCTTTATCGGTAGTTCCATCTTTTCCACCGTGATTTGAGTTATTCCAGATGTATTATCGGCCGAACAGGGCATATCTCTGAGAGTAAATGTATGTGTTTTCATTACAGATGTAGGAGCGATATCCCACCGCGGCGTAGTAACCATTTATCGGGTACAATGAGTTAATGCAATGCGAGGAGGCGCTCGAGGTGGAGCAGATCGATAAGGTTCAGAAACGCGATGGCCGTATCCAGTCATTCGACGCGAGTAAGATTGCAATTGCGATATCCAAGGCATTTGCGGCGGAAGGCAGACCCGATGGCGATATTGCCGCGGAGCTTGCTCATCAGGTAACCGAGCGCTTATCCCGTGAATTTACCGGCCGGATCCCGCGAGTGGAAGACGTGCAGGATATGGTGGAGCGCGTTCTTATGGAGCAGGATTTCCCTGAGGTGGCAAAGGCGTATATACTTTACCGCCGCCAGCGCTCCGAGGTGCGTGCTCTCAAGCGCTTCATTGGGGTTGAAGATGATCTTAAGCTCACCGTCAATGCTACCAGTGTTCTAAAGCGCCGGTACCTGATGAAGAACGATAAAGGCGAGGTGATCGAGACACCATCTCAGATGCTCAGGAGAGTGGCGGACGCAGTCGCCCGTCCCGATTCCATCTACAATTCCTCCGCTAATCTCAAATCCATTTCGGATGAGTTTTATTCGGTAATGTCCGAGCTCGAGTTTCTCCCGAACTCACCGAGCCTGATGAATGCAGGCACTGAAATGGGACAGCTTTCAGCGTGTTTCGTGCTTCCAGTTGATGATTCGATGGATAGCATTTTCGGCACCCTTAAAGATATGGCGGTGATACATCAGTCGGGTGGGGGAACGGGGTTTTCGTTCTCGCGGCTTCGGCCGAAGGGTGATATCGTCAAATCGACAAGCGGCATAGCATCAGGGCCGGTTTCGTTTATGACCATCTACGATGCCGCGACTGAGGTCGTAAAGCAGGGAGGACGCAGGCGCGGCGCGAATATGGGCATCCTCAGGGTCGATCATCCCGATATTATCGAGTTTATTACCTGCAAATCAGATCCGGGGATGCTGCGCAACTTCAACATATCGGTTGGGGTTACCGATGCATTTATGGAAGCGGTGATACACGGCGGCGAATATGATCTGATCAATCCACGCACCGGCGCGGTGGTGAAGAGCCTGCCTGCGCGCGAGGTGTTCGATTTGATCGTCACGATGGCCTGGCAGACGGGTGACCCTGGGCTTGCGTTCCTCGACGAGATTAATCGTTCTAATCCCACACCTGCTCTAGGCACGATCGAAAGCACGAATCCCTGCGGCGAAGTACCTCTCCTTGCCTATGAATCGTGCAATCTTGCTTCTATAAACCTGGGTAAGTTAGTTCGGGAAAAGACGATAAACTATAACAGACTTAAACAGCTCGTGCGCACCGGTGTCCACTTCCTCGATAATGTGATCGATGCCACACGTTTCCCGCTGAAGCAGATCGAAGAGCTCACCCGAGGCAATCGCAAGATTGGGCTAGGTGTAATGGGCTTTGCTGATATGCTCATCAAAATGGGCATTCCTTATGACAGCGATGAAGCCGTGTCTACCGCTGACCAGGTAATGGCGTTTATCCTGGACGAAGCGCGCAAGGCATCGATAGAACTTGCGGACAAGCGCGGGACCTTTCCGAATTACGGCAATAGCATCTGGAAAGACCGTAACCTGCCCCTGCGTAACGCGACCGTCACCTCCGTCGCTCCCACCGGCACAATTAGCATAATCGCCTCATGCTCCAGCGGAATCGAACCGCTCTTCGCGATTGCTTATGTGCGCGAAGTCCTGGAGGGCACGCAGTTGATGGAAGCAAACCCCACATTCGAGCGCATTGCACGGCGGCGGGGATTTTATTCCGATGATCTCATGCTCGAGGTCGCGAGGCACGGCAGTCTCCGCAATATCGAGGGGATCCCCGATGATGTGAAACGCCTTTTCGTCACATCGATGGATATTGCGCCGGAGTGGCATGTCAGGATGCAGGCGGCTTTCCAGCGCCACTGCGACAACGCCGTCGCCAAGACCGTAAACCTGCCTAACGAGGCGACGCGTGAGGATGTGCGCCGCATATATATGATGGCTTATGATCTGCGCTGCAAGGGAATCACGGTCTATCGCTACGGCAGCAAGCCTGAACAGGTCCTTTATGTAGGGTCGGTGATGGAGAAGGAGCAGGGGAAAGGTGGCCATGTTGCCGCTGATTCCGAATATGATGGCGGCTGCCCAACCGGTACATGCGGGTTCTGATATCGCGAAGGATATAATCTGCTCTTCGTCGAACCTTGATTAACAGTGATTGTCTATTAACAAACGGAGGAACCCGATGTTTACCGGTGCTGTATCGGCTCTGCTGGGTGTTGCTGCAATCAATGCCGCGACGCCTTCCGCCGGGCCTGCTCCCATCAAAATAGAAAAGGTCAAATATTCCATCTACGGCAACTGTTATAAGCTCTCGAACGGCGTCGTGGATGTTCTCGTCACCACTGACCTCGGCCCGCGCATTATCTTCTACGGATTCACAGGCGAGAATAATATGCTGGCTGAGCTCGGATCGGAAGCTGATTTGAAGAATGGACTGGATCAGTGGCATCCCTGGGGCGGACACAGGCTATGGCATGCGCCTGAAGTCAAGCCGAGAACCTATGTGCCGGATAATGTGCCGGTAGAGGCGGAAATCGTCGGCAAGAGCACCGTCCGCGTTGCTCCGCCGTTTGAAACCTCGACACACATCCAGAAAGAAATGTATATCTCCCTCGATCGTGAAGGCACGGGCGTTACGATTACCCATACGCTTAAAAACAAAGGACCATGGCCGGTCGAGCTCGCCCCATGGGCTCTTACGATTATGAACGGCGGCGGTACTACCATCTTCCCGCAGGAACCGTTCATTTCTCACGATGACAAGCTCCTCCCGGCGCGTTCGATGGCGCTTTGGAATTTCACGGATATGAGCGACCCGAGGTGGGAGTTCGGCAAGCGCTATATTCGCCTCAGCACGAATGAGAAGCTGGATGATCCGCAAAAAATCGGCGCGGCGGATAAGCTGGGGTGGGCCGGATATTTACGAAACAAGACGCTCTTCATCAAGCGATTCCCGTATGTAGAAGGCGCAAATTACCCCGATTTCGGCTGCAATTTTGAGACTTACACAGCGGGCAACTTTATGGAAATCGAGTCGCTCGGCCCGCTCGCAAAGCTCGACCCCGGCGAGACCGCGACCCACGTCGAGCACTGGTATCTCTTCAAAGATGTAAACGCCGGCGATACCGAAGAAACCCTCGACAAAGCGATCACCCCGTTAGTAGAAAAGACCGGCAAAAAATCTACCACTGAATAGAACAGGTGGCGCTGGGGGCCAACAATCTCAGCGCCACTACATAACGCCTCGCGCCTTTCATCGTCTTGAAGTACACAAACCCGTCAGCGTCGTATCGTGTCTCTACTTTTCCCAGAAGCTTGCCTTCAGCGTCATAGGCCGTGCAGGATTCGAGCGAATTAGGCTCCAATTCAAATCCGATCTCGTCGTTACCGTAGATATCGATTATATCCAGTTCATATTCATAATCCCGGATCACGAAGGCGCCCTTGGCGGATAATCCTTCATAAGTGGTCCTGATACCGCGACCGTCTATGTAAGCGTAATCGGGCGATCTTACATAATCCACCCGGTGCCCGTCGACAAGCCCTGAAAATTCATAAAGATCTCCGGTTGAATCGCTCGCGAACCATCCCCAGGGTGGCAGCACATCGCTATATATGATCTCCCAAGGTTCATTGGAGCCGTTGATGTGGATTTCCAAGCCATTCCTGTAACGTATCCTCAAGCGTGAATCAGTTATTACTCCCGACGCTATGGCCTGAGACGCTGTCAGTTCGTTATTATTCCGGTCGAAATAGCGGATCGACGCCGGTTGCGCCATCGCGTATCGTTTCTGCAATTGCTGGAGCATATAATAAGACCTGCACGTCCGTTCGATCCCATGCTGCTCTTCAACGAGCCACCCTATATGCCCGTAAGCGATGGTAGCCGCCATAAAATGATCGATGCTCTCATCGATCCGCTCCGGCTTATCCCAGCCGGCTTCCTTGAGAAACCCAGCTGTCCATGGCATCCCGATGTCGCACTCCAGCGGGTGGATTTTCATCAGGTCGAACGCTACATTCAACGGCTCCTTCGAAAGATCCACATTCGTATATGCCAGCCCATAATTACCGGTTGCGAGCCCCGCGTAGAGCCAGTGATAAGTGCCCTCCGACCACACCGGACCATATACCTTCTGATCGTTAAGCAGAAGCTCACCGTAGGCATAGAACGTCGCCGCAAATGTGCCCGCGCCCGGCACCCGCGCATCATAATCGCAATAATTCCAAGGAGCAACCGCGGTCTGGACGTCGGTATAAGCCGCATTTGAGCCGAACTTCATTTGCACCTGCTTTGCGAGTTTCGCGTCGAGTTCGACCGCGCGCGATGGCTTTAGCGCATAGTTGCGCGGCCATGCGTCTCGCCAGTGACCTTCGGGCGTGAGTTGCACATAATCCTCGTTCCAGTGCTCGTTCACCGGAGCAAAGTCGGTGTAGTTCGTATAAAGCCCCGAGCGCCACCCAAGCGCCTTCTGCTCCGCCACGAACTCCTTGAGCGCTTTATCTCCGCCTTTGCCCGGTGCGGCTTTTGTTCGGAGGGTGAAGCTCTCGCCGCCGTCGCGCCAGGTGATCTCATGATTGCATTTCGTGAGCATATCGATCCCATAGGATCGCAGCATCTTCGAGCGCTCCTGCTCTTTCGCGTAGTTCTCCGGACCCCAGCTCTCCTGCCACAACCTTTCGCCGGCTATCTTACCGCGAGGACTCTTAGGGTTCGCAATTGTGGGCAGTGTCTCCTCGAAAGTCGGTGAGACCGTGAGGAAGACTCGCTCATATAGGTCGTTTCGTTTACCGTCGGCCTTCGCATTATAACGCACACCGCCGTTGATCCTCGCCCAGTCGCCCTCCGCATGCGGGTCCGACCACAGCTCCGATCCGTTCGACCGATACCAATCCACCCACACCGATGTGAACACCGGTTTTTCCGGCTTACCTGAGCACAGCACCCTGGGGTTCGATCCGCCGAAAGTGAGGAACGGGATCAGCACGAGCTTCGGGTTTTCGACCTGCCGCACTTCACCGAGCGAAAGCCCGGTAGCATTTCCGCCACGGCAAATGAAATCGATCACGAGCGATTTCTGCCATATCCTTAGCGCATACTCAGCCTGCTGGCCGGAGCCAAGGTCGAATGTAAGGTTCAGTGTGCGGCCTTTTAACGTCGCCTTCTTGATCTTTCCTGCAGCGATTTGATCGCCGAACCTGATCCCGCCGTCGGACATGGGTTTGGAGACTAGCTTGTCGTTTATGTATGCGCTGATCCCATCGAGGCCCGCATCCGTCGGCTCATAGACGTATTTCATGCTGCAGTCCTTGCCTTCGTAGATGAACTCCCAGCGTCTCTTGCCGGCTTTCAGCGTCTTGTTTATGAATTTAACGGAGAAATTCGTGGGTAGGATCGTCTCTTCGCGCGTGGGGAACGGCAACTTGCCCTCGCCGGTGCCGTTAAGGCCCTGGTCCTGGCCCGGAAATGGAGTGAGATTGCGCGCGGGGCGCGGCTGGAAGTGAAGCGGTTTTAATTTTTCTTTGTAGAAATAGAGGGAGTCCAGGAAGATCGTGCGCGGTTCGGAGTTATTAATCCCCGTAATTCTGATCCCGGTGAACTTCGCCGAGTCCCTTGCTGTGGTTTTCGTATGTGCGAGGAACCATTCCTTCCACCGCACCCGCACGAGCGGAACAGCCTCTTCCTCACCGTTAGCGCCTGCGATCAGGATGGCGATATTCACAAACGGTGTGCCCGGGTCGGGAGCCCATTCCCACAGGTTGCCGTAGACCCACATATTGATCGAGTCGAAGCTTTCTGGAATCTGAACCGGTGCGGGAGGGCGCAGGATCACTGTGCCTTCATCGGTCTTGCCCGTATAGGTGAGCTTACCGACATACTCGCCCCACATCTGCTGCTCGCGGCTTCGGATGAAACCGGCATCCGCTCCGTTCGAACAATAGACTTTCCACCCCGATAGATCTTCGAAATCGATAAGCGGGACCCTGTCCTCTCTGCGCCCTTCCATCTCATAAGGACGCGCGCCCACTGTGGCGGGAGGGGTATTTACGGCATCTTTTACAGTCATCGGCGCCTCCTCCGAAAACGCGGGAGCTATGATTAGTATCAGTATGATTAGAAGTGTCCTCATTTGATACCTGACTTAGCTACCAGCGTTTTTAATCCTTCATAAGGCGATAAATCCGCGGAGTTCAAAGTTGATTTCAGCCGCATCGACCTCCTGAATAAGCTGCCGATGTTTATTAAGACTCCTACTCTAGAATTGGCCCTGGCATCTTACCACTCTTTAGCAGCTTCAAAAACACGCGTGCTTCCTTACCCGTTTCGCCGGTAGGATCTAGCTACATCGCTTTATTATAATCACCATTCATATTGTAGGCTAACGCTCTGAGACGAATGAATAACGCGTAATTTGGGTCGATTGAAATAGCAACATTCAGGTCGCTGATAGCTTCCTTATACATTCGCAATAACATATAGCGTTCGGCACCCAGCCCAATAATCAGAATTGCGCGGGTCAAGCCTGATTGCTTCGTTATATTCAGATATTGCTCGAGTTTTATCTTCCTTTTCAGCTAAAGCCAATGCACGCTTAAAATGTATTTTGCATCTTTCCGAGACGTTGATTGGCTTGTTCGGTGGAGCGAGCAGCCCATTATCGATGCAATAACAAGTCCCAATAAAGCAGCGGTAAAACTATGTATAACTGTGTGCCTACTCATTTTTACCTCGTAATTGATATAGGGACCTTTGTTAGATAATGCTACCGGGTGCTGATCCCACTCAGCCCCAGCAGTACCGGTCCGGCGTCCGTATTCTCAGATCGAATCTCTACGCTGCTGATCGCCTTATCGGGATTAGGATTCTTCCACTCCATCTCGCGCAGGGAAATATACTGCCCGCTTCTGGTCTCGCTTTCCCATGCGACGGTTGCGTCCGAGCAGGTGCCCTTATCCGTCCATGCGGCGATGTTCTTCCGGTAAACCAGCTTGATCTCCTTGCTCGTACCGTCCGCGTAGTTGACCTTTATGCTTCCGACAATGCGTCCGGGGGTGTCCGACCACACGCTCGTCATTAAGAATATGAGCGAATCAGCCGTTTTTTCGCTCGGTATCGTTACGCCTTCCGGATACGCGGTCATGTCGTCCAAAGCGCTGCTCAGCCGGATAGCCGATTTATCGCTGGTGCTCTTCGCCAGGCTGAATGTGTCATCTCCCAGGCGAGTGTTGCCAACCGGCGCCGAAGAAAGGTCATTCTCCGCCGACGATCCTACCCAGCCTACATTACCTTCGCTGTTCGCCAGGCTCGCATTGTAGAGCTTACTCAGATCGACCGTGAACCCCTTCAAGCACTCCCGCTTTGGCGGCTGCCGGTCCCATTGACTGAAGAACGCATTATCCGCCTGATATTTTAGCTTCTCCAGATCGGTTTTACCGGAGTTCCACGCATATTCAGCCGCGAGCACATAAGCAGTGAACTGATCTCTCGATTCAACAAGATTATGCTCATTGCTGTCAAAGCCGGCCCAGGTAGTCTGCAGCAGCCCGAGCGAATTATTGTTCTTCGCCGCTTGCGAGAAGTTTCTGATGTTCGCTGGGGTATACCACGTCGATGCGATGCATTTTAAGCCCTGGTCCTGGAAGAGCTTGAGTGAATGATAAGACTCGGGCCCATCGATTGCGTAATGCCAGTCCGTGATGATTATATCCTTCGGCAGCGACTTGCGCATCCAGTCCGCGGTCTTCGCGTCCGGCATATTGCACGCGTCCGGAGCTTCACCCGGCGCAAGCATCATATCACCCCACATCATCACTCCGATCCCCTGCTTTTTAAGGTGATCGTATATCTTCAGCGTGTCCTCGATAAATAACTGCGCCGCGGTCTTCTGCTTGCACACCGCATCATGCGGGAATTCCGCCTCGACCGATGTCACCTCGTCATGCCCTATATGGAAATACTTCGGGTGATTGAAGAGTTCAACCGCCTCATCGTAGATTTTAAATATGAACTTGTAAGACTCCGGATTAGATGGGCAGTAAGCATAGGGGTGATCCGGGTTTTCCGCAAGGTCCCGGTGCTGATGGTTCGCGAATATCCAGTGCATGTGCCCGAGTGAGCTTACCTGGGGATAGACATCGATGAAGTGGTCATTTGCGTAAGCGATGTCTTTCTTCACATCCTCCCGCGGCATCGCAAAGCTCACCTTGATCTCTGGCGCGCATTTCCACTCTATCTGGTCGCATTCCAGCAGCATCAGGTTCATTTTATAGCGTGATAGAATGCGGTCCACGAGCTTTTCATGGAACGGCAGCGCCTTGTTGCCTGTGTAGATATGAATCCCACGGAGCGGCAGGCTAGGGTAATCGTTGATGTCGCATCCCTGCAGCGTAATCGCATCCGCTGAAACCTTAACGAGCTGCTTCAGGGTCTGCATGCCGTAATAAGTCCCGCGCTGGTCGTGCCCGAGTACAATCACCCGCTCCGGTGTGACCTTGAGCGCATATCCCTCATCTTTCGCCGGCGCCGTGATCTTCTCCGCCTTTGCCGCATCTGCCGCGGTATGGTTCAGTGCCGCTTCTCCGACCAGAATAAGATTTTGCCCCGATGCCTCGTTTTCATGAACTATGGGCAGCTTGATATTGTAAAGCGACCTTACCTCCGCGGCGAACGACTTCGCTCCACGCAGGTCTTCCTCTTTAGCCTCGTTTCCCACGACGATCTGTGCCTGATCGTTCAGCACAAAATCCCCTCCCAGCAGCTTCATATCCTGCGGCTCGGGGATCACGACGACAGGCTTTGGTGTTGTTTTTCGAAGGTCCGATATTTCTCTGATCGCGGCCGGCTCGCTGGTTTCCATGATCGGTTTCGCGCGCTCCGAAATTGGTGCAAAGCTGATCGTAATTACCGAATGGTGCTCCTCGTCCTTCTTTATCGGTTTACGCGGCGCGCTGAGCATAAAGACCGGGTTCTTTTCAGCCCAGGTCACGCGCAGCCCACGCGCATCCACCAACCACAGATCGTTAGGGTCGCCGTTCGTCTCAACGGTCATCTTTCCGATCCGCGAATTAAAGGTGATTTTATCAAAGCTATCGCGCGTAACGAAACCGTCCCACCCCGAGCTGAGAGCTTCCAGGGGGACTTTGCCCGACTCCGTGCCCTTCGCGGTCACTGCATCAAATTCTTGCCCGGTCACAAGCGGAGCCGACAGGTAGCCGATGTTGTATTCGATACCGGCGTCAGGTACATCTGCGAGGAGTTTATACTTGAGATCGAAAGTAATTTTATCCGGCAGCACGGTTATTATGTGTTCACCTTCGAATCCGGGAGTTTTATGGTGGACGATCACCTCTTTACCACCGGAAATATCGCTGATCGAGATGTTCTTGTCACCCATCTCATAGCTGTAGTAAGTCGCCAGCCAACCCGGTTTCATTACCCTCAGGCTGGATTCTTTGAATACTGACGCTCCCCCATATTCCAGGCTGAAGCCGTTATCGGGGGAGAAGCTCAGGCTCATATCCCCGACTCTTAAATTGCTGAACGAGTTCATAGTAGAGGCCATTCCTAATGTAGTTGACAGCAGCAGGAGCGCTGCCAGAATTGTGGTGAGATACATAATAGTTATCTTCCTCAAATTTAATCCTGCCATCCTAATAGCTATGCCACAAATAGCGAACTAATTAAGTTTACACAAGCACTGAACAGCCCCCTTACTGACTATAGGTTTTGTGAATACCGAGTGGACCGTTTGGTTTACGGGTTAGCTTCTGGCTTGTGGATATTATGCAGACCACCCCGGGCGCGGGGCATGCCGGCGTCCGGGGTTAGTGGGTATTCGGATTATCGAATTATCTCTGAATCCTCGACCCTCCGCGCTTAAGTAGATTCTCGACATCTTCCAGCGTCGCCCAGTTCAAATCACCGGGGATCGAGTGCTTGATAGCCGAGAATGCAGTGCCGTAATTGATTGCTTTTTGCACATCGCCGGTCAGATAGCCGTAAATGAACCCGGCTGTAAACGAATCACCCGCTCCCACGCGATCGACGAGCTCGCATGAGAACTTCGGGCTTTCGTGGAATCTTCTCTCGAAATAAGCGAATGTGGACCAGTTATTCCTCAGGACGGAAAGGTCCTCCCTGAGGGTGATCGCCACGATCTCGAACCCGAACCGCTCCTCGAGCTTGATCGCGACTTCCTGATAGCTGTCCTGGCGGATGCCGAACACGATCGCCGTATCTTCTTCGGTGGTGATGAGGATATCGACAAGCTCCATCATCGGGACCATGCACTCGTTGGCTTCTTCAGGGGTCCAGAGTTTTTTGCGGTAGTTTACATCGAAGCTCACTTTCGCGCCGGCTTTCTTCGCTGCTTTCATCGCTTCGTAAGTGGTCTGAGCGCAGGTCTTGCTGAGAGCGGGAGTAATTCCGCTTACGTGGAAAATTTTGCAGCCTTCAAAGGCCTTATTCCAGTCCACTTCACCAGGCGCAAGCGTGCTGACCGATGAGCCCGCGCGGTCATAAAGGACGCTCGATGCTCTCGGGTGCGCTCCGAACTCCAGAAAATAAATCCCAACCCGCCCGGACTCGCTCCAGACGATATTCGACGTATCGACTCCCTGCTCGCGGGCTTTGTTGCGCACCATTCTGCCGATAGGATTCGCCGGCAATTTGCTCACCCATGCGCTCGAAAGCCCCAACCGGGCAATTCCAACCGCAACGTTCAATTCGCCGCCGCCGACTTTTGCGTCAAACGATGTCGTCTGTTCCAATTTATGCGAATTCGGCGGGCTAAGCCTGAGCATCGCCTCACCGAGCGTAACTACCTGTGCCATTCTATCCTCCGCAACCAACCACCTGCCGGATCGCATCGTATTAATCTGTCATTTCACCCTACTGGATTCCCGCCTTCGCGGGAATGACAGAATTGGTAGCTGTGATGGTAATAACTATCAGTGAGATCACTGATAGCTGACAGCTGAAAGCTGACAGCCAGAAAGACAGCTGAAAGCTGTTAGCTATCTCTTCCCGCTACCCAGCCTTAAATTTCTCCACTATATCTCTAAACTTCCGCGCGCGCTCGGTGATTTCCTCGAACCGCCCTTCAGCCATTAATTGCTTATTGATAAGATCGCCTCCGACGCCGAGAGCCGCCGCGCCGCAATTGAGGAAGTCCATCGCCGTATCTAGGTTTACGCCACCCGTGGGCATAAATTTAACCTGGGGCAGGGGACCGTGAAGGTCCTTCAGATATGATGGTCCCATCACGTTCGCGGGGAATATCTTTACGATATCCGCTCCGGCTTGCCACGCAGTGACCACCTCGGTCGGTGTGAGCGCGCCGGGAAACACCGGGACTCCCTTTCGCCTCGCCGCTTCCATCACCGCGAGGCTCGTGCTCGGGCTCACGATGAATTTCGCCCCAGCCTCGATAGCGTCTGTCGCTGTCTGTGGAGCAAGCACCGTCCCCGCGCCGAGAAGCGCATCCTTCCCGATCTTCTGCGCGAGCGTTTTAATCAACTCCAGTGCCCCTGGAACGGTGAATGTGACTTCTATCACATTCACGCCTCCTTCGAGCGCCGCTTCTATTGCTTTGAGCGCGAGGTCGGCTGATTCGGCTCTGACAACAGCAACAACTCCGCACTCGAGTATTCCGTCAACTATGTGCTGCTTGTTTTTAGTCATAAATAGCCTCATAGACACGTAATAACAGGCGTCCAAAATCGAACGCCTGCCAAGAATGTAGCATTTTAGGAAAGGAACGTCAAGAGTGGATTGGATACCGGAAATGGCCGATGATCTTCCATGAGGTCAGGCAGTCCTCCTGCCGGACCGTTGGACCAATGTTGTGGATGACGAGCGGCAATCCTTCGGCGCCGCGGTCATTCGAAATTATTCCGCAGTGAGTCTGCCCCGAGCCAAGGTCCCAATAGACTAGATCCCCCGCTTCCCATGTCTTCGCTGCTTCTCCGGTGGTTTCCACGGGCAGTTTTTTTCCGAATCGCTCCAGGAATGCGATGTGGTTGGGCACGCGGCGATGATCGATGTTCGGATCAGGCGATCTCAGCCCCCATTTATGCGGATAAAGATCGAAATGAGCCGACATATCTTCGTGAATCAGCTTCTGCAGATCAAGCCCGCCGCTTCGCAGAGCCCGGATAATTACATCCGTGCAAGCTCCCCTGTCCGCCGGAACATCGCCGCCGGGGTAGGGAATCCGCACATAGCTCGCATCATATTGCACCCCTCGCAGCGCCTCTCGCTTAGCGCCGTTTACGATCTTTTCCGCCGCGGTCTTTGGTTGCGGGATCAGTTTGATCTCATCGGAAGTTTGTGCGGGGTGAACCTCGCGATTGATGAACATCCCCAAATCGCGATGATGCTGAATAAGTATCACAGTGCCGTAGATCACTGCGATAATCGTTAATAGCAGCATGAAGTGTCTTCTATTCATACTGCTATTAACGCATGGCTGATAAAAGAAGGTTACCGATTGCTTGCTATTTATAAAACGCCACCACTACCGCGTCCCTTACCCGCTTGATCGGTACATCATTTTTAGCCGCGACGGCTTTACAATCCTCGTATTCCGGCTGAACGTTTACTATTTCACCGTCCTTACGAGCGATTTTAACTCTGATCTGGCCGTATTTCGTATTGATGGTGAGAATTTCACGCGGCAGGCAGATTCGTCTGCGAGAATCGATGCGGATCCCGATTGTGGAAGTCTCTTCAAACAGAATAGCGCTCAGTTTATCCGTATCCTCCGGCGCGCAGATCACCGAAAGCAGCACTGCGGGCCGATTCTTTTTCATTTGAATCGGGGTCATATACACATCTAGCGCGCCCGATGCGAACAGCCTTTCCATTACGATTTCATAGACCTGCGGGCTGAGGTCGTCTATATTCGTCTCCAGCACCGCGACCTCCGCGCACTCTTCAGCGGCGGTTTCCTCACTCTCGCCGATCATCACTCGCAGCACGTTCGGAATCCCGAAATCCTTTTTCCCCGCGCCATAACCGACCGATTTGGTGACCATCTTCGGCATTGCTCCAAATCCTTCCGCGATTTCCGTGATGATCGCTGCCCCGGTAGGGGTCACGATCTCTCCCTCGATCCCGAGCGCTCTCCAAGGCACACCCATTAATATCTCAGTGGTAGCCGGAGCGGGCAGAGGGAACTTACCATGTGCCATCTCCACCATTCCCGTGAATGTCGGAATCGGGCTCGCATACACTTTCTCGATCCCCAGCAGATCGAGGCAGATGCATGCGCCCACGATATCCACGATCGCATCGATCGCTCCCACCTCATGAAAATGTATCTCCTCAATGTTTTTACCGTGGATCTTCGCCTCAGCCTTGCCGAGCCTTCTGAATATTGCGACCGCTTTCGCCTTTACGCCATCTGCCAGCTCGCTGCCTTCGATCATCTCCCTGATCTCAGTAAACCCGCGCCCGTGTGAATGATCGTGGCCTTCGTGATGATGATGGTGATGATGGTGATGCACATGGACATCCACGTCCGTTGCCGTAATTCCGCGCTTAACGGCTTTCTCCATCCCAAGCTCGAACTCATGCAGCCCAAGCTTGCCAAGCTCACCCCTGAGCGCATCGAAATCCGCCCCCGCATCCACGAGCGCCCCAAGCGTCATATCTCCACTAATCCCCGCAAAACAATCGAAATAAGCTATTTTCATGACGATTAAGCTATGAGCTGTCCTTTCCGTTATTTATCTTCCTGTCTCCTGAGTTTATCATATGCGCCAGATATCCCGCGCCGAACCCATTATCGATATTCACGACGCAAACTCCCGCGGCGCAGGAGTTCAGCATAGAAAGCAGCGCGGCAAGGCCGTTGAAGCTCGCGCCATAGCCGATGCTTGTCGGTACCGCGATCACAGGCCGGTCCACAAGTCCGCCGACCACGCTCGCCAGCGCTCCTTCCATCCCGGCGCATGCAATGAGCACGTTCGCGCCAAGGATTCTTTCTTTCTGATCGAGCAGCCGGTGAAGCCCCGCGACTCCCACATCATAAGCCCGCTCTACACGGCTCCCAAGGGTCATCGCCGTGACAGCCGCTTCCTCAGCGATAGGTATATCCGCCGTCCCGCCGCAGAGCACCATCACGTAATTACTGTCCTGCGAGAGCTCATCTTCGCTGCGCTCCGGCTTGCCGACAGTGATTATCCGCGCAGCCTCGCTGTAGGTCGCATGTGGTATTTCCGCGCAAACCGCTTCGTATACATCAGCTCCTGCTCGTGTCGCAAGAATACACCTGCTCCTGGCTGAAAGCCGCTTGAGTATTTCTGTGATCTGGATATTTGTCTTGCCCTGGCAGAAGACAACCTCCGGCACGCCCGTCCGCAGGTGCCTGTGATTATCGAGCTTAGCGAACCCGACATCTTCATAAGGTAAATGCCGAAGCTCCCGCATAGCCTCACCGACATCCACCTCACCCGCTTTAACTTTCTCTAGCAGATCTCTTATCAAATTAACATCCATGATTTATGGTAGCCTTTCTTTATCAAGAAGCATGGAAGGGAACAGTCTTGGTCCGCGAAGGCGGACTTGGCGTAGTATTAGCCGCGATTTCAATCGCAGGGGTACGATCCGACAGATATAAGGTATAGATTATCATCCACACCCAATACTCATTAATCCCTGCTCAATACTACTGAGTTTCAGGTAATGTAGTGACAACCTGGCAGAAGGCTTTGTGCTCGATCCGACCCGCCAGTACGTCACATCATTATGCGAAAGTCAATAAATCCCTTTTCGCTCCTTCGCGCTTTCGCGATCAAACTCCCTTCCTTCATTCATGCTCCCAGTCCGATATCCGACCATATCCAGCGCCACATATCCGTAGCCCAGGGCCTTGAGCCCGTTCACCACGTGCTCCCTCGATTTGGGCGCTAAAATGCGCTCCATATCTTCCGGCATCAGCTCGATTCGTGCCACATCGCCGTGGTGCCTTACTCTAAACTGCCTGAATCCCATTACCCGCAGCAGTTCTTCGGCTTTTTCCACTCGCTTCAAGATTTCCACGGTCAACCGTGTCCCATAAGGCACTCGCGAAGCAAGACAGGCATACGATGGCCTGTCCCAGGTCGGCAGCCCCGCGTCCTTCGATGCCGCCCGCACCATCGCCTTCGTAAATCCGAGTTCCTTTAGCGGGCTTCGCACACCAAGCTCACGGGTAGCGATCGAACCAGCCCTGTAATCAGCATCATCATCGACATTCGAGCCATCAAGGACATACTTTAGCTCTCGCTCCCGCGCTATTTCGACCATCCTGCCGAACACCGCTTTTTTGCAGTGGTAACACCTGTCCGGCTCGTTCTCAGGCACATTCGGTATAGCGAGCGCATCCGCTTCGATCCTGATCAAATTGAGTCCCATCTTACCTGCGAGCGATATCGCTCCCTCGATCTCCGCTCGGGGTATCAGGCAGGAATCGATCAACACGCATACCGCGTTTTCACCGAGCGCATCAGTAGCCGCTTTAGCGAGCAGGGTGCTGTCCACTCCGCCCGAATAACCGATCACCACACCACCCATTTCTCGCAGCGCACTAACAAGCCGTTCATAATCAGACATTTCTACTCCAGACATAGCAAAAGGGCCACAAAGTATCAGACCTTCGTGGCCCTTCAAAGGCGATTTATAATTGATTTAATTCCAGCTTCAGCTGTTTCGGCGCCCTTCGTGGCCGCCAACTAAACTATAGCCGATGAAACAGGTCGGTGTCAAACCTCCCGAACCTATCTTGGGAAGAGACAATTTTGAGTTTTTAATTCTTAATTTTGAATAGGCATGGGTGATAGACTGTACCTATTCCCTGTTACCTATTCCCATCCTTTCTATCATTCGGGCTTTCGCGTCAAAGATGACTATCAACACCGATCAGACTACCACCGCACATGCATTCAAAATTCAAAATTAAGAATTACTCCAGGACCAGCCGTCCGCAAAGTGTTATCGGAACAATATAAAATACCGCAGGATTCCTTTATATAGAGACCTAACATTCTCTTGTTTATAAAGTCCAAATCTACAGTCAGGATGAGGGGACATGTCATTCGAAAAGCAACTGGACATACTAAAGTACAAACTGAACCAGGACAGGGAGCACAGGCAGGCTTACCTCGAGCGGTTCCGGCACGAGATTGAGTTCGCGGCACAGTTCGCGAAACTGATGGACAAGAAAGACTGGGAAAACCTGGTCCTCGAGGCGACCGAGCATGTCGATAAGGCTCTTGCGGCGGGCGGATCGATTGACGCGGAAAAGCTGGTCGGTGAAGCTGAAAAGATACTCGCTCCCATCGGCAAAGCTGCCAAGGAATACACGATCCATTGCGCGGGTCATGCGCATATCGACATGAACTGGATGTGGCCATGGCCGGAGACTGTGAACGTTACCCATGATACATTCTCTACGGTCGATAAGCTGATGGACGACTTCCCGGAGTTCCGGTTCTCACAGAGCCAGGCATCCACTTATATCGCTATGCAGGAATATTGCCCCGAAATTTTCGAGATGATCAAGAAGCGAGTCAAAGAGGGCAAGTGGGAAGTCACCGCGAGTATGTGGGTCGAGGGCGACAAGAACATTATCTCCGGTGAATCTCTCTGCCGCCATCTGCTCTACTCCAGGCAGTATTTCGCCGAGACCATGGGCATGAAGCCCGAGGATGTGAAGATCGACTGGTCACCGGACACATTCGGCCATGCGCATACGCTGCCATCGATTCTCTCTCGCGGCGGTGTTACTCGCTACTACCACATGCGCACCGGCCCTGGCCCGTGGCTATACAAATGGCGCTCCCCGGATGGTTCCGAGATCACCGTCTACAACGACAAAGACCGCCATGGCTATAACGGCCCGATCTACCCCGAGATGGCTGTGTCGATGATTCCTTACCTGCGCGAGGTTAAAGACGCAGGTGTGAAGGACTTCCTTATGATGTATGGGGTCGGCGATCACGGCGGTGGACCTACTCGCCGTGACCTGCGCAGGTTCCGCGAGATCGCGAACTGGCCGGTCTATCCGACCGTCAAGTTAAGCACTACCGACGCGTTCTTTACCGCGGTCGAAGCGGTGAACCCGAAGCTGCCGGTAATCGACAAGGACCTTAACTTCATCTTTGAAGGCTGCTACACCGCGCAAAGCAACATCAAGCGCGCGAACCGTGTCAGCGAGATCATTCTTCCCGAAGTTGAGACGATGGCGGCAATCGCGGGATCAATCGATAAGATGGACTACCCGGGCGAGCTTCTCCGCAGAGCATGGCGCTGGACGCTCTTTAACCACTTCCACGATATCCTCCCAGGCTCCGGAGTCCATGCGACTTACGAATATTCGCAGGGTCTCTTCCAGGAGATCCAGGCGACCGCGAACTCCGTCCGCACTCGCGCGCTTCGCAAGCTCGCGTCAAATGTCGATACTTCCTTCGCGGCTCCTGAAGATACCTGCACATTCAGCACTGGATTCGGCGATGGACTCGGCGCGGGAGCCGGAGATCCCGGTATTCCCGGCCGCGTCACCGCATGGAACGCCGGCGCCGCGTGCGCTGAGCCGGTCCTTATCTACAATCAGAAACCGTGGCCGCGATCCGAAACCGTTTTCGCTAAGGTCTGGAATAAACCGCTTACCGATGACCGGGTGATCGTGAAAGACGCAGCCGGTAAGGAGATGAAGGGCCAGGTCGTAGCCAGAGGACATTACTGGGGGCACGAGTTTGCGACCGTCGCCTTCCGCGCAGATATCCCAGCGCTCGGTTACAAGACCTACGCGATCGATTCCAGCCCGGTTCCCGTGCAGGGTGAAGGTGCTCGCATCGCCCGCACCTTTATCGAAGGCACCGAGAGCATGATTCCCGAGGTTCAGGAATGCGGGGTTATGGAGAACGAATATCTGCGGGTGGAGATTGATTTCCCCTCCGGCGCGATAAAGCATCTCATTGACAAGGAGACCGGCTACGACTACGTTCCCGAGGGTAAGCTGCTCGGCGCGATCGAAGTCTGCAGGGAAGCTCCACGAGGGATGTCCGCCTGGTCTATCGGGCAGATCGCCGAGAGGACCCCTCTTACTGCCAACGGGCAGACCACTATCGCTCTCCACGGTCCGAACCGTGTGGCGATGCGTGTGAAGCATAACTATAAGAACTCTCGCGTGACTGTAGAGGTCGGCTTGAATGCAGGCTCTCGGATGGTCGATTTCAAATTGAACACTCGCTGGGTAGAGATCGGTACTCCTGAATATGGCGTTCCGATGCTCCGCGCGCTCTTCCCGGTGAACGTTAACGACGGAATCCCGACTTATGAAATCCCGTTCGGCAGCCAGCAGCGCAAGCAGACCGTGCAGGAGATACCCGCCCTCAAGTGGGCTGATCTCAGCGGCGAGACCGACAAGGGCGCCCAGGGTATCACGCTCGTGAATGATTCTAAATATGGTCATTCCTGCGTGGATGACACCCTGCGGCTCACTCTTCTTCGCTCCAGCTACGATCCCGATCCTCTTCCCGAGGTAGCGGATCACGAGATCAAATTCGCCGTGATCGCGCACAGGGGCGCATGCGACGTGGTCGCTGCGACTCGCGAGGGTGAGCAGTTCAACTCGCCGATGGCGATTGTGAGCACGACCGTTCGGAAGGGCACACTGCCGTCAGAAAAGAGCTTCATTGAAGTTCTCACACCGAACGTGTTCATATCTACGGTAAAGAAAGCCGAGGATTCCGATGCGCTCGTAATCCGCTTCTTCGAGATGGAAGGCAAAGACACCGAGGCAAAGATCAGGATCAGCGACCTGGTAAAGCCTGGCGCCGCAGCCGTCGAAACCGATGTTCTCGAGCGCCCAGTCACCAATAACACCGCCAAGATGGCTGGTGATACGATGACCGTTAAAGTCCCGAAGTTCGGGCAGGCGACGGTGAAGGTAGGGTAATAGATAATAGGGAGCCGAGACATCTCACCTCGGCTCCTCCTTGGTTGAGATATTATTATGGAATCTTATTTATTAAATCATCCAAGGATGCCTGCGTTAGTCTGGGTAGTGCTTTACACCAGCGATTATTATTTTACTATTGGGGGGCAAACCTCTATAAAAAGCAAGATGTCTACCATATTCAAGGAAGTTATGAACTAACTCCTAATGAATCGCAGATGGCACTCAGCTTTATCGCAGGCAAGACCTATGCCGAGTTCGAGAATGACATTCAATGCCAATATGCTGTTATCAGGGCTATAGAAGTAATTGGAGAGGCTGCGGGGCGTGTATCTGACGATTTCGTTGCTCAGCACCCCGAGATTCCGTGGAGGCAGATCATTGGCATGCGGAATCGTATGATACATGGTTACGACGATATTTATTATCGCTAGTGCTCCTTTAACCTAATCATTGTTAGTTTCAGGATAGAGCCTCCTGAGCTTGATTCTTGCATCGGCAGTAGTAAACTGCCAGTTTATAGTTGTCTTGGTGGAGTTACGAGCCTTTTCCCA
>Ga0123519_10004235_pt1 | contig 23405 bp, 27 predicted proteins | sample YelNatPaOPRAMG02_FD_87396 | JGI IMG/M metagenome (GOLD analysis project Ga0123519, IMG submission 87396) | Hot spring microbial communities from Yellowstone National Park - Yellowstone National Park OP-RAMG-02 (version 2) | ecosystem: Environmental > Aquatic > Thermal springs > Hot (42-90C) ...
AAACAGAATTAGTTTTATTGAGAAATCTAAACATCAAACACTGCAATGGTTGTGGCAAATGTGAAAAAACAAAGAGATGTGTAATAAATGATGATATGCAAAAGTTATATCCAAAAATCTTTGATTCCGATATATTTGTTTTTGGTTCACCAAGTTATTTTGACAATGTTTCTGGATTGATGAAAGATTTTATAGATAGGTTCGATCCAATATGGCAAGACAAAAGACTTGCAGAAAAAGAAGCAATTCTTGTTGCATCTGGTGCAGTCACTTCAGAAGAAGTTATTAAGATATTGAAAACATTTTGTGATATTTGTAAAATTAAGGTAGTTGAAAAAATATCTATAAATGGAAGTGCATCAAAAAACAAAGAATTAATTAAAAAATTAGAAGAAATTGGAAAAAAGATTTCAAAGTGATGTAATGAAGAAAAAATTTATTGGTCCAACAACAGATGAGCCTTCAACAGAAAATAAGACCGGTACATGGAGAACATTTAGACCAATTATTGATAATGCGAAATGTATAGGATGTGGAATGTGTGAAGAGGTTTGTCCAGATAGCTGTGTACATGTTATTAATAAAAAAGCAGTTATTGACTATGATTTTTGTAAGGGTTGTTTAATATGTTTGAATCAATGCCCTGTAAAGGCAATAAAAAAAGATATTGAAAAGTGAGAAAATGAAAATTGTTATAACATATATTGATGATAAGTCTGAAGCAGAAAAGATTTCTGAAGAACTATGAAAAACAAGCTTGCAGGGTGCATTAATATTTTTCCCTGTTTTTCTAAATATTGGTGGAAAAATAAAATTCATAAAACAGATGAATTTATTTTGTTTATAAAAACAAAAGAGGAATTGATAGATGAAATAATTGAAAAAATTAAGAAACTTCATAAATATGAGTTACCTGTTATTGATATTATTGATGTTGAGAAAACAAACGAAGGAGTTCAAGAATGGCTCGATGAGGTAACAAAATAGAAATATAGTAAATGAACTATGCAAATAAAGCAATACAAAGAAATCATCAATAAATTATATGACAGGCAAAAGAGTGATTTAATGAAAAAAATTATGGAAGGAAGTCATGCAATCGCTGAAGCAGTTAAATTATCTGAGCCAAAGGTAATTGCAAGTTATCCAATAACTCCACAAACACATATAGTTGAAAAATTGGCTGAAATGATTGCAAACGGAGAGTTGGATGCAGAACTTCTTAATGTTGAAAGCGAACATTCAGCTATCTCTGCATGCATAGGGGCTCAAGCAATGGGTGCAAGAACATTTACAGCATCTTCTTCGCAAGGCCTTGCATTAATGCATGAGATTTTATTTATTGCATCAGGTATGAGATTGCCAATTGTTATGGCAGTTGCAAATCGGTCATTATCAGCTCCATTAAATATATGGTGTGATTGGTCAGATGCAATGGCTGAACGAGATTCAGGATGGATTCAGCTATACTGTGAAAATATTCAGGAAGCATTTGACACAATATTAATGGCCTACAGGATTGCAGAAGATAAAAATGTTATGCTACCAGCAATGGTTTGTATAGATGGTTTTTTCTTATCACATGTTTTTGAACCTATTGATATAACGGTCAAAAAATTTCTCCGGCCTTATAATAAAAAAATAAGTTTTGATCATCCTATTACACAAGGTGCATGGGCAAACCCAGAATATTATCAAGATTTTAAAAGAGAACAGCAAGATGGAATGAATGCTGCAAAAAAAGTTATCTCTGATGTTAATAAAGAATTTTATAAAGTTTATGGAAGAAAATATGGGAATGGTCTGATAGAGGTTACAAATCCCGGAAAGAAATATGCAATTGTCTCAATGGGCTCGGTGTGCGGAACAATAAAGCATTTCTTAGAAAAGAATGATAATTTTACATTAATAAGAATCAAATCTTTTCGTCCCTTTCCTTTTGAAGAACTAAAGATTCTTAGTGATTTTGAGTCAATAGGAGTTTTGGAAAAAGACATATCTCTTGGTAATTATGGTGCATTATTTACAGAAATAAAATCAATAACAACAGTTCCTGTTTGTAATTTTGTTGGCGGTCTTGGTGGCCGTGATATAACAATGAATGATATTCAGAAGATTTTTGAGATAATAAAAAAGAAAGGTAAAGGTTTTCATTGGGTTTAGATAAAATGCGCATATTCGTGCGTTGGTGAAAATATATGAATGAAAAATGCAAATTGTTTATGTCAGGTCATACAGCATGTGCAGGTTGCCCTGAAACAATAGCAATAAATAATATTTTGAAAGCTTCAGGGAAAAATACAGTAGTTGTTAATGTAACAGGTTGTACAGAAATTATTAGCAGCCAATATCCTAAGACATCGTGGGGAGTTCATTACATTCATGTAGCTTTTGAGAATGCTGGAGCAGTTGCCTCAGGTGTGGATGCTGCCTTAAAAAAACTTAATATAAAAGGAAATGTAATCGCGCTGGCAGGAGATGGCGGAACTTTTGACATAGGTCTACAATCTTTGAGTGGTATGGTTGATCGAGGGCATAATGTTCTATATATCTGCTTAGATAACGAGTGTTATAGTAACACGGGTGTTCAACGTTCTTCTTCAACACCTTATGCAGCATGGACAACAACTACACCAATAGGAAAAAAATCTATTGGAAATCAAACTTTCAAGAAGCCGATTGTTGAGATGATGGTTGCGCAGGGAATAAAGTATGCTGCTACAACATCGGTAGCTTATCCAAAAGATATTCAGAACAAAGTAAAAAAGGCACTTTCAATAGAAGGCCCTAAATTTATGTTGATACATTGTCCATGTCCAATTGCATGGAGGTTTGATCCTTCAAAAACAATTGAAATTGCAAGGCTTGCAGTTGAGACTGGCATGTGGGTAATATATGAAGTTGAGAATGGAAAGAAAACAATAAATATACAGCCAGAAAGAAAGAAAGTTGAAGAATATCTTAAGGCTCAAGGGAGGTTCAAGCATCTAACCGAAAAAGAAATTGAAATGATACAGAAAAAAGTAGATGAAGATTGGAAAGATATGAATTAAGAATTTCTTTTTTTTAAATAAAAATATTTAGCGTATTTACAACTTTAATTATGATTATTTGCTATTCATTAATTAATAAAAAATTTCTTTACTGCTTCATAAACTTTTTCATGAATTTCTTCTATGCTCATTAATTTTTTATCTTTCATGCAATCTATTGCTATCCAGTTTTTATTTTCTTTACATAGGTAATCGTAAATTTCATTTGTTCTTTTTAAAAATTCAATATCATTTTCATGCATATCTTTCTTTTTTTCTTTTTCAAGCATTTTTTGAGTAATTTCAATAGGAACTTTCAAGAGAATAACCAAATCAGCTTCTGGTATATCTTTCTCTAAATCCTGTAATCTTTTCAATATTTCCAATCTTTTGTTTTCATCTTTTATTTTCGCAGATTGATAGGCAAAATTTGAATATTTATATCTATCAAGAATAAGAAAATCGCTAGATTTTGACAAAGCCTTTATTTCTGGTAACGCAGCCTTTCTATCATTATAATAAAAAACAGCTGCTTTTAATGGATCCATTTTAACAGGATTGCCAAATTTTCCATCCAGATATTCTAAAATTTTTTTTCCAGTTGGAGTATCATAACGTGGAAAGCTCATGGTACTGACTACATAACCATCTTTTTTTAAATGTTCCACCAATTTTTTTGCTTGCGTGGCCTTTCCAGTACCATCCGAACCTTCGATACATATTATTTTTGCAGTGATTATATCACCATTACAATTTATTTTTTATTTGCTCTTTTATTTTCTCTCTTGGGACACCAAAGTATTCATCAAATGCTGGTGTTAGCTTAAGAGTTTTAGTTCTCCCGGTTTTTTCCCATTTTACAAATCCTCTTTTTTCTAACTCTTTAATATATTCATATGTTCTGTTGCCTATTATCTTGACAATATCAGATTGCTTTATAGGTTCATGATATAAAATTATAGACAAAACCCTCAGAAGACCTCTTGACATATCTGCATGTGGTGTAAGATCGGCAACATGCTCTTGAAATTCAGGTTTAACCATTAACTTGTATCCACCTATTTCAGAGAGAATTATTCCATGTTCTTCATTAGTGTATTTTTCTTTAAGATTTTTTATTAACTCTGATAACTCCTTTTCTCTTACCTTCAGTCTTTTTTGCAATGTTTTAAAATCAAGAGGTTCGCTTGTTGTAAAAAGTATTGCTTCAAGTGCAGCCAATTTCTTTGCATCTATCATAGTGATCATTTTATTTTTATATAAATTTCCTTAAACATCTCTTCTTGTTCACATTCTATATTTCCTTTCATTTCTAAATGTAAAATAGGAATAAAGACTGATACAATTTCTTTTCTATTCCAATTTGGTACAAGGTCGGAAAATTTTATAAAATTGCCAAGGCTTAATATTTTTTTATATATTCTTTCTATTTTTAATTCTATATCTTCTGGTTCTTCTATTAAGTCCATTGCCGCATGCTTTATTCTATATAGTCTGCTCTCTTTGTGTTCTTTAAATTCAAATGCCTTATTCAATGCATCAATCAATTCTTTTAATGAAACTTTTCTTGAAGGAACTCTCATCATAGGAGGGCTAAGCTGTGGAATTTGAGAGATATCTATCGGAGGGATTTCTTCTTTTTTTGTTTCTTTTTCTTCTTCCTCTTCAAAAAGAATCTCACATTTCATTCTCAAGAGTATTGCTGCAATTAGAATAAACCTTCCAGGTATTTTAAAATCAAATTTTTGCATTGTTTGAAGATAACTCATGAACGTATCTGTTAGTTTTACTATATCAACTTCCCAAGGATCCATTCCTTCAGATATGACTATTTCTTCTAATATCTCCTGCCAATCCATCCCAGAAAATATATTTTTTATCAAATTCTGTTCATCAAACATGAAATCACTTATTGTTTTGGCATTTCTATACCGAAAATCTTTGACACACCATTTTCCATTGATACCCCAAACACCCTATCAGCCATTGATATTGTTGTATCGTTATGTGTAATGACAATGAATTGAACATCCTTTGAATATTTTTTTATTAACTCAGCAATTTTTTTTGTATTAACTTTATCCAAAGCAGCCTCAACTTCATCAAGCACATAAAATGGAGCGGAATAGTGTTGCATGATTGCAAACAAAAAAGCTAATGATGTTAAACTTTTTTCTCCCCCTGATATTGAATCTATGTCAAGAACTTTTTTTCCAGGAGGGCTTGATTCAATGATAAGACCAGAATCTATGTTATTTTCTTCTTCTAATCTTAGTATACCAGTTCCACCAGTAAGATCTTTGTATACCTTTGAAAAATTATTAGAAATTTCATTGAATGTTTCAATAAATTTATCATATCTCTTTTTCTCAATTTCATTTACAGTTTTTTCTATTGCATTTTTTTCCTCAATCAGCTTATTTAATTTCTTTTTCAATTCTTCAAATTCAACATTTATTATCTCATATTCTTCTATCGCTTTCATATTCACCGGTCCAAGGGAATTTATCTCATAAATATATTTTCTTATCATTTCATTTAGTTCATTTTCATCCTTATCAAAATATGTTTTCACATCTTTGTACTCTTCATTTTCTAATTTAAGATTATCAATAACAGCATCCAATTTAGCCTTTTCAATTTTTATATTGTTTATTTCGTTTTGAAGTATATATCTGCTTTCGTAAATGTTTTTGTTTTCGCTTTTATCCAGTTCTAATTCTTTTTCTAGCTCTTGCTTTTCTTTTTGCAATTTCACTATATCTTCGCTCTCTTTTCTTTCAAGTGATTCTAATTTCTTTATCTCCTCTTCTATTGTTTTTATTTCCTTCATTAATGATTCATTCTCAGAAACAAGTTTTGAGATATTATCATGTTCTTTTTTTGCAAGGAATCCACCAATCATAGCGCCAGAAGATTCTTTGATATCTCCATCCAATGTTACACAACGCTCTTTAATTTCCCTTGCTACATCAATATCTTCAACAATATAAGTAGAGCCGAGAACATACTTAACTGCAGGACTAAATTTACTATCATAACTTATAAGATCAATTGCCCTACCAAGGACTCCAATTTTTGATATTGCTTTTATTTCCTTTCCATGTATTTTATTCAATGGAATAAATCTCGCTCTTCCTATTTTATTTTTTTTAAGAAATTTTATACAATCACTTGCGATTTTATCATCAGAAACTACAACATCCATTGCATGTTTTCCAATTGCAACTTTTATTGCAGTATTATATTTATCAGGGATGTTAACAAGATTCAAGAAAGTTCCAAAGACACCGTCAATTTTCAATTTTAGTATCTCTTTTACCGCAGGCTTGACAAGGCCTTGAATATTTTTCTCTCTTTCTATTTCTCTTAAATTCATCTCTAATTTGTCTTTTTTCATGAAGAGTTCTGTTCTTAATTCATTTATTTTTTTTGATACCTGGTAATCTCTGCTCTTCTTGATTATAATATCAGTGATTTCTCTAAGACGAGATTCTTTTTTATTAAAATTTTTTTCAAAGTCACTATATTTTTTCTCAAGTTCCTTTAACAATTTTATCTTTTCATCAATTTTCTTATTTAAAATTTCATATTCCTCTTCCATTTTTTTCAATTTCTTATGTGCAAGACTTGCTTTCGCCTTTCTTAATTCTTTAGAAAGATTTTCATACTGTTTGGCAATTTCTCTTTCTTTTTTTAATCTTTCAACCAATTTCTCTTTTTCGGTAACAATTATCATCATCTCTCTTACTTTTTCATCTACTGTCTGTAATTCTTTATGGGCCTTTTCTTTTTTTTCATCAAATTCTCTTATACCAGAAATTTCATCAATTATCTCTCTTCTTTCAATATTAGACATTTCTATAATCTTTGTGATATCACCTTGTTTTATGATATTATATCCGTCTGGAGATAAACCAGCACTGGAAAGCACATCTAATATTTTTGATTTTGGAACTGTTTTTCCATTTAATTTATATGTTGATATTCCGCTTCTATTAATTCTTCTTGATATTTTCACTTCCTTGTCATATCCTACAATCTTTCCATCACTATTGTCCAAATAAAATGAAACTATACAATAATCGGCTGGTTTTTTATCCTTGCCTCCGTTAAAAAGCAAATTCTGAAGTCTTTGCGCTCTTATGGATTTAGCAGAACTTGTTCCTAAAACAAATGTTATTGCATCTACTATATTTGATTTTCCAGCACCATTTGGTCCACATATGCAGTTAAATCCTGCTGGAAGCGGTATTGACACCTTCCCTGCAAAGGATTTGAACCCTTGCATAGTAATCCTTTCAAGTCTTACCATTTTTTCACCAGCTTTTTCTTATCATTATTTAGTTTTTCAAATACAGCAATGTTTACAAAAGAGGAAATAGAAGGATATTTGTAAGCATTTTCTTCTTTTTCTATATATTTCTTTATTTCATCAAGGAGTTTTTTATTTATTCTCACAACAGCCATAAAATCAACAAGTTACATTTTATTACTATAAATTACATTATGTAACTTATATTTAAAGATTGTTAATATTGAAAAAATAGCTCTGAAGAAAAGTTAATGAGACTTATCAGAATGAATAATTCTTTTTAAAAAGTTTGTGCAAACCAATAAATGGGTTGTCTACAAAACTTATCAGTTCATAACATGAAATGTTTCTCTATAACATATATATAGATTCAATTGGTTATTTTCTAGATAGACGAAAAAATTATACACCAAGAAATCTTACCAATCCCTTCATTTTATATTTCATAAGAATTTTAGCTAGTTTTAGATAACGCCCATGAGAAAAATCTGTAAGATCCTCACCAGTTAGAACCTCGGCAAGGTCGTTCATGTTTTGATCACTCATATTTTCAAATGCCTCTCTAATTTTTTCTATATTTTCAAGCCTTTTTCCCCTCTTCTTCCACCAGATTTTGTTATACTCATTCAGAAATTTTTCTGAACAATCACCTTTCTTTATCGCTTTTGTTATTACTTCACCTGCAATCCTTCCAGCAAAAATGCTTTCAGCTATTCCTCCGCCGTGAATTGGGTTCACCTGATTAACCGCGTCCCCAACCCCCAAAATACCATTACCAACCATATTTTTCATTAATCCTCCAACAGGAACACAGCCGGCATTTACTTCAAGAATACTACCTTCTTTAAATCTGCTTTCTATGAAATCATCCAAAAATTCTTTTGCCGTTTTTTCGCAGCCAGAACCCAAAATACCAATACCAACATTTGCAACATCTTTTCCCTTTGGAAATATCCAAACATAACCGCGCTTTGCAATTTTATTTCCTAAATAGAGCTCAATCATAGAAGGATCTCTTAATTTTATGTTGCACATTTCATATTGAAAACCAGAATCAACCAGTCTAGGATTTTTATTACTTTTTATACCGGCTTTTCTCAGAATTAAAGATTCTACGCCATCAGCAGCAACAACAATCTTACTTCTTATTGAATACTCCTTCCCCATGATATTGACTTTTACTCCTTTTACAAATCTTTTTCCATTAACTTCTTCTATTATTATGTCATGAACATTTGCCTTTGTAACAACCTTTGCGCCCGCCTTTGATGCATTTTCTGCCAGCCACTTATCAAAAAGCTTTCTTTCAAGAATATAACCCTGACTTCCTTTGAATTTTATTTTTATCTCTTTCCCATTTGGCGCATATATATATGCACCTTTAATATTTTGTCTTATGCAATTTTTTGGAATTTTTAATTTCAACGCCTTAACAGAATTATCAGATAATCCTTCTCCACATCTTTTTGGAGCTCCAATCTCAGCCCTTTTCTCTAACAGCAGAACAGAAAGTCCATTCTTTGCGCATACCTCAGCAGTCGTTGAGCCTGCCGGTCCAGCCCCAACAACAATAACATCGTATTCATCTTTTATTTCCATAAAATCACGAATTTCTGATTATTCTAATTTTAATGCTCCAACAGGACAAAAATTAATACAATTCTTACATTTAATGCACTTTTCATTGCACACTATCTCATTTTTTAATTCTAGAGCAGCGACAGGACAAACAGAAACACATCCACCGCACTGTATACATTTTGAGTTATCTACTTTTATCATATTTTTTTATTAGATGTTATGTATTAAAACTTATCTAATGTATAAACTTTTGTGATTGAAAATGATAGTTGCAAAAGGTGCAGAAGCAATTTTAAGAAAGGAGGGAGAATTTTTAATTAAAGAAAGGATTAAGAAGGGATATAGGATTTCAATCTTAGATAAAAAGTTGCGCTCTATAAGAACAAAGCGCGAGACCGACCTTATAAGGGCAGCAGCGCGTGCAGGGGTTAAAGTTCCTCAGATAATAGAAACAAAAGAAAATGAAATCAAAATGCAATTTATTGATGGTAAAAAACTTAAGGATATACTGGATAATAGAGAAGATTTATGCGAGAAAATAGGTGAATCTATTGCAAGGTTGCACAGATTTGATATAATTCATGGCGACCTAACAACATCCAATATGATATTTAAAGATGATGTCTATTTTATAGATTTTGGATTAGGTTTCATTTCACATAAGATTGAAGATAAGGCAACAGACCTTTATCTTCTTTCTGAGGCATTAAAATCAACACATAAGAATGAAAACCTATGGAAATTAATTTTAAATGCATATGAAAAAAATTACGATAAAGAAAAAAAGATTATTAAAAGATTACTTCAAATAGAAAAAAGAGGTAGATATAGAGAAAGATAAGGAGGAGATTAAAAATGAGAGATGATAAGGAAAAAGATAGTATAGTAGTGACATTTCGCAATGAGGAGGAGATACCTCTATATATAGAAGAAAATGGAAAAACTTACAAAATTAAATCTGATGCAAAACCTACAGGGGTTTTTGGAGATTATATACCTGTAATATATGAGAGTGATGAATAGATGGCAAGAATGCATTCAAGAAAACACGGAAAATCAGGCTCACACAAGCCTGTTAGAAAGTTGGAACATGAGTGGTTGATTTACGACAAAGAAGAGATTGAAAAACTTATAATTAAATTAGCAAAGGAAGGAAATAGCAATGCAAAAATTGGATTAATCCTTCGTGACCAGTATGGTATTCCTGATGTCAGAAGTTTTAAGATAAGAATCTCAAAAATAACAGAAAAAGAAATTAAAAAACCTGTACCTGAAGATATGTTTAACCTTATGAAAAAAGCAGTTGCACTTCACAAGCATCTTGAGAATAATAAAAAGGATAAAAAAGCCATTCATGGTCTTGAGCTCGTTGAATCAAAAATAAGAAGACTTGGCAAATATTATTCTAGAAAGGGCAAACTGCCAAAGGACTGGAAATATGATATTGAAGAAGCAAAATTACTTGTAAAGTAATTTCTTTTAAATGGTGTTTATTATGGCAAAAAAGAAAAAATGGTATGAGGTTGAGGCACCTAAGCCTTTTGAAAACAAAGTTATAGCAGAAATACCAGCCTCTGATCCTAAACATCTTATAGGAAGAACGATAGAGGTCAATCTAATTGATTTAATTCCTGACACAAACAAATTCTATATGAAGCTATATTTCAAAATAACTGAGGTAGATACAAGATGTAGGACAGAATTTATCGGCCATGATTACTTTAGGGAAAGAATCTATAGAATTATTCAAAAAGGAATAAAAAAGATAAGCAGCATAGAAGATATTACTACAAAAGATGGAAAGAAAATAAGAATAAAGTCAATAACAATTGTTGGAGGAAAAACCCCATCATCCATAATGAAAAAAATAAGAGCTGATATCTCAAATACATTAAAAGAAATTGCCAACAAAGCAACACTAAATGACATTTTAAATATGCTGATTTCTGATGAGCTTGAAAGAACGATAAAAGATAATTGCAATAAAATCTATCCTACCAACAAGGTAGAAGTTTATAGGTCAGAAGTATTATTATGATTAAATATTTCAGAAAAAGAGCCAAAATTGGTTCTCCATAAAAATGAAAAGCTTTTTTCTATAATGCGTGGTCATAAAAAATAAAAGCATATGTGAATCGCAATCAGAATTCAGGACAATTGAACAGGCAGAAAGATCTTTCACAATCTGCTTTCTGCAATTGAAAAATCCCTTTAGGCAAGAAAAATCCATTCAGTAAAAAATGAGAAAATTACTATTTTTCAATCATTTTTAACCATTCAAGTTTTGTAAACAACCAAAATTATAAATATAGCCAAAGTAAAATAGAAATATGAACCTGTGGTGTTGATATGATAAATCTTCCAATATTACTTATATTTCTTTTTGTTGTCTTTGTACTGATATTTATTTACCTATTAAAAGAAAAAAAGAAACCTATTTATAACGGTTATATTTTGAAGGATTTGATTGTGGATGACTTTAAGCCAGTATTTAAAAATAATGAAGCACTCACATATTTTGCCAGAAGATATCTTGGAAAGGTTGTGATATGTGCTCCCCCAGACCATGTTACAAAGGTTAATCCTACTGTACTTCCAGGAGGAGCTGATAGAATATATTATTCATTATGTTTTCAAATTCCTAAGGATGAATTTCTAATACAAAAATTTGATGAGTATTTAGAGGTTTCGCCAGTTCATGCGCAATATTATCAGATAACGATGAGACAGAAAGAAGATCTGGAAAATAAAATTAAGGCAGGGTTAACATCTGCTGCTCAGGCCATTGCTGACTATGAATTAATTGCTCATGATTTAAGGAAATACGAAGAATTCAAAAAATATATAGAAGAAAAGGATGAAAAATCTTTGAAGGCAATATTTGTTGACCAGGTTGATTATTATTCTGGCGGTATGGGTGAGGGGCCAGGCCGTCTTAGCTTGTCTTTTATGCAGCAAAAGAATATTATGCCAACAATTGTGCAGGATTTCTATGAAATGAGCAGCGAAGAAGACCTTGAAAAAAATCCAAGATTTAAGGATATCCCTACAGTTGAAAAAAGCATGCTTAGAACAAAGTGGAGGGCATATCAGACATGGAAAAGCCTTTTTGTTAAAGAGGTTGAATCAAGATATAAGAGAATAAAAGAATTACATGATTCGCGAAAGAAGAGCATAGAAGAATACAGAAATTGGTTAAAGCCATACATAGCTAGGCATATGATATTAAAAGAAGGGTTCTCAAGACCAGAAGTAAGAAAGAGAGAACCAAGTTTCTTTGCACCAGCAGCAGAGGCATCGGTAATAAATGTAATTACACTTTGGGCATGGAAGTGGGTAACATTAGAAGAATTAAAAAGAGTCCCTGAAGAGTTTCAGGCAATGAAACCTATACCTGCGGATGATGAATGGACAAGAAAAGAGCTGATTTTTGATAGGAAAAAGGGACTTGCCGCAGAATATCCCTGGATAACACCATCTTGGGTAAACAAAGCAATAAAAGAAATTTATTCTGATGGGTGGATGAAAAAAAGTTATTTGTACTATCAATTCTTTGTCATCCAGCCAGAGAAGAGGATACTTAAATTTGCAGACGGAACAGAAATCGAAGATATAGACTGGTGGTTTAGAAGTTATTTATTTTCACAAAATGTCATGTTGGTTAAGCTTCTTGAACTGAAGGCAAAACAAGAGGAAATAAATAGATATATTGATAGTCTGCTCGGTATTTCCCAGGAGGAGGACATAGAATCATTTATATTGAGAAATATTGACAACAAAGATGTTGTTCAAATGGCTGCTGATAAATTTCAGGTAACTAAGGATGAAGTTAAAAAAATAATAAAGCAATTGAAAGGACCTGAAAAAAGTGTTTTCCAACCTATAAGAAATTTCTTTGATTTTTTTGAGATTCCTCTTATGTTCTTCAACAGAGGCCCATACGAAACAAATCTCAGTTACAGGATATCAAAATTCTTCCTCTCTCCTATGGGAGCAAAATTAGATAGTTATAAAAAATTGGTTTTAGACCGTGCTGGGTGGGGAAAATAATTTTCAAATGATAGTGAGGTGATAAATATGTGTTGCTTTTCAAAAAAGAAAAAGAAGAAATAAATAACATGAATGATTTTTTAAATAAAAGATAAAAAAAGATGATTATTATGCCACAATGGGATGAACTAAACCGTCCGATAGGATATATAATTTCTGTTACTCCTGGGTTTGCAAAGTTTGGCGCAGGCGATGAGCGATTGATTTACATGGGCTTAGCTAGAAAGATAACCCGCGCGGCACGTCTTGGTTTTGAATTTGCAGAGATTGATATAGAAGAACTAGGAGAGGTTTTTGAACCAGAACTCAAAAGACTTGTCAATCATATAAAAAAGGTTCAGAAAATTGAAATAGGTCTGCATTTGCCAGTTAATATGGATTTGTGTATAGCGAGGTCTTACGCATGGCGCCAGATGCAGGAACAACTTGTTTATGGTGCAGCTGCAGCAGCTGAAACATTGGGTGCTAAATTTATTTTGTTTCACACCTCGTCTGAGGCACGGCCAGATATTACTGCAACATCAGGTCAAAGAACTCCTCCAGCAAAGCTTTGTGCACCAGATGGAAGGAATTTAGGAGATTTTATTGAACAAGAGTCAAGCAAAGGATTTGATTTAAAGGATTGGTTCATGGCACGACACATGAAAGTTTTATTTAGTGCAATGGGTGTTGCAGGAGACCCTGGAATGATAACATATTTTGATCAAAAAGTTGTTTATGAAAAGAAAGGATTTTCTCAAGCGCTTGATGACGCAAAAAAAGGATGGAGAGATATTTTAAGAAAAAATGAAAATGAAATAAAAAATTATCTTACACGTGATGCAAGAGAAAGATTAAATAAACTTAATTCAATGCTTTCTACCCTGCCTGAAGGCGATGTACGAAGGATTGAGATCGAGAGGGCTATTGATGAAATTAAAAGAGAGATAGCAGAGATAATGGGAATTGATGCGACACTGATACCAAGGATTCGTGGTGGCTTGGAATCAATGAAACAAGTTCTTTCAAAAAAAGATTGGGAAAATTATAACCTTTGGAGCGAGGTTGAGGCATATGCAGAACGATATAATTTCTATGATGTTTTTAATTATTGGACAAGACATGGAAGTGAAGCAGAAGAATATGTTGCATACCATGTTGTTGCGAAATGGATGTATAAGAGAAAAGACCCACTCTGGACTTCAATTTTGGGAAACAGCGATGACCCAGATCACATTATTGAGGAGGCAATTAGACATCTTGGAGAAAAAGGAGCACTTACAGATGTTGTAAAAAAATTAGTTACAGCAGTTGCGGCAAAATATATAGAAGGTCATTTAAAGACAATGTTAGATGAGTATGCGATGAAAGTTAAATTTGAAAATAAAATACTTAAGATGTCTGTTTTAGAATATTGTAGAAGGCATAAACTACAGATATTCATAGAAACAAACATGCCTGGTGGTTATGGAGAGATGACTGGTGGTGCACCTCCAGGTGAGTTGCGAATAATTAAGGCAACAGATCATGTAAAAATATGCCAGGTCATTGACCCAGATATATTGGGTTACTGCATGGATTTTGAGCATCTAATTACAAACTATGTTGACCCTGAAAAAGAGGCAGAGGAACTGATTAAAACTGGTGGCGGCAAGTTTATTAAGTGCATACACACAAATGCACCACGGCCTATAGTAGGAGCACATGCACCAATATGGTCTTTATCAAATGACATGTACATACTTTATAGATTTTTCTATAAACTAAGAAAGGCTGGATGCAAAAATGCCTATATTATATGGGAGATGGGAAGTTATGGTGTTCAGGAGTCAGCAATCGCATTTAGAAATATTGTTAGGGAGCTTGAAAAAGAAACTGACCCAGAAAAATTGCCTGATGAATTTTTTGGAATAGATAAAACATTTGAGGCGCAGCAAATGACAGCAATAAGAGAGCATGCCTATGATCCTCTTGAAGGTGTCCTAATGATACCTGAAGAGAGGCATACATTTTTAGGTAGGCGTGCGGTGGAACTAGGAAAAGCCCGTGAATGGGAAAAAGAAAAATATAGATAAAGACTTTATATTTCATTTTTAAGCTTTATTAAAAATATATAAAGAGGATGAAAATGAAAGAAGAAAAAAATAAAGAAGAACTTGAAAAGATAAGAAAAAGACAGATTAGTATTGCCAATAAATTCAAAGATGAAGTTGTTAAAAAATATAAGGGTATAATTAAGGCTGTTGTTCTCTTTGGTTCTCTGGTACGTGGAGATTTTCACTCAAAAAGTGATATAGATATGCTTGTTATTTTTGATGATACAGCAGCAAGGTTTTCTCCAGAACAGAAAGAAAGGTTTGACTATGAAATAAGAGAGATTGGTGAAAAAATCTCAGATAAAATAACTGTTCAGCCTGCCTGGTCATTGACAGAGTTCTGGGATATGGCAAGGATAGGACATCCTTTACTTTACACTATTGTACGAGATGGTTGGGCGCTTTATGATACTGGCTTTTTTATTCCTGTTAGAAAGCTCTTAGAGGCAGGAAAGATTCCAACAACACTTGAGAGTGTAGAGATGTTTATTCAGGGAGCTCCAACAAAAATCAAAAGAGTTGAGTCTGCAAAGCTATATATGGTAGCTGAAGATCTTTATTATGCTATGCTTAATTCATCCCAGGCAATTTTAATGTATATGGGAGAAAATCCGCCTGCACCAAAAGAAACACCAAATGTTGTCAAGCAGATGTTGGTTGATCAAGGACTTCTTGAAGAATCATATCTTAATGATTTAAAAGAAGTTATTGAATTTAGGAAAGGGGTTGAACACAAGGACATAAAAGATATAACCGGTCAAAAGCTTGATGAGTTCATAGAAAAGGCAAAGAAATACGTTTCAAGGATGGAACAGTTACTTCTTCAGCTGCAAAAAAAGAGAAAGGAAAAAATCGTTGAAAAGAATTATGAAGTTATGATTAAGGCAGCAGTCGCCACACTGAAAAGTATGAACAAACTGCCAGAAGACCCTGCAGACCTTCCTTCTGCGATCAAAACATATCTGATTGATACTGGTAAGATCCCTCCTTCATATGAAGAGACATTTAAGAAAATTGTTACAATGAGAAAGATGCTTGATGAGGATAAAATTGGCGAAATACCTGAGCGAGAGATAGAGTTGATGCGAGAATATGTACGCAGGTTTGTGCGCGATATGGCATATGTAATTGAAAAGCCGGAAAAAAGAAAGAAGACACAACAAAGAAAGTCAAAAAAGAAAAGAAAATAAATATAAATAATAATGGTTTTATTGAGGGGGCTGTATGAAGTTCGATTTTCATATCCATGGACTTTGGATAATAGGTTCGGTCCTATTATTTTTAGGTAGCCTGATAGCAGGAAACTTTGAGCACGGTGTATTGGGTTCAAATGACCTTAGCGAAGCATTGGCAATCCTAATTTCTTTGGCTTTATTCCTAGTTGCAGGTATGTGCTGGATTTCATCTGCTGTCAATGCAAAGGAAGAGACAAAGTAAGGCGAAAATAATGCTAGAAAGGGAAGACCGAATTGTAAAATTTTCAATAATTGTCATTATTTTAATTGTAGCAGCGCTTATCGCCGGAATCCTAAGTATGTTTATAGGGAATATTTACTTGAATATAGCAATAGGGTTTATAATAGTGTCCTATCTTGTTATGTCGTTTTTCTGTTCAGAATTAAAAATTCCATATACAATCTTGGTAATAATTTTAATAGCAATAACATTCATATTTTCTTATAACATCTTGTTCTCAATTTTAATATCAGCAATTATGCTTATCCTAATAACAATAATGCTTCTGAAAAAATAATTTCTAATAAAAACAATAATTAAAAAATTTAGAAAAAGTGTAAAGAATTTAAAAAACTCTTTTTACCAAAGCAGGGCCACAGCCGGGATTTGAACCCGGTCAAAAGGCTTTCTATAAACCCTTCTTGAATAGGGGTTTACCACAGGCCTTTGTGCTACCGTTACACCACTGCAGCCATTTAGTGGATTATTTTAAATCCATTTTCACCCTTAGGCCTTTCCCACCTTATCTCAACATCATGTACCTCTGAACCTATCGGTCCTTGTTTAATTTTATCTATGAGCATAAATATTTTATGTTCATCTCCCTCAGCAACCACTTCAACATCGCCGTTTAATAAATTTTTTACCCATCCGCTTATTTTTATTTCATCTGCCCATCTTTTTACAAATGCCCTGAATGAAACACCCTGCACATAACCTTTTACAAAGATATGAGCACGTTGACAATTTTCTTCTTTCATATCTAATAATTATCCAAAAAAGAAATATAAAGACTAAATATAATTATATTTATGGCAAAAGAGATTGAAATCAAAAAACTTGACATTTTGTCAGTAGCAAAAATCTATGCAATCATAGCAGCGATAATAGGATTTGTAATAGGGATTATAACAGCAGTAATAATCAGCGCAGTTCCAATGGCTGGAATGGCTGTTGGATTTGGCATTTTAAGTATAATCATTATGCCAATAATCTATGGTATAATAGGATTCTTAGCAGGTCTGATCTTCTCTTGGCTATACAATGTGATCGCAGAAAGAATAGGCGGAATAAAATTCCAGAGTTAAATAATTAGTCATTTATTTTTTTCTTTTCTTTTCATAATTCTCTTTTACAAGAGTGTCAATCTTTATGAATCAGACCATTCTATGAAGCCATTTCAAATATATGACATTCCAAATCCAAAAGATGCTTCAATCAATGAATTAATTTAAATGATAAAATATTAATATGAAAATTCCTCGTAATAAATCCTTAAAATCTAGTAAAACTTATTACTTGTTGAAAGTTTATAAAAAAGTTTGAATTATTCAATAATAAACGTGAGAAAATGTTTCAACACAGAAGGAATTATAATTTATATTGAATTTTTCTATGAAGCCTAAAATTTTATAATGAAAAACATTAATAATATCTAATACAAATATTATTAAGTGTGATGACATGAAAATTTGCAAAATCTGTGCAAACAATGATATCCTCTGTAATGTCTGCAATGAAAAATTAGCCAAAGGAGAGATTACTCAGCTTGATGTAGACATTTCTAGAGCAATAGAAAAATTAAAAAATGAATTCAAAATTAAAAATATTGATTTTGATTTTTGTCTTGAAGGTGAAAGGACAGTATATATATTCACGAAAAAGTCTGGTGGATTGATTGGTCCTGGAGGAAGAAATGTTAAAAAATTGACAGAGTATCTGGGAAAACCAGTAAAGATAATAGAAAAAACAAATAATGTAAAGGATTTGATAGAAAAATTAATTGGTACATCTCCACTTATTGGAATAAATATTCTTTACAAGAATGGATGTGAGATATTTAAAGTTCGTTTAAAAAAAGATTTCAAAAAGAAATTAAATATAAAAGAATTGAGAGAGATTGCAAAACAAGCCACAGGAAAAGATATAGAGGTTGTTTTTGAATAATTCTTGAAATGATGGTTATGAGAATAGCTGTTATTGATTATGAATCATGCGATCCAAAATCATGTGACTTCTTGTGCAAGAAATTATGTCCTATAAATAGAAAGGGAGAGGAGTGCATAACTGTTGGAATAAAAGAAAAAAAGGAATATCCTTTTATAAATGAAGATAGTTGTATTGGATGCGGGATCTGCATAAACAAATGCCCGAAGAAAGCAATATCTATTGTCAATACACCAGAGCAGCGCAATGACCCTGTTCACAGATATGGAAAAAATGGGTTCATGTTATTTGGACTGCCAATTCCTGCAAAAGGTGTTGTTGGATTACTTGGTGCGAATGGAACCGGAAAGTCAACAACTCTTAATATTTTGTCAGGAAAAATAATTCCAAATTTGAATGAACAAACAATAAAGAGAGAAAAGGAACTGACAGATTATATTCAAAAATTAGAAAAGGGAGAAATTCGTTCAGTAGTAAAACCACAGCAGGTGGACATGATACCAAAATTATATAAAGGAATTACTGCCCACTTTCTTAAGGATGTTGATTTTTCTATAATAGAAAAATTACATATTAAAAATTGTCTTGAGAGGGATATAGATAAACTTTCTGGCGGAGAGTTGCAACGTGTTGCCATTGCTGCTGCAATAAGCAAGGATGTAGATTTTTATTTTATTGATGAGCCGTCGTCATACCTAGATGTTTCTGAAAGATTTAATGTTTCAAAGGTTATTCGCGAGTTGGCAGAAAAAAAGAATGTTATGGTAGTGGAACATGACCTTGCAGTTTTGGATTTTCTTGCCGACAGAATACATATATTATATGGAAGGCCCGGTGTTTTTGGTATTGTTTCAAAACCATATTCAACCAGAAAAGGGATAAATATATTTTTGAATGGATTCATTCCTGAGGATAATGTCAAAATAAGAGAGCCTATAATATTTGAACCTACGCAAACAGAGATAAAAAGACAAGAAGTGATCGTAGAATTTTCTAATATTGAAAAGAAGTTTGGGAATTTTTCTCTTTATGTAGAAAAAGGTGAAATCTTCAGGAATGAGGTGCTTGGGATTTTTGGTGCAAATGCTCTTGGTAAAACCACCTTTGCAAAGATTCTTGCTGGAGAAATTGAAGCTGGATATATCAGCAAAAAATTAAAAATATCATATAAGCCGCAATACCTTAATATTGATAAGAATATTCCTGTTTTTCAGCTGCTATCCTGTGTGGATAATACTGATTTTAGAAATCACATAGTTGCTCCGCTTGAAATTGAAAAATTAATGGATAAAAATATCTCTGATCTTTCAGGAGGTGAATTACAAAGGGTGGCAATTGCTCTTTGCTTGGGAAGGGATGCAGATTTATATCTGCTTGATGAACCGTCTGCATACTTAGATGTTGAACAAAGAATAGAAGTTGCAAAACTCATAAAGAAAAAATCAAGATATGCAACATGTGCTGTTATAGACCATGATTTAATGTTTCTTAATTATCTGAGTGATAGGGCAATGCTATTTTCTGGTGTTTCAGGTTCTCATGGTAGCGCTAAATTTTTCTCTGTTAAAGATGGATTTAATGAGTTTCTAAAGCAGGTCGGAATAACATTCAGAAAAGACCCTGAGACAAAAAGAATGAGGGCAAACAAATTAAATTCTGTGAAGGACAGGGAGCAAAAAGAAAAGGGAGAATATTATTGCTAAACCTCTTCTAAGTTCAATTCTTTAATTAATCTCTTTAAGAATGACTTCTTCTGTTAGAATTTTAATTGATTTTTCAACCTCATCCGTTATAGCTTTCTTTCATCTGTTGGACCATGAACTGTTATAATTTTATTCATATCAGATAGTTTAGCGCTAGAATCAGATATCATAATATGTATCTGTAGGTTCTTCTTTGATTATAAAATATTTATGACATCATTACCTATTGGCATAAGAATTGCTTTGTCTGAATATCTTATAGCTAATTCTGCTGTTCCTGAAAAGTTTGCAACTTTTATCTTATTTTCATAATAGATTATTAGAAAAACTTTTAATTTTCTCTATAAAACTTTATTAAAATTCTAAGGATGAAGAAATCCCCTTTGTAAACCAAATATTTTCAATAGCTATCATGAGTTCAAAACTTTCATTCCTTAGATGGTTTTTCAAAGAAATTCAAAATAAAGGACTAACTGAAAAAGAGGAAGAATCTGCTGCAAAACGAAAGAGAATCAGAGATGATTTTTTATTCGGAAGAAGGTAAATCAGAATCTTCTTTGACTGAGTTTCATATCAATATTTTTTAATCTTTCATTGATTGTTTCTGTTTGGCTTTTTATTGCTGAGAGTTGGTTTTCTATGAAATCCAATCTGTCAAGGATATCATACTTCTCAGAATATTTTCGTGATGGTTCTGCCATGTTTTCAAAGCCTTCTTCGTATTCCATATCCCTTATGTCTATCGGCTCTCTTGTGAAAGTTGTTGGCTTCAATGAAGCAGGTGGTTCATACCTTTCAAGGTCAACTGACCTTGGCTTTACCTCTGGTTCAGGTTCAATGTTATCCCTAACAAAACCTCTGTCACCGAGAACAGAAGACCGCATTGAACTTACATCAACAGGTTCTCTTCTAAGGATTTTATTCTTCAGAGCACTTATTATTCCCATATCACTCATCAATTACTATTACATCACAAATATATTTAAAATGCATAGCATTTTAGATTGTTAACTAACCTTAGGTTAAATATATTTAATCTTATGTTGTCTCTTCTGGCACTTCCACATCTAGCTTTCCTTCTAATTTCATTGCATGCAATAATTCTTCTCTGATTTTGTAGATATATTCTTTTCCTTCTTCCATATACATTCTTCTCTGCTTATAATAAAACATCCTATTAAATATAAACCACAGTGCCCTTTGAAGGAAATTTGAGTATTCAAACTCTGTTGTAACCTTTCCCTCTAAATCAATATTTACCCATCCCATCTTGTCTGAAGAGTTTTGTGCTCCTTGAAGTGTTACCTTGAACATTATATCGGTCCAGCGGTCTTCCTCATATCTTGCATACCATACGCAATAAAATTGTTTTGCATCTGCAGTTGCATCCCATCTTATATCTTTTGTGAAAAGATCCTTTCCGCTTATTCTTAAAACATCCTTCAGCATGCTAGGAATTATTGTTACAGGCAGAAAGGAATTTTTTCCTTTATATGCTATTCTAATCTTATTTTTAGGAGATAGTATATCATCTGCAAATTTTATCTTTGCCATTTTATTTCACCATAATTAGAATCATTGCGATATCTCTTCTCCGAAACGCTTTAGTTCTGTTTCAAAGCTTGTAACAAGCTCTTTGGCCAAATCTAAATATTCCATTCTTTTTTTATGATAGATGAGACTATGCCATATCCTTCTAAATATCTCATAAAGGATATTTTGCTGCCAAACAGTATCCTGAGGATATTCTGTAACTAATCTCGGTGCAATCCTTATAGCAGCCTTGCCTTCGTTACTGTCGCCTTGTTTTGTTACATAACCAACCAAATCAATATCAACTCTTATAAATGTGAATTGATCCAATATTTTGTTAACCTCCCATTCAACATCAAATCTGGTTGTATCCTTATCTTTTTCCCATTTATAATTTTTTTCTTGAACATAGCCTTCAGGAACATTGAAAATCGTTCTTATAAGCTCATTTATTTTTTTATAAAATTTATCAGCATTTTTTCCAGAGTATGTAATTTTCAAGTGTCTTATTGGTTCAAATACATAATCCCAGATAGTTAACTTTGTTCTTGCCCATACCATCGGATCCACCTAAATAATATAAATTATAAGTCCTTATATTTATATTAATGTGTTAAATATTATTATATATGTGATGTTATGATTGCGATTTTGGTTGCAGCAATTTTGATAGCACTCGGCATATTAGCTGTATTCTTATCTGCAGAAAGTGGAAAAAAAGATGAAAGGCTTCTTGTTGTCATGCTCGTTGGAGGGATTTCAATTGTTGCTGGTATATGGCTGATAATTTCTACAATAGGGATTTTCACAATAATAAAAAAGATAGCAGGATTATTACTGCTTGTTTTTGGAGGGTTTATGATACTGAAATTCCCAGACATAGATGTTTATCAACCAAAAGGATATACAATAACAGGAATTTTTATCGGAATTATCTGTGCAGTTATTGGAGTTTATTTGCTTTTGTTCTGAAGGGTAAAAGTTGAATGAAAAGCTTTTTTCTATGCGACAAACTCCAAATCGTCAATTATGTTTTTGGGAAGTTTTCATGTTGTAAAACATTACAGGATTCAATGATAGCAGAAGAATTAAAAATCAAATTAACAAATTTCAATCTGCTTCTGCAATTGAAACTTTTTCATTTTGCAGACAGCCATAAGAAAACTATATATATAGGATATATACAAAAAATAATTATTATATAAGATGTTGTGATGGTATGAAACAAAAAATTCTGATTTTTTCATTATTAATCTTAGTTCTTTCTAGTTCGGTTTTTGCACTTTCATGGGACCAATGGCTAGCTAAGTGGGGAGAAGTTTTTATCGGACCAAGCACAGGAGTAAGCATAACTGGTTATGCAACAGCAACACCATCCTGCACAGACAGCGATGGAGGAATTAATTATTATGTGAAGGGAACAGCTAGCTATTCCTATGGAGCAAAATATTATAATTATTCTGATTATTGCTTTAGCTCAACAGGGCTTTATGAAAGATATTGTTCAGGAAATTATGTTTATGGAACAACATATTATTGTCCATACGGCTGCAGCAACGGAGCATGCATAAATGTAAACGAGACACAAGCATGCACAGACAGCGATGGCGGATCGAACTACTATGTGAAGGGAACGACAAAGGGTATTGATGGAACTAAAACAGATTATTGTGGTAAAGAAGAAGGTGTTAGTGATAATCCTAACCAATTGGTA
>Ga0123519_10004237_pt1 | contig 23402 bp, 20 predicted proteins | sample YelNatPaOPRAMG02_FD_87396 | JGI IMG/M metagenome (GOLD analysis project Ga0123519, IMG submission 87396) | Hot spring microbial communities from Yellowstone National Park - Yellowstone National Park OP-RAMG-02 (version 2) | ecosystem: Environmental > Aquatic > Thermal springs > Hot (42-90C) ...
GATATATGTCAAGTTGTCAAAATGAGCTATTTGGGCCTTATAGCACGACTAACCTAAAACCAAGCCAGCCACGCACCACCGGGATGCATGGCTGGCTGATTTCTATTTCAACTGAGATGCAAAATTCAATAGAACGCTATGGTTTGAGAAAGTGAAGTGCTGAATATTGCCCAGTTCTCGCATTTTCGAGAAATTGGGTTACAGGAGCTACTGCAGAAGGGAATAAATATAAATAATCCGCTTTCGAAGTGCTGAATATAAAAAGATTATCATCATATTTATTTTGGGGATCGTTAATGAGTTTATCTATAATTGGGACTTCAACCTCTCCGTTTCTATTCGTAAGTCCCTTAAAATAAACTCTCCAGCCTTGGTAATCTTCGCCAGTATCTACGCCAGTTCGCTTATAAAAAGCAAAGACGGTTGCGCCCTGTACAGGAATAAAGCCTCGGTTTAATTTAATGTCCTCTAAAGATCCCCAAGCGCTAACCAAAACCTTGAATCTTGCCACTATGGATTCGCGGGGAATGGTTGGTATGCTTCTTGTTGGTGTTCTATACATGTCAATATCAATATTATTTATTCCAGAAGATGAAGAAGCCGTACCACCACCACGGTTCTCTGGAAAGAAACCACGTTTAAAAGCAACTATGTCAAACCTCTTGCCTTCAGGTACCTCGAGGCGACACTCGCCATTTAGATCTGTATATTTCGTATCATAGATTTCGAAATTTTTACGGTCTTCAAAGGTTCCAGCAGGATGATGAGCATCAACTTTTACATTCGAGATTGGTCGAAAACCACCAGTAACTAGCTGTTCCCTCGTTCGCACGGTTATGGTAACCCCCCAGGCACTCGTACCATTTCCCAAAAAGCCAAAGTAAGTTATCAGGAAAAAAATAAACAAAACTCCCAAAACCTTTTTCACGGATATTCCACCTCCTTACTTATTCAGCACCCCGAAAAGACCCATCTCTTTCTAATTGCATCACCTCCTTGTTTACTTACTTCGTCCCTCCCGCCATCGTCCCTTCTTTTTCGGTTACCAACAGTTAATATCGGTTAATATCGGTTAATATCGGTTACTTAAAACGCTTTTTCCATTAGTAACCGTTAGTAACCATTGGTAACCATTAGTAACCGATTAGATATCGTCCATCGTCCCTCGTGCCTACTGCCTACTGCTTACTGCTTAGTGCCTACTGCCTACTCCCTACTCCCTACTCCCTCGCCCTGTCGACAGCTTAATTCTACCCTCCTCCCAGGATTTGTCAAGGCCTGAAGGCCTCTTTTACCGCCCGATTCTGATTTTGGTTATTGATCTTAATCTTTTCCAGATATCAGGCGGCGCCTCCCGGAGGATTACCTTATTAAACATGGTATTATATGTGTTGATATCTGGATCTTGGTTTTGCATATCAAACTCATAAGTTATATATCCTGGTTTAGAAACCTTGATATGGTATCTTCCGGGTTGCGTTCCTGGAGCAAGCTGATCACTAAAGGCCGCGCGACCATCAGCATTTGTTCTTAAGCTGACAAAAGATGTTGTATTATTTTCACCGATGTAATAGTCAACATCAATTGATGCACCATCAATTGGGTTTGTTTCTCCTTGGCTGAGTTCTCCCCTCACAATTTCAGCATCCGTTACCCCGTGTGCATAACGAGTTACCACTGTTGCATTTCTCCCTGCATAAACTAAAAATTCATAATTGAAATATCTCCTCCCATTACTAGCTAGGCTTCCACTTGCGACTAATATTAGGGCAACAGAACACGAAACCAACTTTATAATATTTCTCATTTTTCAGTCACCTCCTTTTTTCTAAGTTATGCCTATCACAAAACTCGCAATCCCTTGATATTCAAGCAACTGCGAGAAGGGCTATTTTGATTTCACCTCCACTTGAATTCCTTGATAACCCAGGAAGCCCCTGGCCGTTTGCAAGGGCTTCCTGAAGGTTTTGCAATATTCTTCCTATATAATAGGAACCGGATAGTTAAACTGACACTTAAACTTGAAAATAGCAGTCGCATCCCCTTTTTGAGGTGCCAAATTTGAAGTTAGTAACAATGTCGCTGCCGCAATATATTCTTCTCCGGCTGCTGTCACATTTGGACTTTCAATTTCAAATCTAGCTGATCCGGTAGAGATAGGGACATAAATACGCTGCCACATAAACGGGGCGTTAACCTTTATCCAATTTGCTCCTTGCTTTTTATATAAGCTCAGGGATACGAGCAGAGGAATACCACTTCCAGAAGTTGCAATACCAGCGCCTTCGGTATTAATCGTTACTGATGCTTTGAACTTGTACCCGCTAAACTCAGGAGAAATAGTACGGGATGAGGGAGCCCTAACAGTGATTTCGACCCTATCTTCAGGTGCTACACCATCGTTTACTGCAGCAAGCCATATTTCCCCGTTATCAGCATTTACCCAACCAATGGCATTGCCTTGCTTAACCGGTTGCACCGGTCTCCACCGCAGGGGCAAGGTAGGAGAAGGATCGATTGCAAAAACAGCTACGGGTATAATCCCAATCACAATTAAAAGCGCAATTAAAGCATATTTCCTCACTTCTTTTCACCTCCTTTCTGCCTTTTTGTTTGATCTAATTTTACCCCCTCCGCAAATCTGTCAATGGCCTATCGATAAACCGTAAGCTTGAATTTGCCTAGGACTTTGTTTTCATCACGAGCAACAATGTTTCCAAGGTAAATCCCACTGCTTACAATCATTCCTTGATCGGTCATGCCGTTCCAGCTGACTTTGTTAAGCTGCCCCAGTCCACCCTCTTCTCCAGCATTAATCGAAATTTTCTTGACCACCTCCCCAGCAATATTAATGATAAAAATATCGATGTTGGCATTATCACTTAAGGTGTATTGAAAGGTTACAAACTTATCACGCTCGGGGTTGAAGGGGCTGGGGTAAGTGAGGGGAGTATCTAGAAGCCGCAAGGGACCCCCAGCTACAACAACTTGCGCGGTTTCCACGGCGGTAGAAGCAGCGGCTTTGGCGCCTGAGCTTTGGGCGGTGAAGGTAAAGTTGTATTTTCCAGCAGAAAGCTCTTCCGGCAGGGTGATTTCAAACACGGCCTTATGCGCTTCAATTTTGCTGGTTGAAAAGGAATAAGATTTTTTGTCAATCGTTAAAGTATAATTAAAAGCATCGGTACTCAAGGTATAGGGCTCATCAATTTCTACTTCCATTTTGATTTTGGGCTTCTTGGGAATGTAAAACTCTTCACCTTTGGCGACTAAAGATTTTTGATAAACTCGATCGTTAAACCAAACTTTAATTTTAGGCAAGGGTTCGGTTTGAACTATAAAGGCCCGAATATCAGCCAACCCTCCCCCAACGGTTAAAGCCAGGGGTTCCAGCTTTTCGATCCCTCCTCCGCTAAGCTCTATTTCAACCGGCCCCACCCCCAACCCTCCCACCCTTTCTGTAAAAAGCGGATAACGCATCCCGGCTTCTAAAGGAACACCCGCCAGTCCAGCATTTATTAGAAATTGGTTTGGTTTTCCTGAATTCCCCGTGGGGCCAATAATATCCCAGGCCCGATTATTGGCAAAATAAATTTTCCGGCCATTAGCGCTTCCTTCTGGGGCATCGGTTACCGTTCCTTTAATCCAGTAAATAGGCGTAAAAGGAACTTCAGCAAAAGAAATAGAAGCCAGCCCGATTAAAGCCAAAAAAAGAGCAATGATTTTTTTCATATTTTATCTGGTTCTGGGAATAATGGCCCTTAAGGTAAAAGTAAAAGGTTTGGATACGCTGATTACATAAGGTTCGCCTTGGATGACAGGAGTATTAGAAGAAGTACCAGGAGTACAGGTAAAGCGTTCCGGTCCTACTTTGGTATAATCAATTTCCACAATGCCTTCCGCTTTTTGTTCTAAGGCATTCCACCGGCCTAAAGTCCGAATGGCATTTTCCCCGGTTTGTGCTCGCGCCTGGCTATTAAGCACATCAATAAGTTTTTCCCAGGTTGAAATATCAAGGGCCCGACCAAGCTCATCTACTACTCTTTCTGCCGGAAAAGGAATAGCAAAATAATTTATCCCAGGTTGAAACTCGTAAGTATAAGTAAAAAGAATCTCTGCTTCTTCTGCTGGAAGATTAACCGCCGCCATTTGGCCAGCAGAAAAAGAAGCCCGCGCGATAAAATCCGGATCTTCTGGGGTTAGCCCCGTCCGGTTGTAGGCAAAAGCTTTAAAATAATATGTCCAGCCGCTGGGCAGCGATAAGGTTACCGATTCGGGCATTCCCGGTCCCGAAGTTATGGGGAAAAATCCCACCAAATTGCCCGATCTTTCATCCCTTAATGCCGAAAATTTAAGCCTCTCATCCGTAGTATAACGAATCATTACTCCATCACAAAATTCATCAGGAGAATTGTCCCAACTGAAAATTACTTCTCCGGGGGTTAACCCGCGCGTAGCCGTAAAATTGGAAATGGGGCGTGGGGGTATGCCAGGGGCTTTACTGATACTCACCCCCTTAGAATAATTTCTTCCCATTTGTCGAGGCCCTGCTTCTTCGGCTCGATCATAAGTGAAAACTTTATAATAGTAAATTACCCCATTTTCTACTTCTAAATCTTCAAACTCCGTAGGAACAGCTGAAGGGTCAGATTCTTGAGGGCTAATAAAAACAATGGTCCCATTTTCTGGCCCAAAGGGGGTATCGCCCATGTTCCATTCTGGCCCGTGGGCATAGGGGGGTGCAGCTGAAGCGGAGCCGAGATTGCCAGCTCCCACAGGTCTTCCAGTATTTCTTACAATAACTACCCCACCTAAGTCATTATCATTCGGATTTTCCCACCGTAAGGTGAGACGATTGTCCCCTGCCACAACCGTAAGATTTTTTACCTCGCCCGGAGGAGTTAGATCTAAGGGAGTTACTTCTAAGACCGTAGTTCGCTCCTGAAGATTAGGATTAGGGGAAGTGTCATCTAAAGCTACTATTTTATAATAATAAGTTGTTCCGTCATCCAGGTCTTTATCTTCGTAGACGTAATCTTTTCCTGCAATGTTTCCCGTAAAAGGAGCGCGCAGCATTGGGTCATCCTCAGGATTATGGGTTGGCTCCGTAATTGGTAATTCAGAAGGACTGCGAAAACCCGAGTCGGTGTCGCGGAGAATTCGATAACTAAGTTTATTGTTATAATATTTCGTTCGATCCCAAGCTGCGGTTCCAGCGGCTATCCATTCTAGGATAACGGTGTTTCCCGGATTTTGTACCCCCAAAGCATTTGCAGAGACTGCCCGATTAAGCCCTGAAAAACTGGGGGGCATTGAAGGTTCTAAATAAATAGCAACCGGCGAGACCAAAGAACCAGTGACATTGACAGTTTTATAGTAAACTTCACTGGGAATGACTCCTGACCACCTTAAAAGAAAAACCCATCTGGGAGAAAGACCTTGATTTACATGAAAAGTAATCGTTGCCAGATCAACCGTTTTGCCGGCCGGAACTTTGAGGGGATTAGGATTCGAGGAAGAAATTTCTAATTTATAGTGGATTTCACCGGCAGTAGAAATATCGTTTTCTTTTTCTTGAAGATTTGCTGGGTTTTCGTTTTTGATATTAATTATCTGGTCAATAATTGATGAATCGTAAATAAGGTGGAAGGCAGCAGAAGTTATAAAGATACTGCTAGAGGTTCGGTTTTCGTATTTAATTGTAATTTGAGGGCTAGAACCTACCTCAATTTTGCTTGTTTCCCGATTAGCAATTTTGGGGTAAGAAAAGATTAGATCTGCACCTGCCTGCGAAATTAGGCAAAGGGTTAAAAGAAAAAAAGCAATTGCTTTTGTTTTTAAAAAATTATTTTTGTTCACGTTTTTAAAATTTTACTATGCTTTTCTTGATAAAATCAATCCTTTCCTCCCCGCAACTCTTTCTCAAACTTTTCTTTCTTTTCAATCCGTTTGATTTCTTCCTTTTCCCGAGCAACTTCTTGAGGACGTTTAAGGGCTTGAAAGAGTTTTAGAAGTTTTTGGTGAAGAGCTTTGTTGTCTCCGGCAACTAAAGAGGCCTTGCGGTATTGAAGGGCAGCCATGTCTTTTTGCCCCAAACTTTCATAGGCCTTGCCTAAAATCAAGTACAGCTCAGGATTTCCTCCTTCAAGTTTGATTGCGTTTTCATATTCAGATAGGGCTAGTTCATTTTGCCCTGCGGCTCGATAAGCATCACCCAAGAAGACATGCAGGTAGGCATTGGCTGGATTTTCGGCAATGGCCTTCTTATATTCTTCAATCGCTTCTGGGATTCTGCCCCTAAACCTTAGATCATGCCCTCGAAGCTCAGGACTGAGTATTTCAATTTTGGCTTTACTTCTCACTTCTGCGTACCAGTTGCGGAAGGCCTTTTCTTGTTTTTCCTTTAGAGCCGCTTTTTCTGGTTCTTCTCCGCTTGGGAATCTGCGCATGCGCACATTCGTTACTTTGATAAGATGATAACCAAAGGGGGATTTTACCACCCCGCTGACTTCTCCTGGTTTTAAAGAAAAGGCAGCTTTTTCAAAGGGCTCCACCATCGTTCCTAAAGTAAAATAACCCAAATCACCTCCTTTGGGAGCTGAACCCGGGTCTTTGGAGTAAGCCCTTGCTAACTTAGCAAAATCCTCGCCTTTTTTTATTCTGGCAAGCAGCTTTTGTGCTTCGGCTTCGCTGGTTACCAAAATGTGGCTGGCACGAACTTCTTTTAAATCATCCGGAGTAACCCTAACTTCTTCCCGCAGTTTAACCATAAATTTTTGCACTAAAATATCATCGCGAATTAGGTCTCGGAACTTATTTAAGCTTAGGCCCACATTTTTTAAAGCTCGTTCTAGTTCTCGCTTGGACGGGATATTTTGCTGCCTCATGATACTTTCTAAGGCCCCATCAACTTCCCTTCCTGAAACCCTGACCCGCTTTTTAGCTTCGTTTAAAATTAAGGTAAAATCAATGGTTTGGCCTAGAGCCAGATTTTCTAGAAAGGGTAAATCTTGGGGACTAATTTCTTGCCCTAAGTTTTGTATGATTTTATTTAAATTTTCACGAAAGCGTAAAGGGTCAATTTCTTTTCCATTTACTTTAGCTAACGCGCTTGTTTTTTTGGCTGTCCGCTCACCCCTCCCCCAATACCCCAATCCGTAAAACATAGAAATAACAAATAAAATGGCGACAACCAAAATAATATTTTTAGTATTTTTTCTTAGCCAAGTTAACATTTTTGCACCTCGCTTTTTAAAACTCGGGACACCGAAAAATAGGCCCCCACAATTCCCAACCCCGTTCCGGCCATAATTACTCCGAGATAAATTTCTAGCAATAACTTCTGGTCAGAAACTAGAGGGAGAAAAGGGAGGGCTTGGGAGAGCCGCATGGAAATGGCATCGTAAGAAAACTTTAGAATGAGAAAAGAAGAAATTCCCCCCATAATTCCCATGAGTAAACCTTCGATGAGAAAAGGCCACTTAACAAAAGCATCGGTAGCTCCAACTAGCTTCATAATATAAATATCGGTTTCGCGAGATAAAACGGTTAAGCGAATAGTATTAACCACAATCAGAAAAGTAGCAAAGAAAAATAAAATAATTAAAACAATTCCTCCCAACCTTATGGCATTAAGGAAAGTGCGCATTTGTTGAATCAGCTTACCGCTGTAGCGCACTTCGTCAATAATTTCTAATTGGGAAATTTCTTTTGCTACCTCAGGCAAAAGTTCCGGGCTTCTAACTTGAACGATAAAGGTATGAGGAAGTGGATTTCCAGAGGCAGCTTCATCTAAGACAAGTTTCGTTCCAAAATCCTCTTTAAATTTTTTCCAGGCCTCGTCTTTTGAAATATATTCTACTTTTACCACTCCGGGAATTTTAGAGATTTTTACTTGGAGGGCTCCGGCGTCTTCCAAGGAAAGGTCATAATTGGTATAAGCAGCAAGGTCTAAATGGGAAGAGATAGTTCCTACGATATGTCCTAGATTAACCGTTAAAAGCAGAAAAATGCCAAAAACCGTGAGGGAAACGACAATGGTAATCACCGCCACCATGGTCATTAAAAAAGATCGGCGAAGTGAGCGCAGGGCTTCCACTAAGAAAAATTCAAGATGACTGAACATGATAGGTTCCTAACTGTTGATCTCGAATAATTCGTCCATTTTCCAGTTCAATCACTCTCTTTTTCATTTCATCTACGATGCTCTTGTTGTGAGTTGCTACTAAGACCGTAGTGTTTCTCTTATTCACTTTTTCTAAGAGCTGAAGAATTTCCCAGGAGGTGGTGGGGTCTAAATTTCCCGTAGGTTCGTCAGCTAAAAGAATGGGAGGATTGTTGACAATAGCACGCGCAATACAGACCCTTTGTTTTTCACCCCCCGAAAGTTCGTCCGGGAAAGAATTAATTCGCTTTAGCATTCCTACCAATTCTAAGGCCTGCATGGTTTTACGGCGGATGCTCGAACGAGGAGCCCCGGTAACTCGCAGGGCAAAAGCAACATTTTCATAAACAGTTCTTCGGGGCAAAAGTTTGAAGTCCTGAAAAACCACCCCAATATTGCGACGCAAAAAAGGCACTTGATGAGCGTCTAATTCAGCTACATTTACGCGATCCACAATCACTTTGCCTGAAGTAGGAATTTCTTCTCGGTAGATAAGTTTCATAAGCGTGGTTTTGCCCGCCCCTGAGGGACCTACCAGAAAAGCAAACTCTTCTTTGCCAATATGCAAGTTGAGGTTAAATAAAACTTCAATCCCGTTTGGATAGCTTTTAGAGACATTGATTAGTTCGATCATTTAACTCACCCCTAGCCAACCGCAAAGCCCTGGCCCCCTCTCTTAAAAAGAGAAGGGAAATAAGGAATAGGATTAAGTTTCGTATAATGGGAATTGTTGACAAAGCAAAGATACCTTCTCTTTTACCTTTTGTTTTACTTTTTCGTCTTCTACATTGTGCAAGGTTTTGGCAATTAAATCCGCAATTTCTTTCATTTGTTCTTCTTTCATCCCCCTAGTGGTTAAGGCAGGAGTACCAATTCTTATACCAGAAGTAACAGTTGGCTTTTCGGGATCAAAGGGGATGGTATTTTTATTTACGGTAATGCCCACTTGATCAAGGACCGTCTCCGCAACTTTGCCGGTAACCTTAAAAGGTCTGAGATCGACCAATACTAGGTGAGTATCTGTTCCTCCAGAGACCAAGCGCAGCCCATTTTTAAGTAGCCCCTCTGCCAAAGCTTTAGCGTTTTTTACAATTTGTTCTTGATATTTTTTAAATTCTTCCGACATGGCCTCTTTGAAACAAACGGCTTTGGCGGCAATGATGTGTTCGAGCGGGCCTCCTTGGATGCCAGGAAAAACAGCCTTGTCAATTTGTTTAGCATAAGCCTCTTTGCATAAGATAAGGCCAGAGCGGGGACCGCGGAGGGTTTTATGAGTGGTAGAGGTTACTACCTCAGCGACAGGAACCGGCGAGGGATGAATCCCAGCCGCCACCAGGCCCGCAATGTGAGCAATGTCTACCATCAAGATGGCTCCTACTTCGTCGCAAATTTCTCGGAATTTTTCAAATTCAATAATCCGAGGATAGGCAGTAGCTCCGGTCACAATAATCTTAGGTTTATGTTCCCGAGCTAAATTTCTTAATTGATCATAATCGATGGTTTCTGTATCTTGTCTTACCCCATAAGGAATAAAATGATAAAGGAGGCCGGAGACATTAACTGGACTGCCGTGGGTTAGATGTCCTCCATGAGAGAGGTTTAAACCCATGACCGTATCCCCTGGTTTAAGAAAAGCTACGTAAACGGCAAAATTGGCCTGAGACCCAGAGTGGGGCTGAACGTTGGCATGTTCTGCCCCAAAGAGTTTTTTTGCCCGCTCAATGGCCAAGGACTCAGCAATATCTACGAATTCACAACCTCCGTAGTAACGTTTTCCTGGATAACCCTCGGCGTACTTATTGGTCATAACTGAACCACAGGCTTCTAACACTGCCCTAGAGGTGAAATTTTCTGAAGCAATCATCTCTAGCTTATTTCGTTGCCTTTCTAACTCTTTATCTAAGGCCTCTGCAATTTCAGGATCCACTTTGCGGATGTGTTCGATATTAAAGTGCATGCCTACCCTCCCTTAAAATATTCATATCTACTACTAATTTCACCTTTGTATTGTCAATTTTCATTTGGTATTATATAATAAATTATGCCCGAAAACAACCATCAGAATTTTGAAGTCCCAAAAGTGTGTGAAATTTGTGGGGGTGACCTTATCCCCGAAAAAGTAAACTTGGAAGATTATCAAGAGGGAAAACTTTACATTATGGAAAATGTTCCGGCTTATGTTTGCCAGAACTGTGGAGAAACTTGGGTACCGGAACCAATTTTAGAAGAATTTGAAAAAATGATCGAATTGGTAAAGCAAAAATCAAAAAAGCGTAAGGGAAAAGGAAAGGAGGGAAACAAGTAACTATGAAAAATAAATTTTTGCTTATCCTTTTCATTACCGCTTTAATTAGTTTTGGTTTTGGATTAGTTGTTTCTCGTTCTACTGCCGTAGGGGTTGCTCCCAAAGCGCCAATTTCTGAATCTACCCAAACGCTTCCGGAAAAGAGTTCTTATTCTGGTGAACTGGGACCAAATACCATTGCCGATATTGTGGAAAATGAAGGTAATGCCGTAGTTAATATCGATATTGTGAAAAAGGTAAGAATTCGTTCTCCTTTTGAAGAGTTTGAAAGGGAATTTGGAGGGTTTGGTTTTGAATTTATGCCCGAGTTCAGGGATTTCTTTAAAGAAAGGGTTGTTCCACAGAAAGGAGCTGGGTCTGGCTTCATTGTTGATAAAAGAGGTTATATCTTAACCAACGAACATGTGGTGCGAGGCGCCGATGAGATAAAAATTACCATGAAGGATGGTAAAAAGTTTGACGGGAAGGTAGTGGGGCAAGATGCGACTTTAGATGTTGCCATAGTCAAAATCGATGCTAAGGGGGCTACTCTTCCTACCCTCCCTTTGGGAGATTCATCTAAAATTAGAGTGGGAGAATGGGTTATCGCTATAGGCAACCCCTATGGTTTTGCTAACTCGGTTACTGCCGGAATTGTTAGTGCTACCGGAAGAACCCTAGAAGATTTAGGAAAAAAGAATCTTATTCAAATTGATGCAGCCATCAACCCCGGAAATTCTGGTGGACCGCTGCTTAATTTAAGAGGCGAAGTCATTGGTATTAATGTGGCCATTGTGGCGGGAGCACAAGGTATTGGTTTTGCTATTCCCATCAATGCTGCTAAGGAAATTATGGAGGATTTAATTAAAAAAGGAAAAGTGGTGCGTGCTTGGCTTGGAATTTACATGCGAGACGTTGACGAAAAAATCGCTTCTTACCTTGATTTACCTTTAGCAGAAGGGGTGATTATCACGGAGGTAGTCAAAGATAGTCCGGCTGAAAAAATGGGTCTAAAAAAATATGATGTGATTCGCGAAGTTAACGGAATTAAGGTTTTAAAAAGTTCTGAGGTTCAGGATATCGTGCAAAAATTAAAGCCCGGAGATTGGGTAGAGCTTAAGGTTTATCGAGAAGGAAAATTATTAACCCTAAAGGGCAAACTTGAGCAAAAACCATAGAAAGGTATGGGTGAGATACAATGGAAATAGAATTAGGCAAAGCTAAAAAAACTAGGAGAGCTTACGGTTTTGATGAAATTTCTTTGGTCCCTTCTATTATTACCATAAACCCTGACGATACTGATGTTTCGATGAAAATTGGTGGTTATCGTTTTTCTATCCCTATCATTGCTTCTGCTATGGATGGAGTAGTTAGTCCTAAAACCGCTATTCTCATGAGCAAATTGGGGGGCTTGGGAGTTTTAAACCTTCAAGGAGTTTGGACTCGTTATGAAGATGCGGATAAGGTTTTGGAGCAAATTGCTCGGGTAGAAAAAGATCAGTATGTAACCTTAATGCAAAAGCTTTACCAAGAACCGATAAAGGAGAAACTGGTCGAGAAAAGAATTAAGGAGATAAAAGATGGAGGTGGGATTGCGGCGGTTTCTTCTATCCCTCAAGAAGCGCTTCAGCTTGGCCCAGTAGCGAGGGACGCAGGAGTAGATATTTTTGTGCTTCAATCAACGGTCATTTCTACTAAACATAAGTCCTCCACTTCCGAGCCGCTAGATCTTAGAAAATTCTGCGAGATGATGAAAATTCCGGTATTAGTCGGAAATTGCGTCACTTATGAGGTAGCTTTAACTTTGATGGGTACGGGAGTAGCTGGGGTTTTGGTGGGTATTGGCCCAGGAGCGGCCTGTACTACTCGGGGGGTCTTAGGAGTAGGAGTGCCGATGGCCACGGCTATTGCCGATTGTGCAGCGGCACGGGATGCTTATTACAAAGAAAATGGTGTCTATGTACCCATTATTGCTGATGGTGGTATGGTAGTAGGTGGAGATATTTGTAAAGCCATTGCCTGTGGAGCGGATGCGGTTATGATCGGCTCTCCCCTAGCTAAAGCCGAGGAAGCTCCAGGAAAAGGTTATCACTGGGGCATGGCTACTCCTTCCCCTACTCTTCCCCGAGGCTCAAGGATTAGAGTGGGGACCATTGGTACCTTAAGAGAAATTCTCTTTGGTCCAGCTAAGTTTGATGATGGTTCTATGAATCTTGTGGGTGCTTTGCGGACTTCTATGGGGACCTTGGGGGCAGCTAATATTAAGGAAATGCAACAGGTAGAGATCGTCATCGCTCCTTCGATTTTAACCGAAGGAAAAGTTTATCAGAAAGCCCAGCAGCTGGGGATGTATAAATGAAGCATGATCTTATAGCCGTCCTTGACTTTGGAGCCCAATATGCTATGCTTATTGCTCGGCGGGTCCGGGAGTGCAATGTATATTGCGAGATTTTGCCTCATGACATTTCAGCGGCTGAGCTGAAAAAGCGTAAAGTCAAAGGCATCATCCTTTCTGGCGGACCCGCCTCAGTTTACGATAAGAATGCTCCCCAACCTGATCCTGATCTTTTCAAGTCCGGCATTCCCATCTTAGGAATCTGCTATGGTACTCAGCTGATGGCAAAATTTTTCGGGGGAGCAGTTAAGCCCGAAAAGAAAAGAGAATACGGGCGAACCGAACTTTTCATCGAGGATGAAACCAACCTTTTTGCTGGCCTGCCTCGGCAAATTACTTGCTGGATGAGCCACGGCGACAGTGTGGTCAAGCTTCCCAAAAATTTTAAGGTCTTAGCTCATACTAAAAATACTCCTTTAGCCGCCATTGGGGATTTGCAAATGAAACTTTACGGAGTGCAGTTCCACCCCGAAGTGGTTCATACGGAAAAAGGCATTGAAATCCTCAAGAATTTTGTCTATGTAGTTTGTGGTTTAAGGCCTACCTGGACCACCAAAAATTTCATTGCCCAGGCGATTGAAGAAATCAGGCAGAACGTGGGTAAGGAGAAAGTTCTCTGTGCTCTTTCGGGAGGAGTGGATTCAACTACCGTTTCGGTTTTAGTTCACAGAGCAGTAGGAAAACAGTTAACTTGCATGTTTATTGATCAGGGTTTTATGCGTAAAGGAGAACCTAAAAGAATTGTGGACCTTTTTACTAAATATTTTAAAATTAACCTTGTACATGTTGATGCCTCGAAGCGATTTTTTGAGAAGCTCAAAGGAGTTACTGATCCTGAGGAAAAACGCCGCCGCATCGGTAATGAATTCATTAGGGTTTTTGAAGAAGAAGCAAAAAAGTTGGGTAAAATTCCATTCTTAGCACAAGGGACTCTTTATCCCGATGTAATTGAATCCGCAGCTCCGGGCCTAACGGCCACAACCGCGGTTTGTATCAAGACCCATCACAATGTGGGTGGTTTACCTAAAGACATAAAATTTAAACTTATTGAGCCGCTTAAAAAGCTTTTTAAAGATGAAGTGCGTGCTTTGGGTAGAGAACTTGGAGTTCCGGAAGAAATCATCACCCGCCAACCCTTCCCTGGGCCAGGCCTAGCCATAAGAATTATTGGAGAAGTTACCCCGGAGAGAGTAAAAACCTTGCAAGATATTGATTGGATTGTGATTGATGAAATCAAAAAAGCAGGGCTCTATCAGCAGCTCTGGCAGTCCTTTGCGGTACTTTTGCCCATTCGAACCGTGGGGGTCATGGGAGATAAAAGAACTTACTTGAATACCGTGGCGATTCGTGCGGTAACTTCTTCTGATGCCATGACAGCAGATTGGGCTCGACTGCCTTACGAAGTGCTGGATCGCATGGCTACAAGAATTGTAAATGAAATTCCGACGGTCAATCGGGTTGTCTACGACATCTCCTCTAAGCCGCCCTCAACTATTGAGTGGGAATAATTTTTGTGCAAGTTTTCTTCTAATTCGTTCGATAAATAAGTAGACGCTAGTCATTTCCGTTGAGGAAGTTGTTTATGATAAGCAAATATAAAATTTTTTCTGATTTTCTTGCCTCAAAAATTACGGCTTCTTCCACCGTTAAAAAAGGTGCAACTTTTAATACCTCGAAGACAACTTTCCTAGAGGTTTTTAAAACGGTAGCCCAAAAAGAACTGTCATCTCTTCAAATAGCGGAGGTGGCAACAAGCGTTCCCAAGCTTGTCTCGTTGAAAAAAGAAGTAAAACTTTGCGTTCCCAATCTTATTCAAGGCCATAACGAATGTGGTCCTACTTCGCTAGCGATGATTATGAAGTATTACGGGATCGATCCTGGAAACTATCATAATATGTTTTCTTCTGATACCGTCGGACACAGTCCTTTAGCCCTAAAGGAGAAAGCTCAGACAAAGAATTTAACGGTCCGACAAGCAAACTACGGCACTTTAGAAGATTTGGCGGCTCTGGTTGATATGGGAATTCCTCCTTTGGTGTTAGGGATTTATGGAGGAGGAAATAATGCTTCCTTAGCCGATTATATTAGCAACGCTTCTCGTGCGCACTGGATGGTAGTGACAGGATATAAAACAGATGAGACAGGGAAAATAACCCATATTTACTTTAACAATCCTAATTGCAGCACTCCCCAATGCTGGACAACATCGGATTTTTTGAATAAATTTTGGAATAACAATATTATCCCTGGAGGACACCGTTATTTTATGGCCATGGCACCTAGGAATAATTCATCTTGGTCCTTCCAAGAGGCAGCCCTGCGCAGATTTTTACCCCAGGATAAAATTTCTTCTGCTTTCAAAGCAACTTTAGAAACCATTCATGAATTAGAAGAAGCATTTTATGCCTCAGAGAGAGCAGCCAATACTGTGGCAGAAGCAGCTAAAGACGCTTGGAACGAAGTTTGCAGCTGGTTTTCATAAATCTTCTGGTAATCTAAGGTTTTGCCACATTACCTACCTACCTTTTTCTTAGCTTTTTGATGTTCCTCCCAGGTTTTGGAAAAGATGTGGCTTCCATCAGGTTTGGCAACAAAAAAGTAAAAATCAGTTTTTTCTGGGTAGACAGCTGCTCTAATGGAGTCTAGGCCTGGGTTGCAAATGGGACCGGGCGGCAACCCTTTTCTTTTGTAAGTGTTATAAGGTGACTTTACAGAAAGCTGTTCTAAATAGACAATTTTGGTGGGCCGCTCTAAAGCATATTTGATGGTAGGGTCCGCCGCCAAAGGCATATTGGCTCTTAGTCGATTATGAAAAACGGAAGAAATTTTTGCGCGTTCTTCTGGAATTTGAGCTTCTTTTTCAATAATGGAGGCCAGGGTAAGAATCTCGTGAAGACCCATTTTTGTATCAGCTTTGGCTTTTTCCCAAAAAGGCAAAACCACTTCTTCAAAACGTTTTATCATTGTTTCTGCTAAGTCTCTGGCGGAAGCATCCTTAAACACTAGATAGGTATCGGGAAAGAGGTATCCTTCAAGAGATTCAGAGGGAAGATATTTAAAAATTTTCCAATGTTTTTCTCTTAAATTTTCGGTAACGCCTTCGTTAACTAACTCTTGAAAATCTTGCCAGTGTTCAAAACCGTTTTCTTTTAAAATGATTCCCATTTTGTAAATGGAAGTGCCTTCAGGAAAAGTTACTTTAATTTGCGGCAAAGGTACCGTTTCCCCTTCTAATAACTTTGTCACTATCTTAGGTAAGGAATCAGAAGGAGAAAAAGAATAATGCCCTGCTTTTAATTCTTTTTCCCAACCGAAGAGTTTAATGATTAAGCGAAAACAAGAAAAGCGGGGAAGAATTCCTTTTTCTTGTAGGAGAGCTTGGATATTTTGAACAGAAGAACCCCTTGGAACTTCAACTTCCACAGAAGAAAGATTAAAAGGGTTAGCCGGCCATAATAGAGCCACGATGAAAAGAAAAAAGATAATCAGAAGCCATAGGGCTTTTTCTTTATAATTGAGGAGTTGAAGAAGGCTCATGTTTTCTTTTATGGTCAAGGTAACTTTGCAAAATTAAAGTGGCGGCTGACTTGTCAATTACTTGCCGTCGTTTTTCTCGCGAAAGCCCGGCCGAGATAAGAACTTTTTCGGCTTCCACTGAGGTTAGACGTTCGTCCCAAGTAACAACATTTAATTTAAATTCTTTTCTTAAGGCCCCGACAAATTCTAAGACCATTTTTGCTTGTTCCCCTACTTCTCCTTTTAAGGTTTTGGGAAGGCCTACCACAATTTCTTCTACTCCCTCATACTTTCTAATAAGACATTTGATCTCTTTTATTTCCGCCTCAAAATTTTCACTTTTGGCAGCATTATTTCTTCCAATTACCGCTATGGCTTGGGCCGTTATGCCTAAGGGATCAGAAATGGCTATGCCTATCCGTTTCGTCCCATAATCAATTCCTAAAATCCTCATGCTGATGTCCCTCTTATGCCCTATTGCCTACTCCTTTAGACTAAAGACCAAAGACTAAAGACCTTCGTCCTTTGTCCCTTCCACCCTTAAATTCTAAATCCTAAACTCTAAATCCTAAACAAATTCAAGTTTTTCGAAGCTCGACACTCGATCATTCACTCGCTTTAAAATCCTCCCCGCTCCTACGATAGCTGTTTCATGCTTTCACGAACTTCGACTTTCGAGCTTCCAGCTTCGATTAACGATGAACGAGCTTCTTCTACCTACTGCCTACTCTATCTCTTTTTTAACAGCTTCAAATCCTTTATGGATGCCAGCTGGATCTTTTCCTCCCCCTTCTGCCTTATTATCTTTTCCCCCTCCTCTTCCAGAAATAGCTTGAGCAAATTTAGCGGCTAAATTTTTAGCGGAGATTCCTTGAGCCACCAAGTCGGAAGTTACAGTAATAAGAAACAAGACCTTATCTTCTTTTACCGAAGCTAGCACTAAAACACAAGAAGAAAGTTTTGCCTGGAGAAAGTCGGATAAAACCCGCAAGTTCTCCAAAGTATAATCTTTAAATTCTTTAAAAAGAACCTTTTTATTTCCTATTAATTCCACTTCGGCTAAAAGTTCTTGCCCTGCCGCCTTTATTTTCTCTTGTTTTAAGGATTCAATTTCTTTTTCGGCCTTGGTGACTCTTTCTTTTAGCCATTCTACTCGACCGCAAAGGTGATCTAGAAATTTATTCACATTGACCGAATCTTGATGGTCAACTGCTTGAGCAATTCTTTCTAATTCGGTAAATTCAACCTCGAAGATGTTAGTTTCTATAGTTTTCTTCCCCCCCAATTTTTCTTTTTCTTCTTGTAAGTTACAATACTTTTTAATTAAGGTCTCTACTTCTTCGTATAACGATTTCGCACGATAGACAATAAAAACCTTAGCGGCTTGGCCTGCGAGGGCTTCAATTCGGCGTACCCCTGCACCTAAAGCATTTTCGGAAATAATTTTAAAAAATAAAATATCTGCCGTGGATTTAACATGGGTTCCTCCGCAAAGTTCTAAGCTGTAGTTTCCAATTTTTAAAACTCTAACCTTCTTTCCGTATTTTTCTCCAAAGAGCGCCATCGCACCCATTTTTAGGGCATCTTCGTAGGATTTTTCCAGAACCTCTACCTTTAGTTTTTCTTTGATTTTTTGGTTTACTATTTGTTCTACCTTTTGCAGTTCTTCGTTGGACAATCTGTGAAAATGAGTAAAATCAAAGCGCAGCTTATCTGGGCCAACATAAGAGCCGCGCTGGAAGGCATGTTCTCCCAACACTTCTCGTAGCGCCCGATGTAACAGGTGAGTGGCCGTGTGATGGGCGGCCGTGGCCAGCCTTCGGGAAAGATCGATACGTGCCTTGACTTTGGTTCCTTTTTTAAGGTCTAGCAAATTATCAACTTTATGCAAAATTATTCCTTGAGGAGAAAGGTAGGTATCGATAACATTTGCTTCCTTATGGTCCCAAGAAAGAACTCCTTTATCTCCCACCTGTCCCCCGCTCTCCCCATAAAAAGGAGTTTTCTCTAAAATTACAAAGTTGTGTTCTTTAAAAACTTCGATTACTTTAGTTTCTAGTTCATATTTTTCGTAACCGACAAATTCCGTGGGCTTAAAGCCACTAAGGTCTAAGAGAGAAAGGTCTTTTTCTCTTCCAGTTAGCTGCGCCAAACGGGCCTGGGTTCGCTGCTTTTCCATTTCTTGGTTGAAGCCCTCTATTTCTATTTGATAGCCAAGTTCTTCCGCCAGTTCTTGCGTGAGCTCGATGGGAAAACCATAGGTATCGTGGAGTTTAAAAGCTTCTTTTCCGTTTATTAATTTATCGGTTTGGTGTTTTGCCATCAATTCTTTAAAGTATTTCATTCCTAGGGCCAGGGTGGTCAAAAAGCTTTCTTCTTCTTCTTTGGTTACTCCAATTATTTCTTTTTCTTTTTCTTTAAGAAAAGGGTAAGCATCTTTCATGAAGTTGGTTACTTCAGAAACTAGTTCATAAAGAAAGGGTTTTTCTATCCCTAAGAGCTTGCCATGGTGGACAGCCCGACGAATTAAGCGCCTGAGCACATAACCGCGACCGGTATTTTCCGGATAAACACCGTCAGCAATCAGATTAGTAATAGCTCTGAGATGATCAGCAATAATGCGTGTTGATATCTTTGATTCGTTTTTTGAAAGAGCTTCGATCCTTCGAATAAGGGGGGTAAAAAGATCGGTTTCAAAGTTATCCTCTACTCCCTGAAGAACCGAAGCAATTCGCTCCAAACCCATGCCGGTATCAATCCCTTTTTGCTTAAGAAAAAGAAGCTCCCCCTTTTCATTGCGGTTGTATTCGATAAAAACCAGATTCCATAGTTCCAGATAGCGATCACAGTCACAGCTCGGAGCGCAAGTTGGTTTGCCACAACCTTTTTCTTCTCCTAAGTCAAAATAAATTTCTGAACAAGGGCCACAAGGACCCGTAGGACCAGCCGACCAGAAATTATTTTCCTCTCCCAGTTTAAAAATTACTTCCGAAGGAAGCCCGATGCTTTCTCGCCAAATTTGGTAGGCCTCTTCATCTTTTTCGAAAACAGCAACTTTTAACTTTGTTACAGGAATTTTAAATTCTCTAGTTAGTAGTTCCCAGGCAAAAAGAATTGCCTCTTTTTTAAAATAATCCCCAAAAGAGAAGTTTCCAAGCATTTCAAAAAAAGTGTGGTGGCGAGGGGTCTTGCCTACCTTGTCGATGTCTACCATGCGCATGCACCTTTGCACGGTGGTTACTCTGCGAAAAGTCGGTTTTTCTTGTCCTAAAAAAATGGGCTTAAATTGAAGCATTCCAGCTAAAGTTAATAGGACCGTAGGGTCCTTAGGTACTAAGGAAGAGCCAGGAAGGATTTTGTGCTCTTTTCCCTCAAAAAATTTTAAGAATTTTTCTCTAATTTCTGAGCTTTTCATCGATAATCTTTCGAATTAGGTTTTGGACTTCCTCAATTGTTTGCTTATCGGTATTTATTATTTTAATTCTTTCTTTGTTTTCTTTTGCCAGTTCCAAGTAATAGTTGCGAATCCGAGCGTGAAATTCAATGCTTTCTTTTTCGAAGCGATCTGCCTGGCCATTTTGCGTTGCTCTCTTTAAGCCAACTTCGGGAGAGACATCAAGCAGAAAAGTTAAATCAGGAATCAAGCCCTGGCTGGATACCATATTTAAATAACGAACGAGATCTTCTGGCAGCTTTCGTCCCCCTACCTGATAGGCCAAGGTAGAATCGGTGAACCGATCAGAGATGACAATTTTGTTTTCTTTTAGGGCAGGAAGAATAACTTTTTTTACATGTTCACTGCGGTCCGCCGCAAAGAGATAAATTTCGGTGTCTTCTTCTAAGACATTTTCTGGGTTAAGCAGTAGTTCGCGAATCTGCTTTCCCACCAAAGTTCCCCCAGGTTCTTGAGTGAGTAACACCGCCAGTCCTTTTCCTTCCAAATAGGATTTTAGGCGTTTAGAGTGTGTAGTTTTGCCACACCCCTCTGGACCTTCAAAAGTTATAAACATTTTTCACCTCATGCTGGCCAAGCTAAATCCCATAGTAAACTCATTCCGTAAGGAACGATAACTTATAGATAAATTATAGCAGTGTAGTTTAAAAAATAAAGTATAATCTATGTCTTCAGGAGTCCAGTTGTCTAAAAAATAAGAAGCCGAGATTTGGCCGCTGGCATCCCCATGCTTTAAGTAAAGCTCAGCCAACAGCTGGTCAGAGGGAGAGAATCGATAGTTTTCAAAAAGAAAAGGACTCTGCCCCTCTACAAAAAAGTAGTGAAGATAATTAAACCTTAAAGCTAAATCTGGGGTCAAACTTTTTTTTAGTCCCATTTCGAAAGAGGGCTTTAGCCACTTTTGGCCGTTTGCATAGAAGAGGCCATCTAGAGTTAATGCTGGGACAAATTCTCCCAGTGAGATTTCTTTCGCCTGTCCGGTTAATTTGATTTTTCCCCCACCCTCAGCCAGCTTAATATTATTTTCTTCTGCCACCATCGCCGCCAGCAAACTAAAGTTCATTTTCGCTTTTCCTGCCCACAGTTCATTTTCTTTCGATTGCCACTCAAGTTTTGGATAATAACTGACCCTTTGATAATTAATCCTTTCGTGATAAGAAAAAGTGGTATCTAATTGATAACGGTAAAGATGAAAAGAAGGCAGAAGCTTCACAAAAGATTCGGCAGAGGCACTTTCTTCTCCAAAGTGTAAAGAATGAGTTAATCCTCCCACTAATTTATTTATTGGATTCCAAGCTAGGCGGAAGTCTCCGTCTTGATGGTCGTCCAATAAATAATTTGCCTTGAGACCAAGAAGCAAGCCTTTGTTGGCAGCCCAACCCAAGCTGTAAGTGCCAGAAAGTTCCCGTTTAAGATGCCAAGTTAGGCTTTCTATAAGGTAATTCCCGTCTTCCGAGTTAGAACCTATTTCTGGATAAGGAGGTAGATTCTCATGCCCGCGTTGTTCTGCCCGAAAATCATAAATGTATGTAGGGAGAGGTACTAAAGGAAAATTCCATAGCCAGAAGAATCCCCAGTAAGCGACTAGCCAACCGAATTTTGGATAGAGATTAATCTCTAAAGCGGTAACTCGATAGTGTGGTGGTGCTTGATCGCAAGTCGTAAAATATGCGTTTCTCAAAATAAAATAGTCTGGGTTAAAGCTTGCTTTTTCTCCTCCTAAATACATACCCTTATAAGAGAAATAAATTTTAGAAGCTTGGCCTTCTTTGCTGACTAGAGTATAATCAAGAGCTTCTCCTTCAAGCGTTATTCCTTCGTAAAAAAAACGAAAACCAGAGTCGGCATGAAAAGTTTCAGCTGAAGTGTAATAAATCAAATGTTGCCCGCGAAGAAACAGCCCTTGGTAAGTTACTTCGGCCGACCCTTGAGCTTCGATCTTTCCTTTTTCCTTTTCAAAAGAAATATTTTCGGCATTAATATTTAGACCTTTGAGTTGGGCCTTGACCGGTAATAATAAAAAGCTAAAGAGTAACGAACAAGTAATTGCTAGCTTAGAAATTGGGATCTGGTAATTGGTCATCAAAGTTAAGCCACTTCTTCGTAGCGCGTTTCCTTACTGCAGAATTTAGCAATTTCTTTGCGGAAAACCAATTCTACCGTACCTACTGGACCATTTCTTTGTTTAGCAATAATAATTTCGGCAATATTGCCTCGTTCTGATTGAGGGTTATAGTAATCTTCACGATGAATAAAAATAACAACATCTGCGGTTTGTTCAATTTCTCCTGATTCTCTTAAATCAGAAAGGCGCGGCATGCGGTCGGGCCTTTGTTCGATGGCGCGAGAAAGTTGAGAAATGGCAATGACCGGGACTTCTAATTCTCGGGCTAAGGTCTTGAGAGAGCGAGCAATATCAGAAATTTCTTGTACGCGGTTTTCTGAACGAGTCCTTCCTCGCATAAGTTGAAGGTAATCAACAATGACCAGGCCTAATCCCTGCTCAATTTTCAAGCGGCGTGCTTTAGCTCTAATTTCTGTGGCGGTGATAGAAGCGGTGTCGTCGATAAAAATGGGAGCTTCAGAAAGCCGTCCCAAGGCCCGGGTAAGTTTTTTCCAGCCCGTGTCTGAAAGGGAAGCCGTCTTAAGCCGCTGAGCGTCAACCTCAGCTTCGGAACAAAGCATTCTTTGCGCCAGCTGATCTTTGCTCATTTCCAAAGAAAAAATGGCTACGGGGATTTTATACTTAACTGCTACATTTTGAGCAATATTTAAAGCAAAAGCAGTTTTTCCTACCGCAGGACGCGCGGCAATAATAATCAAATCTGAATTTTGAAAACCCGCCGTCAACTGGTCTAGATCAGGGAAACCAGTTGGAATACCGGTAATGGCATCTTGTTTGCCATATAAACTATCAAGTTTGTCTAATACTTTTTTGATGACGGAATCAATTCTATGAAATCCTTCTCTTACTCGTCTAAGCGCGATATCAAAAATGACTTTTTCTGCCTGATCCAAAACCTGGTCGACGTCTTCCGGTTCAGAAAAGGCGTCGGAAACAATTTTGGTTCCTGCCTCAATTAAACGCCGTAGGGTTGCTTTTTCTTCTACAATTTTGGCGTAATACTCAACATTGGCTGCCGTAGGGACAGAATTTAAAAGATCGGCCACATAAACTGCTCCCCCCACCGCATCTAATTTTCCTGCTTTTCTTAAGGCCTCCGTTACGGTGACAAGATCAATAGGTTCCCCGCGGTCGAAGAGTTCAAGAATGACTTCGTAGATAAAACGGTGAGCATCGCGGTAGAAACTATCAGGCCGCAAAATCTCAATGGCCCTTACAACCGCATTTTTGTCTAAGAGCATCGAGCCAATGACTGACTGTTCTGCGACAAGATTTTGTGGTGGTACCTTTTCCTCTGCCATAACTACCCTTATTTTATCATTTTTTTCGGAATAAAGAAAGTTATCGTTTTGCGCCATCAAAAATCTAACCCTACGCTGATATGTTGCGTCATCTAAAAACCTAACCCAATTTTTACGAAAAATTCATGTTCTCAAGGAATTGGGGACAAGGTAAAAGCATGGAAAA
>Ga0123519_10004241_pt1 | contig 23397 bp, 17 predicted proteins | sample YelNatPaOPRAMG02_FD_87396 | JGI IMG/M metagenome (GOLD analysis project Ga0123519, IMG submission 87396) | Hot spring microbial communities from Yellowstone National Park - Yellowstone National Park OP-RAMG-02 (version 2) | ecosystem: Environmental > Aquatic > Thermal springs > Hot (42-90C) ...
AACACCTATCCAAGAGGTAGGAAGAATGGCAGGTGAAACAGGCGGATTACGCCCTCCGCCTCTATAGCTACTTCCTATCCCGGGAGAGGGGAGGATCCGTGCTCACCGCGCCGGATACATAGGATGCCTGGAAGGTGCTGGCGGAGGAGACCCGCAAGGCCCTGCGCCTGCGCCACCGCTCCTATAACACGGAAAAGACCTACCTCGCCTGGCTGCGTCACTTCCGGGGGTTTGCAGGAGACAAGCTTCCGCAGGACTCGAATAGAGAACATAGAGGCAGGTAAGCTTATCGAAGAGCAAGTGATCAAAGACGCGGCTTAACCCTCAGACCCGGAGGGGGCTGACTGTCCGGGAAGAGGTTGACTTTTACACTTATGCATCATTTTGATCTATGAAGTTCCCTGAGATACTACACCCAATCTCGAAAGGCTCCGGCTTAACAAAAACATTTCCAGCTACTTGCACAGCAAAATGCTTACTATTCTTAACAGTGTTAAGTTCAATATTGTAATAACTTCCGACTTTTCTTGCCGGTTTTGTGTATCCTATTGTGGTGAAGAAGGTGCCTATGACTTTAGTTTTTTTCTTTTTACAAATATCATCAATCCGCGCAATTAGAACCAACATATCTGACAATGTAACCTTTGACTTATAACGTTTACATTCCACTAAAAACAACTTTTCACCGAGAATTTCTATTGACACGTCAATCTGATGGCTATAACCGGATGCGCCCTCGACCCGATTTTTTGTTCCATGATTTATCACCGCTTTTTGAAGATTTGGTGATGCCTTCTTGACTTCCTCTACAATTTCCCTCGTTACCTCTTCATAAGTTTTTGGAAAGAGTTTTTTTATCATATTCATACTTCCTAACGAAGCGAAATTGAGCGGCAACCACAGACGGCGCGTATACAGCGAATGCAAGCACAAAGGCACCTTCAGTCTTGTAAGAAGACCTCTGGTGCCTTTTGCTAGCGCCCCTTTGCCGCGTGCAGACTACGAGCCCCATGAGTGAGAAGCTCAAACCGTTCGGGAGATCTCAACAGCTTGCAATAATTCCTATGCCAGAAGTCGTATGTACCCGCTCCATCCTCCTTGTCAACCCGAATCCTCGCTAAGGTCAATTTTGGGGTCAGCCTTACCCGCAAGTTTCCCTCCGACTGCGAGACATCTGGCCTGTTACAGAAATCCCGGCAATTCAGGCATAATCCCTCATTCTCTCTACGATCTTCACCACCCCGAGAGTATCGAGCCGACAGTACTCCAACAGTGCGGTCCGCAGGCTTTCAATTTCGACTGAATCGCTCGACATGCTCATGGCGTTATAGGCGACCACAGCCATCTGCCCATCCGCCACCTCAGCTTATTTGCTCTTGTCACGATGCCTATTTAATCCTCCTGGTTTCCTTTGTCAATTGCTCTTTTTCTTTCTCGGTAGCTGGGTCAACGGGGGTATTCTTGATGGAATTACCACTGTCACCAAAGTGTCACCGAAAATATCGCAAGAAACCGGAAAGGACAGAAAATATCGTAAAGGATGGAAAGGAAAATTGCCTAGGAAAATCGAGAGGTTTTCAAGAAATGCAGGTAGAAGGCCAACTTAGCGAAAACCGCGATTTGGGACTCTCAAGGCCGAAACGCGGGTTCGATTCCCGCTGGGGCCACCAAAAAGCAAGGAGGTTGCGATCTTCCCTCGCAACCTCCTTTTCCCTCGATTGGCTTCCTCCAATCAGCTTCCTCTTTTCCGCTTCCTCTTTCCCCTCCGCCGGACCCGGCCCAATCCTGGATGATCATCCCCTCGCAGCATCCCCCTAGGGGTGGCAGATGCGGCAGGGAGTGAAGTTGTTGTCATGGTGACAGGCCCCGTAGCACCAGGCCACGCCGGCCTTGCGACCCGCCACTGCGGGGACGGGAGGGACCGGGTGCATCTCATGGCAGTTGCTGCAGCCGGGAATGGCAGCAGGATCCTTCCTTTGGTGGGGGACGAAGCGGTGGGGGGTCCCCTTTTCCCCGCTCGGTGCTACATAATCCGCAGTGGATCGGGCCAGCTCCTCGAAGGGTCCATGGCATTCCAGGCAAGCCTCCTTGGAAGTTGCACTCTCCGAAGGGGTGGTTGCCAATGGCTGCGAGGAAGCGGCCGTCGCCGCCATCACCCATTTAGCCGGGCAGCAGGGGGCAGGGGCGGGAGCCGGAATGGAAAGCAAGCAGCTCAGGGTGAGGGCGAAAAGGAACAACCCACCCCCCACCCATCCAGGTCGCCTTTTCATAGCGGATTCCTCGTGGCGTACATTCGGTTTTGGTCACTTCCGGTCACTCCATCGCCTCTTCCTGCGCCGCATTCTGGCCGGCGATGCGACCCTGCACGAGGCAGCGGGCCAGGCCGTGCTGACTGAAGCCTCCCGCCGACTCCCCAGCGCAGTAAAGCCCGGGGATGATATGGCCATAGAGGTCCACCACCTGACACTTGGCATTGATGCGGAGGCCGGTCCGGGTATCGTGGATGACCGGCGTGGCCCAGGCGGCGTAGAAGGGGGGTTTCTCGATCTTGTAGAGGGGACAGGGCTGGCCGAAATCTTGGTCGATCCCGGAGTCCACGAAGGAGTTGTAGCGGTTGACAGTCTCCTCCAGGACCCGGGGCGGGATTCCCTCCGGCTGGTACCTCATCACCACCTTGCGGGCCAATCCGGCGATGGAGCCAGAGCTGAAAAAGAATCCCTCCTCCATATCCACCCAGGGAGGATTTGGATCCCATCCCTCCCGCGCCACCGCCTCGCTATCGAAGATGGCCCAGATGGGGCCTCCCCCATTGCGGGCCTCTCCGGTTCCGGCCAGGGCCGCGTTGATGAAGTTGGCCGGATCGTATTTGATCCGCTTGGGGTTGACGTAGCTTCCGGGGACATAGGGATCCAGGGACTTGTAGCTGTTGGAAGTGAAGTGCCCCGCGGTTTCGTCGTAGAATCTCTTGCCTGCCCGATTCACCAGGATCACATCCTGCCAGTTGGCCACGCGAAGGCCGGAGGCCCGGGCCAGGTGAAATACGGGGCTGCCCGGCATCCACTGGAGGTGGCGATAGTTGTATTGGCAGCCGATCAGGCCTGGCTTGGTGATGTTCCAGCCGAATTCCCCGGTCTGATTGTAGGTGCCCCAGAGCGAAGCTCCGATGGCCATGGCAGCGAGTTCCCCGCTGGCGTCCTGAGCCGTCCAGGGCTCTCCCGCCACCCCGCAATACTCCTCGGTCAGGCGCGGATCGAAGATGCGACGAAACTCCACATTGCTGGTGGAGCCGCCGGTGGCGATGATGATGCCCTTCTTGGCGCGGATATTCAGCCGTCTGCCCTTGTGATCCACCGCGATCCCCAAGACCCGCCCGGAGGAGGAGCTCTGCCGGTGGATGCTTATCATCCGGTGCTCCAGCAGGATTTGCACTCCCAGCCTCCTTGCCCTCGCTTCCAGCGGCCGCATCAGCCCCACCCCGGAGTAGGTAGTAGCGGCCAGGGTAGGGTCCACCGGCCTTCCCGTCTGGATCAGCGGGTACTCGCCGGCGGCAGTGTGCATCTCCCGGGGGGCGGAGTTGCCCACCGAGGTGGCCCCATGATTGTCCGGGGCCTTGTCCACGAAGGCCACCCCCTGCTCGATGAGCCAACCGAAGGTCTCCACATTACGGTCGGCGAAGGCGCGCACGATCTCCTTGTCGTTGTAACGGTAATCGGGAAAGCCGTTGGGCTGGACGACCGACCAGTCGGTCAGGTCGGAGAAGATCAGGTCCGGCGAGTCCTCGATGCCGTATCTCTTTTGGGCGCTCGTTCCACCGCCCAGGGGGATGTTTCCTCCGCTGACGATGGCATGCCCCCCGATATCGAAATTGGCTTCCACCACGATCACCGAGGCCCCGCGCTGGACCGCCTCGATGGCGGCGGGAAGGCCGGCGGCCCCGGCCCCGATGATCACCACATCCGCCCCTCGGTCCCACCTGAAGGGGACCTCCTGGGTAGAGGCGGAAGGACGGGGGAAGAGACCGCTGGCTGCCATTGCTGCGCCGGCGATGGCGCTGCCGCGCAGGAAGTCGCGACGGCTGATGCCCTTCCTTCCTTCTGCCTTCTCTTTCCTCCCCCTCTCCCCCTTCCCTTTCATCTGCCCCTCCTTCTCCTTCTCCTCATTGGCTGCTGGACTTCGGCACCCTATCGCCATCGCCGCCTGTCTTTATCCTTTCATCCCATCTTTATCTTTCCCCGCTTTGATCGCACCGAAAGGGCGCATTGGCCCCTGGCACGATGATCCCCTGGCGTGCTGGTGCGGGGGCATGGTGCCATGGTGGCCGAATGGCTTTGGCTCAGGAGCGATGAGGCTGCAAAGCCCTCAATGCGCCCATGATATAGCCAGTGGCAAAGGCCCTTCCCCGATGTCCCCAGGCCGTGTCGTTCACCATCTTGGGAACATGGTCATCGATGATGAATCCCTCGAATCCCATCTCCAGAAGCTCCCGCAGGACCGCCACCACATCCACATCCCCCTCGTCGATGAAGGTCTCCTCGAACCGCGGCACCGACCCTCTCACATTGCGCAGGTGCACATAGAAGATCTTGCCCCGAGGACCGAAATAGCGCAATGCATCGAACATCTCGCCCACCGATCGGGAGGCCCAACTGCCCACACAGAAATCCAATCCATGGTTCGGGCTATCCCCTATCTCCATGGCCCGCCGGAACCCCTTTAGCCCATTCATGATCCGGGCCACCCCGCCCAGGGGCTCATCGGTGGGGGGATCGTCAGGGTGGAGGGCCAGCTTGACGCCGGCTTCCTCAGCCACGGGGAGGACAGCCCGGATGAAATACTCGTAATTGGCCCAGAGCTGCTCCTCGCTGATGGGATGGGAGAAGGCCGGGGGCGCCTCCTTGGCCAGATCGAGATCGAACGAGCTCACCCGCGCACCTCCCCGGCCTGGGGTACTGGTGGAGGTACGCCAAACCTCGCCAGGCATCCAGTGATAACCCAGTATGGGGATCCCGGCCTTGCCCAGCATGCGGATGATCTGTTGGTAGTTCCCGATCTGCTCGTCCCGTCCGGGAAGGCCGAGCAGTGCCTTATCGTAGAAAGAAATGGGCGTGTTCTCGATGGCTTCCAACTTGAGCCCGTAGGCCTCCACCAGGGAGCGGACCTGCACTATCTCCATGAAATCCCAACGCCCCGGATGGGCCCAAGGCGAAGCCTGGGTCTCCCCCTTGCGGCCTTCGATGAAGATGTCCACGCCGTAAACCGATCTTCCCCTGAAGAGCGGTGTGTTCAGCGTGACCCCGCTCGCGCCCAACTGCCGGGCGAAAAGGAGGTCTTCCTCCTTCAACTCCCGGAACTGGCCAAAGGCGATCCTGATCCTGCCCGCCATACCCCCCATCTCTTCACCCCCTGCCTGAAAGTATCGTCAACGGCTGCAGCCTCGTGGCCAACAAGCAACGCCTGTTTAGCCCGCCGATCTCCTTTGCCAACTGGCAACTCTCCTTCATGCGTGATTCCAGGGGTGAGTCAGAGGTGCGATTCACGCCCTCATTCCTTACCCCATCGGCCGGGAAAAGCCCATGGCCCCCTCCCCCGGGTACGAAGCGGTACCCCTCTGGCTGAAGGCAGGATCCCACCCCTCACCTTCTCCCCTCAGGGCAGGGGCCCATCTGGCCAGATGGGGAGGTTAGGCATCGGGTTCCTTCCGCATCGGGTGATCCTCGGAAGATGACCCTCAGAGGAGGGAGAGGGTCTTCTGGGCGTCGGGAATGAGGGGGCTGTCGGGGAACTGGGCCATGAACTCCTCCAGCTCCTTGATGGCGGCGGCCCGCTCCCCCTTGGCGGCCAGGTCGATGGCGCCCTCGAACTTGGCCAGTTCCGCCTCCGTAACCGGTTCCTCCCCCTCCTTGCCCTTCCAGTAGAGGACCACCTTCTGCTCCACCTCCGCCCCTCGGATGCCAGCCACGGCCGTCTCCATTGGGGGGGACTTGCGCGGCATGATCTGCTTGATCTTCCTCTGCAGATCCTTCAGCCAGGCCGAGAGGGCCGACTCCTTCTGCTCCTGGGCAACTGCCAGGGCTAGGCCCCAGACCAGGGTTATAGCCGCCACCAGGGTCCATGTCACTGCCTTTTGCGCCCTTCCCTTTACCCTCATCTTCCGTCCCTCCTTTCCCTCGATCTCCTTTCATTCTTCATCTTTTCATCCTTCATCCTCGCTCCTCAATCCCCTGCTCATCTTCGCTCATCTTCCCAGGCCCAGGTCGGCGGTGAGATCCCCGTAACGTCGCCGCACCCGGGGATCGATGCCCGCCGCCTTGCGGAACCACTCCCTCGCCTCCTCCTTCCTCCCTTCGCGCAGGCAGGCCCGGGCCAAGTTCACCATCACTCCGGGATCGCTGGGATCGGCCCGGAGCGAGGCCTCATAAGCCTGCCGCGCCTCCCCGTACTTCCCCTGCAGGAAGTAGATGTTTCCCAAATCGTTGAGGGCCACGGGATTGGTGCTGTCCACGGCCAGCATCCGCTGGAACTGGACCTTTGCCTCCTCGATCCGGCCGTTCTCCGCGTAGAGGATCCCCAGCCGGGCCAGGGTCTTCAAATCTTGCGGGTTCTTTTCCAGTATCGCCAGATAATCGGCGGAGAGGGCCTCCAGCCGCTGCCGCGCCAGCGACTCCAGCTCTCCCCCGAACTTGGCCTCGATGGCCGCAGCCTCCACCCGCAACCCCGCCGGCCTTTCCCTCAGCGGCGGCAGGGTGACGGGTTGGAAACGCTCCCACGCCTTCTGGATCTCCACTATCTCCACCTTGCCCTGGGCAGCCCAGTCGCGGAACTCCTCGGCCGCCTTCTGCCAGGCCCGGGTGAAGGGATGGTCCACCATGGTCATCTCCACCGGGACCCAGACCGTGCCCTTATGGGCCACCAACCAGGAGGCGGGAAAGCCCAGGCTCGCCACTTCCTTTTCCGGCACCCCGGTATTGAAGATCACGAAGATGTGTCCCGGCACATCCACCAGCGCGGTGGGGATTCCGATGCTCTCCAGGGCCGCAGCGTACAGAATGGAGAGATCGTCGCAATCGCCGCTCTTGCGCACCAAGGTATCGCGCGGATACTGCAGGTAATCCACCGCCCCCCGCTTCTCCGAGAACTCGGGAAAGGGGCTGGTGGGATCCACGATGTAGGAGAGCCCATAGACCCCCAGGGCCCCGAAGATGGCCCGCCCGAAAACGATGCTGGCAGGAAGGTTGGGATAGGCATCCACATAGGGTTGGACGATGGAGCGGGCCATATCCACCACCAGCGGGTCCTTGGGGGTCACGAACGCCCCCACCTTGGCCTTGTCATCCCAGACCATCGCGTGTCGCTCGTAGAGGGTGAGGGGGAAGGTCCGGGTCACGGTCCGGGTGGCCCCCGAGACAAAGAAGGTTATGCCGATCTCGCTCTGGAGGGGAGTGTTCTCCGTCACCTCCAGGATCCGGTTGTTGAATACCGGCTTGATGGCCAGTTCCACCTCCTGCCCGGGGCCGATCTCCGGCACCGCCACCTCGGTGGGAAAGTCCATGTAGTCCTTGATGGAAAAGGTGAGCTTGGCCGCGGGGAAGGGGATCTCGGTGTTGTTCCGCAGCACCACGCTGCCCAGGGGGTGGGATTCGTAGTATTTGTAGGCGGAGGCGAAGATCTCCCCCATCTGGATCCGCACGATCTCGATGGGCGGCGCGGTCAGCGAGGCCTTGGGGGTGGTGGCGAAGACCACTTCGCTGGGCGGGCTCTCGTCCCCCTCCTTTCCCACCGCGGTGATCTGGTAGTAGTACAGGGTCTCGTCCGCCAGGGGGCCGTCCACGAACACGGTCCGCTCCACCTTGGCCACGAACTCGAACCCGGAAGCGACCTGGCAGGTCCGATAGATGTGGTAGTGACTGGTGTAGGGCTCCAGATTGGGCAGCCAGGAGAGGGTGATCTGCTTTTCTGCGGCCTCTATCCTCACCCTCTTCGGGGGAGAGGGGACCAGCTTGGGCGTCTGGGCGGAGACGAGGGCCGAGGGCGCGGACTCGTTCCCCTCCCTGGCCAGGCTGCTGACACAGTAGTAGAAGGTGCGGTTGCTGGGCAGGTTTCGGTCGGCGAAGCTCGGCTCCTCCCGGGTCGCCACCAGCTGGAAGGGACCGTCCGGGTTCTCGGAGCGGTAGATGCGGTACTGGGCCCAATAGGACTCGGAATTGGGCTTCCAGCTCAGTCGGATCTCCTTCATTCCAGCCTGGGCCACCACCTCGGTGGGCACGGCCGGGGTGTGGCGCAGGGTGAAGACTTGGATCCGCTTTTTCTCCTTATCTGCCACATAGAGGTAAAGGCCCCCCTCCAGGGCGAAGCCAGAAGGTGATTGCAACTCTCCCGCTCCCTTTCCCTGGTTGCCGAACTTGCGCCGGAACTTGCCCTCGCCATCGAAGACCTGCACCCGGGCATTGCCCGCATCCAGCACATAGACCTCCTCGTCCGGGGAGACAAGGACCCCCACCGGACGGTAGAACTCCCCGTCACCCTCACCTTCCTTTCCCACCTCCCAGAGGAGGGTGCCTGCGCTGTCGAACTTGGACAGCCGGTGGTTCTCCCGGTCCACCACATAGATGTTCTCCGCCCGGTCCACCGCCACCGCCACCGGCTTCTTGAACTGCCCTCTCTGGCTTCCCGACTTGCCGAAGGCCCCCAGAAACAGGCCCTTGGGGCTGAAGACCTGGATGCGACGATTGCCGGTGTCGGCCACCACGATGTTGCCCTTGGGGCTAACCGCCACCGCCGCGGGGGAATCGAATTCGCCCTCGTCCGATCCGGATCCCCCGATCACCTGGATCAGGGTTCCCTCCCGGCTGAACTTCTGGATCCGGTCATTGCCGGTATCGGCGACCCAGAAGTTGCCGCTCCCGTCGAAGGCGATCCCCGAGGGATCGCGAAACATGCCCGGCTTCTTGCCCCGGGTGCCTATCTTTCTCTCCTTCCCTGCGGGCGCGCCCAGCAGCAAGACCGAGTCTCCGGCTACCGCCCACACCTCCCTTCCCGGTCCCACCGCCAGGGCGGAGACTTCCCCGGCCACCTCTCGCGCTAGGGTGACCGAGGGCAGGGGGGAGGCCGGGGGTAGGGGCTTTGCTTCCCCCAGCTCGGCGGCGAAGATTTGCAGGGTATGCTTTTCCGCATCCAACACATACACCCTGCCCTGCCGATCCACCTCCAGGGCGGTCGGCTCCTTGAACTGACCCGGCCCTTTGCCCTCCGAGCCGAAAGAGGCCAGGAGCTTGCCCTGGGGATCGAACTTCTTCAGCTTGTAGTTTCCGGTATCGGCCACATAGATGTTCCCCCGCCCATCCAGGGCCAGTCCCTGGGGACCGTCGAAACCCTCCGCCCCTTTTCCCTTGGCCCCGAACAGGCCGATCTGCCGGCCAGCGGGATCGAAGATCCGAACCGCGTTGGCCCCCGCATCCAGCACATAAAGCCGGTTCTGGGCATCCACCGCCAGATCCACCGGCTCCTTCATCTCGTCCTTCTTCTCCTTGACCTTGATCTGGCCCAGGAAGATGCCGTCGGTGGTGAGGACCTGGATGCGACCATTGCCGCTATCGGCCACATACACCAGGCCGCGAGCGGCGGCGATCCCCCGCGGCTCCTTGAACTTCCGGGGAGCCGATCCCTTGCTGCCGAAGGCGAGCAGGAACTTTCCCTCTCTGTCGAACACCTGGATGCGGCCGTTTCCGGTATCGGAAACATAGACCCTTGCTTGCTCATCGGCGGCGATGCCGGCCGGATAGCGGAACTGGCCGGGCTGATCCCCCTTCTGACCCCAGGTGGCGATCACCTTTCCCTCCGGGTTCAGCACCACGATCCGGTGAGAATCGGTATCGGCGATGTACAGGCGGTCCCCCACCAGGACCAGGGCCTGGGGGGCATGGAGCGTGCGCTCGGTCGCCTTCTTCCCCACCTCCCCCACCTCCCGCAGGAACTCGATCTGCTCGAAGGCGAGGACGGGCCTGGACAACGGGAAGAGAAGAGCCATCCCTGCCAGCGCCAGAGGAAGCATTGTGGCGGCCAGGGAAAGGAGGAGGCAGGCCGGCCTTCCTTTCCCCCCATTCACCTGCCCCCTGCCCTCTCCTCCATCTACGCCCTCCGATATCGGCATTGCCTGTCCTTCCTTCATCGCTCGCTCCCTTTCCTCCTTCAGCAACCTGATAAGTTCCGGCCGCTCGCTCTTCGCTCGCCCTCGCTGACCCTTACCTGACCTCGCTCCCGGCCCTATCCTCCCCGCCCCTTTATTTGCCTTTTCCATCCTCCCTGATCGGGCCGGCCCGGGCGGACTCAGCCCAGACGCAGGACCTTGGCGCCTCGAATCTTCCTCTCCTTCAGCTCCAACAGGGCCCGGTTCGCCTCTTCCAGCGGATATTCCTGGACCTCCGGCCGGATGGGGACCCGGGCCGCCAGCTCCAGGAATTCCCCCACATCCCTCCGCGTCACATTGGCCACGCTCTTGATCTCCTTTTCCATCCACAGATGGTGGGCATAGTCCAGCTCCAGCAGCGCCCCCTTATCGGCCTCTTCCTTGCGGATGGCATTGACCACCAGCCTTCCCCCCGGGCGGAGGTGAGCCAAGGCGCAGACAATGGGCCTCCAGGCCGGGGTAGTATCGATCGCCACATGGAGCGGCACAGGCGGCTGCTCCTCCAAGCCTCCGGCCCAGGCGGCCCCCAGCTCCCGGGCGAATTCCCTCTCCCTCTCGGTGCGGGAAAAGACGAAGATCCGGCATTGCGGATACCGGTACCGGACCATCTTCAGGACCAGGTGGGCGGAGGCACCAAAGCCCACCAGGCCCAGGTTCTGCCCCTCCACCAGGCCGCTGAGACGCAAGGAGCGATAGCCGATGGCCCCCGCACAGAGGAGGGGAGCGGCCTCCACAGCGGAGAAGGTCTCCGGGAGGGGATGGGCATAGTCCTCGGGGACCGTGATGTACTCGGCGTAGCCGCCGTCAGCATCCCTTCCGGTGGCGGAAAAGTCCGGGCACAGGTTCTCTTCCCCGCCGCGGCAGAACCCGCAGCGCCCGCAGGCGGAGTGGATCCAGGCCACCCCCACCCTCTCCCCGATCCGGAACCGGGATGCGCCCTTGCCCACCTCCGCTACCTCTCCCACCACCTGATGGCCCGGGACAATGGGGAGTCGGGCCGGCGGGGTCCTCCCCTCGATCTCGTCCAGCTCGGTGTGGCAAACCCCGCAGGCCAAGACCCGGATCAGGACCTCCCCCTCTCCGGGGACCGGATCAGGCAGCTCCATCAGCCTCAGGGGATGCGGGTTCTCCTGCAGGCTCGCCAACCGCTCCAGGACCATAGCCCTCATCTCGACTCCTCCCCGCTCAGAAGGGCCGATCCTTGAAGGTCCAGACCACGAAGTAGAGAAGGAGCACCGCCGCCCAGATCAGGTTCACGGCCAGGGCAAAGCCGCGGGGCCGGATCTTCTCCGGCAGCAGCTTCCGGTTCAGGATGATCACCATGATGGTCACATAGGCCTGGGCGGCGGTTCCCACCCAGTTGGTGATCAGCCAGATCAGGTAGGGAGTCTTGAGGAAGGTGGCCAGGACCCCGTAGACGACCAGGATGCCCAGCACGATGAAATACCAGAACCGGTAAGGCCGCCGGCCCAAGGTCTGGGGATGCTCCAGGAAGATGGCATCGGAGAACATCCGAGCCACCCCGTCATAGACCGAGAACTGGGTGTCGAACAGGGCGAAGATGATGATGATCCCGAAAAAGATGAAGCCCAGCTTCCCGAAGGCGGACCCGAAGATCTCCGCCATCACCACCGCGATCTTCCAGCCGGAGGGAAGGTCCATGTGGTGGATGGTCTTGGCGGAATAGCCGGCCAGGCTGACCAGGTAGGTAAACCAGATCCCACCCAGGATGAGGAAGAAGACCAGGAGGGTCAGGTTGTTGAGAGCCAGCCACTTCTTGAACCGCGCCAGTTGCCCTGGATCGTCGGCATCGAAGATGTAGCCGGTGCGGCTGATGTCCTCCGGCTTGTACCCCAGCCCGGTCACCCGGCCGAAGTACTTGCCCATCCCCATCCCCTTCTCCCGCACCCAGTAGGTGTGCCAGAAGTTCCAGAAGCCTCCGGCGGGCTGAACCAGAAAGGGGCCGATCATGGCCAGGGTGATCCCCGCCGGGAAGTAACCGAAGCTCAGCCAGCCCTTGGCGGTCTCCACCGCTGCCGCGGGGGTGGACATCTTGATGGTAAAGACGGCCAGGCCGATGTTGGCCACCAGGAAGGAGGCGTACATGATCACCTCCAGGGTGTTGTAGACGTACTTGCTGGCCGCGAAGACGATGAATACCGTCACCAGCGCCACCACCGACCAGGCCTGCCAGGAACCGAATCCCATCACCACCGCCGCTCCCGCCGCCGCCCCGGTGATCCAGGCGGGCCAGGCCACATTGAGCCAGCAGAAGATGGCCGACACCCAGGGCCAGGTCTTGGCCGGACCCAAGCGGGAAAAGCCCTGCAGCACCGTTTCCCCGGTGGCGATGGTGTAGCGGGCGATCTCCTGGTTGAGGAAGAGCTGACAGAAGGCGGAAACCAGATATAGCCAGAAGATACCCGTGTACATCTTGGCCCCCATGTATCCGGCATGGTAGGCCTCGAAGCCGCCCACCGCCAGTGCCCCCAGGATCACTGCCGGACCGGCCCACTGGAAAAGGCCGCGCAGGTTTAGGGGAGGAGGCTCGGGCATCTCCCGAACCTCCCAGGGACCCTTGATGAATCCCGCCGGCACCACCCTGACCTCCGTCTTTCCTTCCTGTGCCTTTTCTTCCTGTCCTTCCATCTTCCCTCTCCTTTCCCAAAAAAGAGAAGACACCGCGGCCACCATGTGGCATCCACGGTGTCTTCTCCTCCTCCACCACCTCCTGCTGATAACTCAGCCAGCTCGGCCCTCGTTCCCCGATCCTCCGGGCCCTACCCCTGAGGCCCGGAGATGGAAGCGAGGTCAAGACCGAGCCAGGTCAGCCCCTCTCCGGCACCCGGACCACCGCATCGGCGAGCAGGTTGCGGACCACCTCGTCGGGAAGGGCCGGGACATAAACGCAGTACATCTGCATGGACTCGTCGGAATAGTTCTTGCAATTGTGCTTGACCCCGGCCGGGGCGTAGATAATGGTCCCCGGCACCAGCTCGAAGGTCTGCCCTTCCTCCTCCCCCTCTCCCCGGCCGGTGATGACATAGATGATCTCGTCCACCGGATGGGTATGGACGCCGGTCTGACCGGTATGGGGCGCCAGGGTGGACATGAGGAAGGTAGCATTGGCAACCTTCTGGTCCTGCTGGGGGGTGAAGAGGATCTGCAGGCAACGCTCGTTGGGAGGGGCCACCTTCTTGCTGGGGATCTTCCACAACCTCTTGTAGGGCATCTCGTTCTCTCCTTTCTCCTTTTCGTTTCTCCTTTTCGATTTCACTGCTTTTCGCTGGCTACTCTATGCCGCTCCCTCGAGCCGGGCATCCCGCCGACCTTCGCCTCAGCGGGATTCGGGCTCGTATTCCCCCCTAAGCTCCTTCAGGCGCTTTGCCTTGCGGGCCTTCTTCTCCTCCTCCTCGATGTCCTCCAGTTCCTGTCCCAGCTTGAACCAGCAATCCTGGCAGACCGGACCTCGTTCCGGATCGGAGTAGTACACCCCGGAAGTCCCTCCACAGAAGGCGCATTTTCTCACCATTTCCCTCCTCCCCCTGGCTGAGGGCGTACCCCTAGAAGGCCTGGAACTTGCCTCGAGACCCGCCCAGTCTCCCTCCTCCACTCTTGTCAGCCTACCACCGGAAGCTGGCCTGAAGTCCATCCCTTCCTATCAAAAAGCGGAACCAGGATCAAGCAAAAAGGCCACCGGCGAGCAAAGGGATGGTACCCCCAATTTCAGCCTTGTCCGATCCTGCCTCTTGGCTTAATATAAGGCCCATCGCAATGAGATCGCTCTCCTCCACCTTCAGCTCCCTTCGTCACCGCAACTTCCGGCTCTTCTTCACCGGTCAACTGATCTCCTTCATCGGCGTCTGGATGCATACGGTGGCCCTGAGCTGGCTGGTCTACGATCTCACCCGCTCCCGCTTCCTCCTGGGCCTGGTCAATGCCTTGGGCTCCCTTCCCCTCCTCGCCCTCTCCCCCTACGGCGGCACCCTGGCCGATCGCTTCGACAAGCGAAGGCTGCTCCTCTTTACCCAGAGCTCGGCCATGCTCTTCGCCTGGGTCCTAGGGGGGCTGGTGGCCTTGGGATCCATCCGCATCTGGCACATCTTCTTGCTGGCCACCCTGGTGGGCATAGATTCCGCCCTCGATACCCCCACCCGCCAGTCCTTCATCTTCGAGATGGTGGGGAAGGAGGACCTCACCAATGCCATAGCCCTCAATTCCACCATCTTCAATGCCTCGCGGGTCATCGGCCCCGCCCTGGCCGGGATCATCATATCCGAGATCGGTCTGGCCCCCTGCTTTTTCGTCAACGGCCTTACCTACCTGGCGATCATCTATGCCCTCCTCTCCATGCGCTTCGATCACCCCGCCCTTCCCTCCCGCGGCCCCTCCTCTCTCCGCCGCGGCCTGCGGGAGGCCATTCACTATGCCCGCTCCCATCCCGCCATCCTGGCCCTCCTGACCTTGGTGGCGATCAGCAGCATCTTCGCCCTGCAGTTCGTGATCATGATGCCCGTTTTCGCCAGGGACATCCTGGGCGGCGGGCCGCGGACCCTGGGGGCCCTGATGACCGCCACCGGCCTGGGGGCCATGGGAGGGGCCCTCAACCTGGCCACTTACGGCAACCGCGGAGGCCGCACCACAGTGCTGCTGGGGGGATCGCTCTTCTTCTACCTGTCCCTCCTCGCCTTCACCCTCTCCACCCGCCTCCACCTCTCCCTTTTCCTGCTGGTCCTGGTAGGCCTCTTCATGATCTCCTTTTTGGCCACCGCCAACACCCTGCTCCAGCTTGCGGTGAGCAACGAGCTGCGGGGGAGGATCATGGGCTTTTTCGTCACCGCCCTCTTGGGGATGGCGCCCTTGGGGAGCCTCCAGCTCGGATTCCTGGCCCAGCGCTGGGGAGCCCCCGCGGCGCTGCGGGTGGGATTGGCGGTGTGCCTCCTCTGCTGGGGCCTCCTCTTTCCCCGACTGCGAGCAATCGAATCCAAAGGCAGGCAGGGCTGAAGCCAGGCAGATAGGACACTAAGAGGAATGGGGAGAATCCCAGGGGATCTTGAGCAGGGTGCCCGGCTCCAGGGGGGTGTCCTCCTTCATCCGGTTGAGGAAGGCGATCTCGTGGGCGCGGGTGGGGTCGTTGAGCAGGTCGGTAGCGATGGAGCAGAGGGTATCCCCCGGCTTGCTGGTGTAGATGCGAAGATACTTCCGGTCGGCCCGGGGGCCGTAGGGGAGGCCTTGCAGGTGCTGGCGGAACCGATCTCTCCCCACCTCCAGCCTCTCCTCGCAGCCGCGGGCCAGGACGAAGGCCAGGGTCTCGGCCTTGATGATCCTCTCCGCCGTCTCCGGGTGGGTGACGCGAAAGCCCTGGAAGTTCAGGCCGGTGAGCTGCTCCTTGGTGCGCAGGTAGCGGAGGAACTGGCACATGCGGCGGGGATCGTAGCCGGCCTGGAAAGCGAAGCGGATCCCCTTTTCGTCCGCCTCCAGCTCGTTATCCCGGCCGTAACCCAGGAGGATCTGGGTGAAGAACTCGTTGCTGAAGACGACCCAGGCATCCATGTGCTCCCGGGTGCTGGGGCTGGCAGCCGCCGCCCCCAGGGCCCCCAGGGCCAGGAGCTGAAACAGCCGTGCCTTGGCGAGCTGCTTGGCCGCATGGCGGGAGCAGGCGTGCCCCACCTCGTGGCCGATCACCGCCGCCAGCTCGGCCTCGTCGTTGAGGACCGCCAAAAGGCCCCGGGTCACATAGATGTAGCCCCCGGGAAGGGCCAGGGCGTTGATGCTATCGTCGTCCAGGATGCGGAAGGTATAGCGGAAGGAGCGCGGCTCGGCCTGGGCAGCCACCCTCTGTCCTACCTGGTCGAGGTAGGCCACCAGCTCGGGGTTGCCGCAAAAGCCGGGCTGCTTCTCCAGCTCCTGGTCCATCTTCTTGCCCAGCTCCACCTCCTGGGCCTCGGTGAGGACCAGCGGCTCCGCCGCGCCCCGGCCACTGCCCGCGAGGGGAGGCAGGACCAGCAGCAGGACCGGGAGCAGGACGGCCCAGCAGGCCCTAAGCATTTCCCGCCGCAGCCCCCTCCCCGGCCTGCCGGTTGGCCTCCGCCCTTGCCTTCCTTCCCTTTCCCTCTTCTCCCTTTTCATCTTGCCCCGGGACCTTTCCGCCCCTCGAACCCTATGCTACTCCCGGATTTTGGAATTGACAAGAGGAGTTTGCGAGTGTAATTAGAGGGTATTTCCAGGCCCGGGAGAAGCCATTGGAGCCGGAAAGACTGAGCCAGGTCCTATCCTCTTTGCTCTCGCGGGGAGGCTCCTTTGCCGACATCTTCCTGGAGGAGACGGAGCTTACCTCCATCCTCTGCGAGGACGACAAGATCGAGCATATCGTGAGCGGCCGGGAGCGGGGGGCCGGCCTGCGCCTGATCAAGGACTTCCAGACCTTCTATGCCTCCACCACCGACCTTCGCCTCGCCCGGCTGCAGGAGCTGGCCCGATCTTTGGCCGACCAGCCCCCCACCTTCGACCCTGCCCCTCCCCTGCCTCCCCTGGAGCCGGAGCCTGCCCCCTGGAGCCATTCCCTGCGGATCTCCCCAGAGGAGGTATCGCTGGAGGAGAAGGTCCGGATGGTGATGAGGGCCAATGCCGCCGCCCGGTCGGTGGATCCCCGCATCCGCCAGGTGAAGGTCTCCTACCGGGAGGGCTTCCGCCGCCTCTGCATCGTCCACTCCCAGGGCCGCTTCTGCCAGGAGGAGAGGCCGGGCCTGCTCTTCGCGGTCCAGGTAGTGGCCGCCCAGGATGGCCTCATCCAGACCGGATACGAGGTGGCGGGAGGGACGGTGGGGATGGAGATCTTCGCAGAATCTCCTCCCGAGGCGGTGGCGGAGAAGGCCGCCCGCAGGGCGGTGCAGATGCTCCAGGCCGCCCCGGCGCCGGCCGGGCCTATGACCGTGGTCCTCTCCTCCGAGGCCGGAGGGACCATGATCCACGAGGCGGTGGGACACGGGCTGGAGTCGGACCTGGCCCGGGAGGGACTCTCCGTCTATTCCGGCCGGCGGGGAGAGGCCATCGCTTCTCCCCTGATCACGGTGGTGGACGATCCCACCCTACCCGGCCGCAGAGGGTCTTATGTGTTCGACGACGAGGGCTGTCCCTCCCGCCGCACCGTCCTCATCGAGAAGGGGGTGCTGAGGGATTACCTCTACGACCGCCTCCATGCGCTCAAGGACGGAAGGGACTCTACCGGCCACGGCCGGCGCCAGTCCTTCCAGCACCGTCCCCTGCCCCGCATGTCCAATACCCTGATCCTTCCCGGCTCGACCGACCCCGCGGAGATCGTCCGCTCCGTCTCCTCCGGCCTCCTGGTCAAGAAGATGGGGGGCGGCCAGGTCAACACCGTCAACGGGGACTTCGTGTTCGAGGTGAGCGAGGGATACCGGATCGAGAACGGCCAGGTGGGAGAGCCGGTGCGGGGGGCGACCCTGATCGGCAACGGTCCCCGCATCCTGCAGGAGATAGATATGGTCGGATCCGACTTGGGCTTCGGCCTCGGCACCTGCGGCAAGGACGGCCAGGGCGCCCCCGTCTCCGACGGCCAGCCCACCCTCCGCCTCCCCCGCATCATCGTCGGCGGAGTCGGGGGGTCAGGTCTATCCATTTGACAAACCCGGGGAGGGGACCATGCTCAAGCCCAGCTCGCGCCAGAAGCTGCTGCGGATAGCCCGACAGACCATCGAGGCCCGCCTCAAAGGGGAGAAGATACCCCGATTGGAGGTGGAGGAGCCGGAACTGCAGGAGAGGAGGGGGGCCTTCGTCACCCTGACCAAAGGGGGCAGGCTGAGGGGGTGCATCGGCTACACCGAGCCCATCTATCCCCTGTACGAGGCCGTGGCCTCTTGCGCCCTCTCCGCCGCCTTCTCCGATCCCCGCTTTCCCCCCCTCCGGGCCGAGGAATTGCCCCAGATCCGGATCGAGATATCCGTTCTCTCCCCCTTGCAGAAGATCCAGGACATCTCCCAGATCCAGGTGGGCGTGCACGGCCTCATGATCAGCAAGGGATTCCAGCGGGGCCTGCTCTTGCCCCAAGTGGCAACCCAGTACCGCTGGGACCGGGAGACCTTCCTGGAGCAGACCTGTTACAAGGCGGGCCTGCCGGCCGATGCCTGGAAGAAGGGGGCGGACATATACATCTTCTCCGCCGAGATCTTCCACGAACCAAACGGGGCAGAGGGAGAGGAGAGAGGCAGAGGGGAGGGGGGCTGAGGCAAGGGCTGTGCTTGGGCCCTGCCTGCGACCGGGCAAACTATAACCTAGAACCTAGAGGATGTGACCCGAACCATCTGACCCCAACCTACTCGACTTGAACTCGAACTGGGAGCAGGCAACGGGCCCCTCTGGCTGAGCGCGATGCAACTGGACGATCACCTCTATGCCGTGATCCTGGCGGGAGGCTCGGGGACCCGCTTCTGGCCCCTCAGTCGGGAGCTCTACCCCAAGCAGATGCTCTCCTTCCTGGGTCCCCATTCCCTCTTCCAGGAGACGCTGCTGCGTCTCCACGGCGCCATTCCTGCCACCCGCACCCTGATCGTCACCAACGTGAGGCAGTCCTTCGACCTCCGCTCCCAGGCCGCCTCCATCGATTCCGGCTATCGCTTCCTGGAGGAGCCGGAAAGCAAGAACACCGCCCCCGCCATCGGCCTGGCCGCCCATGCCCTGCAGCTACAGGATCCAGAGGCGATCATGGCGGTCATGCCCTCCGATCACTGGGTGAAGGATCGCTCCCGCTTCCTCCAGCTCCTGCAGGGCGCCCTCGAGCCCGCCCGCCGGGGACTGTTGGTCACCTTCGGCATCCGCCCTACCCGCCCCGAGACCGGATTCGGCTATGTCCAGGTGGAGCAAGCTGCCCCTCGCGGTCCGGACCGCTCCCCGGCAGGGTCTCCATCAGATCGCCTCCTCCCGGTCAGGCGCTTCGTGGAGAAGCCGGACGGCGAGACCGCCCGCCGCTTCCTGGAAGAGGGCGCCTACTACTGGAACAGCGGGATCTTCGTGTGGAAGGCCGAGGTCATCCTCCAGGAGATAGAAAGATACCTTCCCCAGCTTTCCCGGCTGTTGGCCGAGGTCCGAGCCTCCCTGGGGACGGCCGCGGAGGCAGCCCAACTCACCCGAGCCTACCGCCACATGGAGGCCATCTCCATCGACTATGGGGTAATGGAAAGGAAGGCCGACTCGGTGGTCCTGCTGGAGGCAGATGTGGGCTGGCACGACCTGGGCAGCTGGAGCGCCCTGGACGAGGTGTGCGAACGCGATCCGGCGGGCAACATTGCCTCCGGCAACCTCTACGATCTGGGCTCTCGCAACTCCATCTTGCTGGCCGGTACCCGCCTCCTGGCCACGGTGGGCCTGGAGGGAATGGTGGTGGTGGATACCGAGGATGCCACCCTGGTCTGCCCCAAGGAGCATTCCCAGAGGGTGAGGGAGATAGCGGAAGGGCTCAAGCGGCAGGGGCGGGAGGAGCAGGCCATCCACCGCACCGTGCACCGCCCCTGGGGCCAATACACGGTGCTGGAGAAGGGTGAGGGTTACAAGATCAAGCGGATCGTGGTAGACCCGGGCGCCCGCCTCAGCCTCCAGCTTCACCGCCGGCGGAGCGAGCACTGGGTGGTCCTCTCCGGGGTGGCGAGGGTGACCATCGCGGGGCGATCCTTCGAGCTGCAGCCCCACCAGAGCAGCTTTGTCCCCATCGGCACCCCCCACCGGCTGGAGAACCCGGGGACGATACCTCTCCAGATCATCGAGGCCCAGATCGGCGACTATGTGGAAGAAGACGACATCGAGCGGATGGACGATCAGTATGGTCGGGAGGTCGTCCGGCCCCCGGAGACGCCCCCGCCTTTATCGGCCTGACCATCCTACCCTACCCCGGCGATGTCGATTGGTGTCGATGCACAGATGGCGAGATAGGGCATAAGTCATGGGAAGGGGCAGCCCACCCGAAGGCGAACCGGAAAGCAAAGGAGATCCTGCCTCCCCTGCGGTCATTCCTCCCCACATCTTCCGGGAATACGACCTCCGCGGTCTGGCCGGACCGGACCTGAACCCCGCCACCGCCGAGCACCTGGGCCGATCCTATGTGGTCCTCCTGCAGCAGCTCCATCCGCACCTTCCCTCCTCCCGCCCGCCCCGGGTGGCCGTGGGAAGGGATGTCCGGCTCAGCTCTCCCTCCTTGGCCTCTGCCCTCTACGCCGGCCTCCTCAGCCAGGGAGTGGAGGTCCTGGACTTGGGGGTCTGCCCCACCCCCCTCCTTTACTTCTCCCTCTTTTATCTGGACCTGGAGGGGGGGATCATGGTCACCGGCTCCCACAATCCCCCCGAGTACAACGGCTTCAAGATGTGCGTGGGCAAGGACACCATCTACGGTCCCGCCATCCAGCGCCTGAGGGAGATCTCCTCCCAGCTTCCACCCCTGCCCATGCCGCCGGCTCGAACTGCCTCCCTCGGCCCCACCGCCTGCACCTCCTCCACCACTTCCCTCGCTTCCCTCGCCTCCACTACCGCCACCGCCACCGCCTCCACCTCCGCCCTCGGCTCCCGCCGGGAGCAGCCCATCATCCCCCTTTATCTCTCCTGGATGGTCGATCACTTCCGACAGATGGGTCTTGCTCCGGCCCGGGGGGACCTGGGAGCGGCTCCCTCCGCCCTTCCCGCCCCGCTCCGGGTGGTGGTGGACGCGGGCAACGGCACCGCCGGGCTGGTCGCCCCCGCCCTCTTGCGCAGCCTGGGCTGCCAGGTGATCGAGCTTTGCTGCCAGCCGGACGGACGCTTCCCCCATCACCATCCCGATCCTACCCTCCCCGAGAATCTGCAGGACCTCATCGCCCGGGTCATCGCCGAGAAGGCGGATCTGGGGTTGGCCTTCGACGGCGATGCCGACCGGCTGGGGGTGGTGGATGGCTCGGGACAGATCATCTGGGGGGACCGACTGCTCTATGTCTTCGCCCGGGACATCCTCTCCCAATCCCCATCTCCTACCTCCCCATCGTCCCCAACCGCGCCTGCTAGCGCATCCCCGGCGGCACCGGCGGCTCCGGCACCGGCTTCCCCGGCGGCTCCGGCGGCACCGGCGGCTCTCACCTCCACGCTCGCTATGGCTTCCCCGCCTGCCCCACCCCTCTTCATCGGCGAGGTCAAGTGCTCCCAGGCAGTTTACGATGCCATCGAGGCGGCGGGGGGTAGGGTGCTGATGAGCCGCACCGGACACTCCCCCATCAAGCAGCTCCTCAAGGAAAGCGGAGCCGTCCTGGCGGGCGAGATGAGCGGGCATCTCTTCTTCGCCGATCGCTATTTCGGCTACGACGATGCCATCTACGCCGGGGCTCGACTGATCGAGATCCTGATCCGCCGCCGGACCCCTCTCTCCTCCCTCCTGGCCGATCTGCCCTCCACCTTCTGCACCCCCGAGATCCGCCTCCCCTGCCCCGAGGATCGCAAGTTCGCCCTGGTCAGGGCCATCGCCCAGGCCCTGGATTCGGGCCATCATCCTCCTTTTCCTTCCCCGCTGCGGCAAGTGGTGACCATAGACGGGCTGCGTCTGATCTTCGCTTCGGGATGGGCCCTGATCCGGGCCTCCAATACCCAGCCCGCGCTGGTCCTCCGCTTCGAGGCGAACTCCTCTCCGGATCTGGAAAAGATCCGCTCCTGGGTGGAAGGGATGGTGGAAGCGGCGGAGAGGAGAATGGGCGGGGCATAGGGGGCGGAGGGAGCATACGGGGGCATAGGGGCATAGGGGGCGGAGTAGTCGGAGGGAGCGGGTGGGGGGGAGGAGCAAGAAGGGTGGGGAGTGCCGGAAGCGCCGGAGGTGTCGCAGGAATTCCTTGCTTTTTGCCCCTTGCTCGGGTATAGGCTGGAGGCGAGGATCGATCCGGGGCCATCATCGGAGGCGTGCGGTCCCTCAAGAAACGGGGAGGTGATCATCCTGTGAAAGCGCTCATAACCGGCATCACCGGCCAGGACGGATCCTACCTGGCCGAGTTCCTGCTGTCCAAAGGCTACCAGGTCCACGGTCTCATCCGCCGCGCCAGCACCTTCAACACCTCCCGGGTGGACCATATCTACACCGACCCCCACCTTCCCGGGACCCGCTTCTTCCTTCATTACGGCGATCTTTCCGACTCCGGCCAGCTCACCAACCTCATCTACAACCTCCAACCCGACGAGATCTACCATCTGGGGGCCCAGAGCCACGTGCGGGTGAGTTTCGACATGCCCGAATACACCGGGGACATTACCGGCCTGGGAACCATCCGGATCCTGGAGGCGCTGCGCCGCAGCGGGGTCAAGGCCCGGTTCTATCAGGCCTCCAGCAGCGAGATGTTCGGGGACGCGCCCGCCCCCCAGAACGAGGACACCCCCTTTCGTCCCCGCAGCCCCTACGCCGCCGCCAAGGTGTACGCCTACTGGGTCACCGCCAACTACCGCGAGGCCTACCGGCTCTTCGCCTGCAATGGCATTCTCTTCAACCATGAGTCCCCCCGCCGGGGGGAGACCTTCGTCACCCGCAAGATCACCCGGGGCCTGGCCCAGATCCGGGCGGGGAAGGAGGACAAGATCTATCTCGGCAACCTGGAGGCGAAGCGCGACTGGGGCTTCGCCCCCGAATATGTGGAGTGCATGTGGCTGATGCTCCAGCAGGACGAACCGGAGGACTTCGTGGTCGGCACCGGGGAGGCCCACTCGGTGAAGGAGTTCCTGCAGGCCGCCTTTGCCTATCTGGATTTGGACTGGCGGCAATATGTGGAGATAGATCCCCGCTACTTCCGGCCCACCGAGGTGGAGTTCTTGCTGGCCGATCCCTCCCGGGCCAAGCGGAAGCTGGGATGGGAGCCCAAGATCGGCTTCAGCGAGCTGGTCAAGATCATGGTGGATTACGACCTGGAGCGGTCGGGCCTGCCCGCCCCCGGGGAAGGAAAGCGGATTCTCCAGGAGAAGAGGATCCACTGGACGAAGAACGAGCTGACCCCGGGCCTCTGACCGCTCCCCTCCCCTTACCCATTTCCTCTCAAGGACGATTTGGGTAATGATGAGCGGAGGACCAATATGGGGACCAATATGGATCTCGTTAACCTGATTCAGCAGGGGAAAGTTCGCCGGTTTTTCAGGGCCACGCGCAAGCTCGAGGCGCCGGACCTGTGCTGCCACATCACGCAGCGCGCGGCTGGAAAGGAGCCATGTTTCGT
>Ga0123519_10004243_pt1 | contig 23396 bp, 20 predicted proteins | sample YelNatPaOPRAMG02_FD_87396 | JGI IMG/M metagenome (GOLD analysis project Ga0123519, IMG submission 87396) | Hot spring microbial communities from Yellowstone National Park - Yellowstone National Park OP-RAMG-02 (version 2) | ecosystem: Environmental > Aquatic > Thermal springs > Hot (42-90C) ...
AGCCAAAATTAATTACTGTACGCTTCATATCATCCGAACCAGATTTTGAAAGGAAAATTACAAGCTGGTACGAGAGATAATAAATTTTTGAATTGATGCATAAAACTTTTTGATAGAGTTCTATGAAATCGTAATGACTGAGTTTATGAGTCATTGCGACATAATGAGTACTTCGATTTTTTAGTGATGGATTGCTTCACTTCATTCGCAATGACTAATTAAAAAATGTACTGACAAGGCTTTTCTTTTCAGAAAAATTTGCGCAACATCGAATTAGCGTTCAGTAATTTTTATTTTACTTTCCATTTAATTGTGCATCCTATTGAATAAGTCTCTTTAATTTTTACTTCTTTACCATCAAGCAGAGCTTTTATTGCATCTCTCAAATAAGTTTCTTTAACTTGATTGGGATAATTCCAATTGTCATCAATCCTGCCGTGATATTGAAGTCTTCTTTCCTGATCGAATAAAAATACTTCTGGAGTATGAGTTGCGCCATAAGCATCAGCAACCTTCTGATCAGCATCTCTCAAGTAAGGGAAATTAAACCCTTTTTCTTTTGATCGCTTTTTCATCTCTTCAAATGAATCTTCGGGATAATTGATTTCGTCATTCGAGTTAATCGCGACAACTTGTAGATCATTTTCAAAATCTCTTTGAATTTCAATTATTCTATCTTCGTAAGCTTTTACATATGGACAATGATTACAACTGAAAATGATGCAGAGTAATTTTTTATCCTTAAAAGAGTCAAGAGAATAATATTTGTCATCAACTCCAATTAAATTGAAATCAGGTGCTTTATCGCCAATTTTTAATTTTTCTGTCGCCATTTTTCTCTCCTTTATTGATTAATTTTGTATCGAAATTATTGAATTGTAAAAAATGAAAAAACTGATTTTAATTTCACTTTTGTTATTTATGAAAGTTAATACTTTAACATCACACCAACAGGAAAAATATTTTTCTAATCTTGTACAAGAATTGCACAAAGATTATTCCAAATACAAAGTCACACAAATTCAAACACGAAGATTTGAGATTAATGATTATCACCGAATTCTTGATTCACTATTGGAAGAAGGAAAAGAAATTTTTAATGTCAAAAAGATTGGTTCATCTTTCAAAGGAAGAGATATAAAACTCATCAAGTTCGGTGAAGGAAAGATAAAAATTCTGATGTGGTCACAGATGCATGGTGACGAATCAACTGCATCACTTGCTTTGCTGGATTTGATTAATCTTTTAAAAAAGAGAAAAGATCTGAGTGATGAGTTAAAGTCAAAAATTAGTTTATTTATTATTCCAATTTTAAATCCTGATGGAGCAAGTGAATTTGAACGAAGAAACTATCAGGAAATTGATATAAATCGTGATGCATTAAGATTACAAACTCCAGAAGGTAGAATTTTGAAAAAAGTTAGAGACGAAATTCAACCTGATTTTACTTTTAACCTTCACGATCAATATGCAAATAATTCTGTCGGAAGAACTGGAAGTCCTGCTGCAATCGCTCTCCTTTCTCCAGCTTATGATTATGATCGAAACATCAACGAAGTACGAGAACGGGCAATCAAAGTTTGTGTTGAAATAAAAGACATAATCGAGAAGTTTTATCCCAGTGTTGTTGCTCGATATGATGATGAATTTGAACCGAGAGCTTTTGGTGATAATTTCCAAAAATGGGGAAGCAGCACAATCTTAATTGAATCTGGTGGCTATTTCAATGATTTTGAAAAACAGGAAATTCGAAAAATGAATTTTCTGGCTCTTGCTGGTTCAATTTATTCAATTGCTAATCAACTATATCAAAAGAAATCGACGGATGCTTACTTTGAAATACCCGAAAACCAGAGACTATTTTTCGATTTGCTTGTAAAGAATGTAACAGTGAAAAAAGATTCGATAGAATACATTGTTGACATAGGAATTAACTATTCTGAGAAATACGATTCACTTCGTGGAAAATATATTAAAGTCTATACCATCACAGATATTGGTGACCTCTCAACTTTTTATGGTTTCGATACGCTTGATGCAAAAAATTTGAAATTTGAATTCGGGGAGGTTTATGAAGAAATTTTAAATGAGTTTAAGCAGATTGAAAATTTAGATTTGAAATTCTTAATTCAAAATGGATACACAACAATAATCTATCAGGGAAATTTTGATAAAATAAAAGAAGATTCACTCCTCGATGAAATGATAAGCACAACAAAATCGCCGATTAGAGAATCGAAAAAACTCTTGGGACACAGTGCGAATTTCATTCTGAAAGATGAAAACGGTAAGGTTCATTATGCTGTAATTAATGGGAGAGTTTACGAGCCCAATAAAATTCATTAAAGTTTTCTTTACTTAGGAAATGTTTATTTTTGTTAAGGTAGTAATGAGATAAAATAAATTTATGATAATAAATTTTTCAGTAAAGAATTTTGGCTCCATTAAAGAAAGAGTAACTTTATCTTTTGAGGCACGAAGAGATAGTGAATTAGAAGATTATTATGTAATAAAAAAGAATGTTGGTGGGAAAGAATATCGCTTACTTAAGTTGATTATGCTTTATGGGCCAAATGCAAGTGGTAAGTCAACCATTCTTAAGGCATTGAATTTTTTAAGAAATTTAGTTGTAAAACCAGCTAATAGTAAATCTGAAGAACTTGAATTTGAACCATTCCTTTTTGATAATGAAAGCCCTAAACAGAACTCAGAAATTGTGATAGATTTCTTAGTAAAAGATCAGCGCTTTAATTATTTAGTTCAATTCAATAAAAAAGCGATAGTCAAAGAAGAGTTAAACAAAATTGATAAAAGAAAATCGTTATTTCTTTTGAGGATAACTGATAACGAAAAACAATTTGCAAAAATTAAGAAATCACATTTAAAAAATGGAAAGTCGAAAGTCTTAGAAAGTTTTACATTGTGGAATAATACTGTTATAGGAGCTTTTTCAAAAGCAAATATTGATGACGATATCTTAAAATCAATTTATAATTGGTTTAATGAGGAATTAATGGAAGTTTTTTCAAGCGAAACAGATTTAACTAATTTAATCTGGGATTTGATAGTTAAAGAAAAAATCGATAAAAACAAGATCTTGAAAATTTTAAATCAAGCCGATTTCTCTCTAGTAGATTTGAATGAAAAAGATTTTTTGTATAAATCTCGTGAGGAATTTCTTAATTCATTTAAGAAAAAATCGTTGATTTCAACCCATCTTATTAAAGATATAAACCAGTTTGAATTAAATTTTGAAGCTGAATCCAAAGGCACACAGCGGTATTTTGGTCTAGCAGGTTTGCTTTCCTTGATGATTAAAAGTCCTAGAGTAATTTTTATAGATGAAATAGAATCATCTATTCATCCTGATTTAGTCTGGCATTTTTTATTAACATTTCTAGTAAATACGAGACACTCTCAACTTGTTGTCACAACTCATCTTAGAGATTTATTAGCAGAAGAGGATTCAATCAGAAAAGATTCTATCTGGTTCACGGAATTAAAAGAAGATAGAAGCACAGATCTATTTTCCTTGGCTGATTTTCCAAAGAAAGAATTAAAAAATATTTATCGAGCCTATAAAATCGGAAAATTTGGGGCTAAACCAAGACTTAAGGATTATTTTTTGGATATAGAAGATTAGTTAATACCCGGAATGGCAAAACATAATTCTAAACAAAGAAAAGTTAAAAACACTTATTTGATTCTTGTTGAAGGTAAGACCGAACTATGGTATTTGCAAAAGTTTAAGTCATTTGAAGAACAGAAGCTAAGCAATGTCCAGATAGATATTGAACCAAAGCTACCAACTAAGAAAAGATTAGATTTACTATTGAAAGAAGCTAAGGAAAATTCTAAAAGTTATCTTAAAGTTTATGTGATTCTTGATTTTGATGTAATTCTAAAAGAATATTCTCAAGCTCAGGATAAGAATAAAACCAAATTAAGAATCTTACAAGACTTTTTACAAAAAGTACAAAATCAAAAACCTAAAAAAATAGAAGTCTTAATCAATAACCCCTGTCTAGAAATATGGTTCTTATTGCACTTCGAATTTACTTCAAAGGTCTTTCAAAATTGTGAAGATACAATTAGTGACTTGAGACGATTTCTTAATGGTTATGAAAAAACAGAGAATTTCTTTATCAGAAAAAAACCAAACATTTATCAGATATTAAAAGAAAACTTATCAAAAGCAATTTCTAATGCAAAATTATTAGGAAGATTTGACAGCCAAGATTATGAAAAAACTCTGGCTGAGATGTATGTTTTGTTTGAAGATTTAGAGATAAAGAGCTAAGTTTTTAATTGCTTCATTCTAAATGGTTAATTTTTCCATATACCAAATTATTTTTATCTTTGCGTCAAAATTGTAAATAAAAATGAAGGGTATTAGATGAAAAGAACATATCAACCGAGTAAAATAAGAAGACGAAGAACTCATGGATTCAGAGCTCGAATGAAATCAAAAGACGGAAGAGCAGTGCTCAAAAGAAGAAGAGCAAAAGGAAGAAAAAAATTAACTGTAAGTGACGAGAAATAAACAATTTGCATCGTTTTCGCTTTCCAAAAAGTGAAAGAATCAAATCAAAAAAAATCTTCGAAAGAACATTATTATTTGGAAAAAAAATCTATTCAAAAAGTCAAAAACTCAAATGTTCTTTCGTCATCGAAGATCTGAATCCTGAAACTCCAGATAAAAATTACATTCAAGTTGCATTTGCAGTAAGCAGGAAAAGTGGAAAAGCTGTCTGGAGAAATAAATTTAAAAGAATTTTGCGGGAACTTTACAGACTAAATAAACACTCGTTACTTGATTTATTAAAGGCTCATTCCCGCAAATTATATTTTATTATTTCGTCACATAAATTAAATGAAAAGACTACTCCAAAATTGAAATTGCGTGAGCTGGAAAACGATATGCTCGAAATTTTTGAAATGATAAAAAAGGAAATTGAGAAAGGATGAAATATTTATTCATTTACCTAATAAAGTTTTATCAAAAATTTATTTCTCCGCTTTTTCCACCATCCTGTCGTTTTTATCCGACTTGCAGTCAGTATTCCATTGAGGCATTTCAAAAGTATGGAGTTTTCAAAGGTTTTTATAAATCAGCATGGCGAATTTTAAGATGTAATCCATTTAACAAAGGTGGTTACGACCCGTTAGATTAATCATTAAAGGTTTGAATTATGGATCGAAATTCGGTTTTAGCATTTATTTTAATTGGTCTGGTTCTAATGTTATGGCTCTGGTACAATACGCCAGATCCAAGTAAATTGCCAAAGAAGAAACAAGACTCAACTCAAGTACAGATTCCAAAGAAAGAAGAATCTGAAATTACCAAACCAGACACTGTTAAAGCTTCAACACAGAAAGAAAACAAAGAGATTAACGATACACTCGGTGTTTATTTTTCAAATGTTGAATTGGGCACGAACAGATTTTTTACAGTTGAAACTCCACTTTTGAAAGTCGAGATCAATTCAACTGGTGGAAAATTTAATCGAGTATTTTTGAAAAAATATAAAGAATGGTATGGTGGTCAGGTTCAACTCATCAATACAAAAGATGGTGGTGACTTAAATCTTTCTTTTGTAACTAAGGATGGAAAGTTAATTACAACTTCATACTTTGAGTTCAAACCAGAATTTTCAGAAAGTTCAATCAATTTCACAGAACAGGATTCAATCACAAAAAGCTTTATCCTGAAAATTAACGACACTTCATTCATACGAAAGAAATTTACATTCTACAAAGACAAGTACTTTGTTAGAGTTGATTTCGAATTCAAAGGAATGGATAGAATAATTTCTGGTAATCGTTACGCTCTTGATTGGGAAAATGGAATCCGTTTCGTTGAAAAAAATACATTTGATGAAGCAACTTTCGCAAAAGTTGATTATTACGCTGCTGATGAATTATTCAATTTTGATGCGACAAAGATCAATGAAAAAATCGAAAAGAAAATAAGCGGCATTTTCGATTGGGTCGGAATAAGAAATAAATATTTTGTTATTACTATTCTACCACTTCAACAAGATCCTGATGGACTTTTAGAACTTAAAGGTGAAAAGAAAGCTCTCCAAAATGGTGGTGTGATTGATAAATATTCCCTTTCAATCAGTAAAAACATAATTAACTTTGCTTATGCGAAAGATGCTTATAATTTTTATTTCGGTCCTATCGAATACAGCACTTTGAAAGCTCATCACCCAACAATGACATCGATTGTGGATTTTGGCTCATTTTTAGGTTTGACATTTATTATTCGCCCAATTGCCGAATATATAATGCTCCCCCTCTTAAAGTTTTTACATTCTTTCATCCCGAACTATGGAATTGTAATAATTATTTTCTCTCTGATTATTAAAATTCTTCTTCATCCATTAACCAAGCAAAGTATGACTTCGATGAAGAAGATGCAGCTTCTCCAACCAATGATGAATGAAATTAGAGAGAAGTATAAAGACGATCCGCAGAAGATGAATCAGGAAGTGATGAAGTTATATCAGACTTATGGAATTAATCCTGCTGGTGGTTGTCTTCCAATTTTACTTCAAATGCCAATTTTGATTGCGTTGTATGGTCTCTTCCGTGCGACAATTGAATTGAGACAGCAACCTTTTATGCTCTGGATTAAAGATCTTTCAGTCCCTGATACGATTGTTCATTTACCTTTCCGACTTCCATTCTTTATGATCAATGAAATCAGTGGGCTCGCACTTCTTCTTGGAATTACAATGTTCATTCAACAAAAGATGAGCGTGACGGATCCAAGACAGAAAGCAATGATTTATATTATGCCAATTCTCTTTACTTTGCTTTTCAATAGTTTTCCATCAGGATTGAATTTGTATTACTTTATGTTTAATCTCTTTTCAATTGGTCAGCAGTATTATATGAATAAATTTTCAAAGCCAATTGAATTGAAGCCTGTTGATAGAAAGTCTAAAAAAGGATTTATGCAGAAATTGATGGAACAAGCTGAACAGAATGCTAAGGAAAGAAGAAAAAGATTAGCCAAAGGTAAATTTTAGTTTTAATTTTGATGTGATGCGTAATGCTTTTACATTAATTTTAATTTTTGCTTTTCTCAATTCGCTTTATTCTCAGAATTTAATACGAACTGAATTCCGCGAGAATCCACTTCCATTTGGTCTTACAAAAAAAATTCTTATCGAAAAACCAAAAGTTGCTTTAGTGCTTTCTGGTGGTGGAGCAAGGGGTGCAGCTCAAGTTGGTGTAATCAAAGCTTTAATTGAAAATGGAATTCAGCCTGATTTGATTGTCGGAACAAGTTTCGGTTCAATTGTTGGCGGTCTTTATGCAAGTGGCTATACAATAGAACAACTTGATTCAATACTTGTAAATACAAACTGGGAAGAAATTGTTTCACCATCACCAACGAAGAAAAGAGCAAATCTTTTTGTTGAACAGAAAATTACAGAAGATAGAAGCATTCTTACGCTTGAACTTGATGGTCTCAGGCCTGTAATTCCAACCTCAGTAAGCACAGGGCAAAATCTTGTAAATTATTTAAATCAACTTATCATTCAAGCTCCACTTCATCCGAAGAAAAATTTTGATGAATTGTTAATTCCTTTCAGAGCAGTTTGCACGGATTTGTTAACAGGAAAACCAGTTGTACTTTCTGATGGCGATTTAAGTGAAGCAATGCGTGCAAGTTCAAGTGTTTCGTTTTTGCTTTCACCAATTCCGAGAGATTCTTTTCTTTTAGCTGATGGAGGACTCATTGCAAATATTCCAGTAAGAATTGCAAAACAACTTGGTGCTGAAATTGTAATTGCAGTAAATACTACAAGTCCATTGAGAACAGAAGAAGAACTAAAGTATCCTTGGTTTCTTGCTGATCAAGTTGTGAGTATTCCACTCAAAACACTTGAGCAACTGGATTTACAAGAAGCAGATTTTGTAATTACACCTGAAATTTTTCACCTTTCAACGGATTTTGGTGGACTTGACTCTTTAATCAGTAAAGGATATGAAAAAGCAAAACAAATTGCTCCTGCCATTAAAAATGCAATTGAAAATGAATACTTGAAAAGATTGGAAGCCCGATCATTCGATATTCGAACAATAAAATATCAAGGAAGTGGTAATAGCAAAATCGATCTTGCAATCCTTAATCTCATCAAACTGAATGAATTTAATTCTTCCACTCTCTTGAAAAGTTTTTATGATCTCTGTGAAGATGAAGTATCTTTTATCGAGATGACCTTTTTCCCTGAAAATGATTATCTCTCTTATAAACTCAGATGGAAAGAAAAACCCGTAATTAAAGAAGTATTTGTAAACAATGCAGCGTCGTTAGTTAAAATTGGAATTTATGACGACATAATGAAAATCAAAGGGCAGAAATTTGATGAAGAAAAAGTTTCCAATCATTTCTTAAATGTTCTTAGAAAACTACGAAGTATGAATCTTTCTTTACTTACAATAGATAAAATTGACTTTGATGAAAGAAACAATGTATTAAACATTAACTTCACTTCGGGAGAAGTTGATTCTATCATCATTCTTGGAAATAATAAAACCAACTATGATGTTATTGCAAGAGAAATTGTTGTAAGACAGAATCAAATTTTCGATATAGAAGATTTGAAAAAGAGTATGACTAACTTAGAAGCAACTAATCTTTTTGAAAATGTTTTTGCTTATTATTTGCAGGAGAATGGAAGAGAAAACTTATTCTTCAAAGTAAAAGAAAAGAATACTGGACTTGCTCGTTTCGGCTTGAGAAGTGATAATGAAAGAAATGTTCAAATTGCTCTTGATATAAGAGATGAAAATTTCAATGGAACTGGAACTGAAATCGGTGGACAGTTTTTTGGCGGTTTAAGAAATTATTTCATTGGACTTGAGCATCGTTCAAATAGAATCTTTAAGACTTATTTGAATTACAAACTCAATATTTTTTATTCTTTTCTAAATAGATATTATTATGGTGACTCACCTTACAATACTGATACGAGATGGGAAAGAATTCAAATTGGGTCTTATGATGTAAGAAAAACAGGAATATCTTTTTCGATTGGTTCACAGGTTGAAAAACTCGGAACGGTTTTTCTCGAAACTCGTTACGAACTTACTCGTTTCAATCCGAACAATATTTCTGGTCTGAGTAAAAGTGATTTTAATCTTTCTGTTTTGAAGTTGAGTACTCTTTTTGATTCAAGAGATAAGTATCCATTTCCAACAGATGGAATATTTCTAAATACATACTTCGAAGCATCGATGAAAGCTCTTGGCGGACAAACGAGCTATTCCAAGATTTATTTTGAGTATGAGTCGAATACAACATATTTCAATCGACATCGATTGACCACAAAGATAATTTTTGGATTTGGTGATGAAACACTACCATTGTTTGAGCAATTTCGCTTAGGTGGTCAATCATCATTTTTTGGTTTGAGAGAAGATGACTTACTTGGAAGACAGATTTTTGTCACTTCATTTGAGTATCAATTTTATCTCCCGATTAAAATTTTCTTCGATACTTATTTGAAAGTTCGTTACGATCTTGGTGGTATTTGGAAAAATGCAGCATCAATAAAGTTTGACGAACTTCGTCATGGTTTAGGTTTAACAATTGCATTTGATACGCCAATTGGTCCAGCTGATTTTTCAGTTGGAAGAAGTTTTTATTTCAGAAATGATCTCTTGAAAAAGCCTTTGAGCGTTGGACCATATTTGTTCTACTTCTCAATTGGTTATCCACTTATTTAAAACTTTAGTTTTATCAATATCAGCTCAGCGTCATTACCGATTTTAATTGGTGGTCCCCAAGTTCCAATTCCAGATGAGACATAAAAATGTGTATTGCCTTTTTTCTTATATCCCCAGCTTAATTCATAAACTTTTTTCGTTATTAAATTTGCTGGAGCAATTTGACCGTGATGTGTATGTCCTGAAAGTTGCAGATCAATTGAGTTTTCTACTGCTTCGTTAAGATTTAATGGTTGATGATCGAGTAAAATTTTTGGTTTATCTTTTTCGAGATTTCTTACAAGTTCATCTAAAGATTTTCTTTTAATGCCTGTGAAACTATTCTTGCTGAAATCTTCTCTTCCAATTACATAAAATGAATTATCAACAAGCACCACTTCATCACGAATAAATTTTATTCCAAGTTCGCTTAAGAATTTTACAGTTGAATCAGCTTGATTGATGTATTCATGATTGCCTGTGATTGAATATACGCCAAGTTTTGATTTAAGATTTTTGAGTTCATCGGCGAGTTTTAATTTTCTCAATTTATCGGATTTTTCATCGATCAAGTCTCCACCAATTAAAATTAAATCTGGATTAAGTGAATTAATTCGTTCAACTACATTTTTAAGAAATGAATGATTATTTACAACCGAAATGTGCAAGTCTGAAAAGAAAACAATTCGATATTCTTTTGTCGGATTTTCATTCAGATTGATTTCCAATTCTTTCACCTTAATATTCAATCGATTGAAATAACCATAGATTGAAAAACTTACAGTAATTAGAACTACAGCAAGAGCAACATAAAATCTTGTCTGTTCAGGTTTTTGATAAAATATATCTGGCAAGAACTTGAGAAAATGATTTAATAACCTAATTATATCAATCAGAAGAATTGACAAGAAAAAATAAAATAAGAACATAAACCAGAACGAACCAATCCATACTAAACCAGAGTAAACAAAATCAGGTAAATGATTTGAAAAAACTTTAGCAAGAATGTAAGAGCTTGCGGCTATCACAAAAATGAAAGCATAAAAAATTCTCAAATGTGGGAAAATTGAAAGTGACTGCCATCCACGAATGAAAATGTAAGTATTAATTAAAGTGTAAAGACTGAAAAAGATTGTGAAGAACACTGCCATATTTCATCTCATTTTAATTGCAAATTTAAGTCATCAATGTTAATTGATTATTAATGTTGATTTGAGTTTTTGAATTCCACAAAAGAACAAATAAGTTTTTAGAATTGTTTCAATTTTGATTTGATTGAATAAAATCAAATTCATCACAAAAAATTTTCAAGCGATTTCTTATTTTGTTTTGATTATAAATAAAATTGATGGATATGTCCTTAAAGCCATATAAAATTTTTCGGTCAAATAGAAAAACTGTATTTATAGGTTTTAATCAGTATGGAGATTTAATTGTTAAAGCTCCGAAGTCGTTGCCAGTTTCGAAGATATATGATTTAATCGAAAGACATAAAGATGCTTTGAATAAAAAAAGAAAAGATGTTTTATCTAGTAGACTAAGATCTAAAAAACATCTCTTTCAAGAAGGAGAAGAATTTTGGTTTTTAGGTCGTAACTTGAAATTAAAGTTTGTTGACGATGTGGATTTGTTCAGCACCAGAAGAGGTATTTCAACTACTGAGAAGAATTTACTTTTGCCTGAGAGATACAGAAATTTTGCAAAGAAGGAAATCGAAAAATTTTATCGTAAGGAAGCAAAGAAATTTTTTACATCGAGAGTGCATTTTTACATCGTGAAATATTTTGAAGTTTTTGGTGAAAGATTAAATTATACAAATTTGAAGATTAGCAGTGGACAAAGAACAGTTGGTTCTTGCTCACCAAAAAATAGTTTGAGTTTTTCGTGGCGATTGATTCAAGCTCCAATTCAGATTATCGATTATGTAGTTGCACACGAAATTGTTCACATCAAAGAGAAGCATCATCAAAAAGCATTCTGGGATAAAGTGCGAATGCTTGATCCAGATTACAAAAGAAACTTAAAATGGCTTAAAGAGAATTGGTTTTATTTGCGAGAATTTCTAATATATGATTAATAAAATATCAAACCAGAGTTAAATTGAGATTATGACATTTCTAAATCCACTTGTTCTATTTGGTTTAATTGCGGCTTCAATTCCAATCATTATTCATTTGCTTAATCTGAGAAAGCTTAAAGTCATTGAATTCAGCTCCCTTCAATTTTTGAAAGAGATGCAAAAAAATAAAATGCGTAAAATCAGAATTAAGCAAATTCTTCTTTTGATATTGAGAACACTTGCAATAATTTTTCTCGTTCTATCATTTTCAAGACCAACGATTCGAAATATCAATTTGGCTGGCTTAGGTTCAGAAGTAAAGAACACAATCATTCTCGTAATTGACGATACACCAAGTATGTCGGTCGAAGATAAACAAGGTAGTTATATTTCACAAGCTAAAAAACTTGCAGAGAAAATCCTTGAATCATCTGAAGAAGGTGATGAGATCTATCTTATCAGATTTTCTGACTTGAACATTCTGAAAGAAAATTTTGAACCAGTAAGTAAAAATATTGCTCAGCGTGAAATCGAAAATGTGGAAGTAAAAGATATTTCAAAAACTTTTGTAGAAGTTTTTCTTTCAGTTTCAAAAATTTTAGATCAGACGAAAAATCTTTCGAAAGAAGTTTATATCCTGACAGATTTTCAAAAGACAAATTTGCCTGAAGATTTATCAAATCTTCCAAAGCTCGATAAATCATTTGATGCGAATACGAGAATTTATGTTTTTAAGATTGGCGAGAAAGAAGCTTTTAACATCTCGATTGATTCACTTCAGGTTTTGACGAAAATTTTTGAGATGAATAAACCAGTAACGATCACTGCTTCATTAACAAATCATTCTTCAGAAAATGGTGTAAATGTTAGTTCAAATCTTTACTTCAACGATAAAAAAGTTGCTCAAAAAGGAATTGATATAAAAAGTAATTCATCTGGAAATTTTTCTTTCACTGGGCAGATTAAAGAATATGGTTTTAATTCAGGCAGACTTGAAATCGAAGATGATGATTTTCTGAAAGATAATTTTAGATATTTCAACTTCTTCGTTCCAGAGAAAATTAAAGTCTTGATGGTGAGTGAAAATCCGAATGATTTGTTCTTTGTAAATCTTGTTTTGTCACAAACAGTTGACGATAACTCAGAACCAGTTTTTTCAATCACTCAAACATCGACACAATTTTTCAATTCATATAAACCAGAGAATTACGACATTTTGATTATCTCGTCACCAGAAAAAATTTTCAATCTCAATCCATTGAAAAATTTTATTCAAAATGGCGGCAGAGTAGTCATTCTTCCAGGAATAAATTCTTCAGTAATCTCATTTAGTAAAGCAATTGAAAGTCTTGGATTGAATACAATAAATGGAGTTACTGGTTCAAAGGATACAAAATCAAGTTTTACAAGATTTCGAGAGATTGATTTTAATCATCCAATTTTTTCTGGAATATTTTCAGAAAAGGTTCAGAAGAAAATTGAGTCACCTAAAATATTTCAATCTTTTAATTACAAACCAACTTTGAGCGGAAAAGAAATCATCAGTCTTGAGAATAACTATTCATTCCTTGCTGAAGAAAAAATTGGAAATGGAGTAGTTCTGCTTTTCACTTCAGCAATAGACTTGAGCTGGAGTGAATTGCCTTTAAAACCAATCTTCGTTCCGATGATTAATAGAATTGCACTTTATGCAAATTCAAATAATTCAAACCTTGATTTTCTTGCTGGTGAAGAAATTCAGTTCAAACCATTCAAACGAATCACAGGTCAGTTTAAGATTCAAACTCCTGACGGAAAAGAAATTGTTTATTCTTCAGAAAATTTTGTAACGGATTTTGTAAATCTTGGAAAATTTGAAACTGCAGGGAATTACAAAGTTTTTGAAGATGATAAATTGATTGGAATAATTTCAATAAATATTGATGCAAGAGAATCCAATCTTTCAAAACTCGAGGAAAAGCAGCTGGAAAAATTTGCTGAAGTATCATTCCCAGCTTCGAGGTTGAAAATACTTGGTAGTGAAAAAAATCCTGCTGAGGTAATTTCTCAAGAAAGATACGGAACGGAACTGTGGAAACTTTTCTTAATTCTGAGTATAATATGTCTGGTTTTAGAGATGATTATTGCAAGATCATCAAAAAACGAATTGAGGAATATTGAACCAATAAAAGTTTAGGAGAATATGTTAGAGATTAAACCAACAGAACTTGAAAAAGTAGTAATCGTCGGAGTTATTTTACCTAAGCAGGATAAAAGAGTTGTTTTTGATCATCTCGAAGAATTGAAGCTTTTGTGTCGAACTGCTGGTGGAGAAGTTGTAAAAGTTTTTATTCAAGATTTGAAAAATCCAAATCCCGCTTATTTAATCGGGAAAGGCAAAGCTGAAGAAATTGCTCAATTCGTTCAGGAGAATAATATAAGTGCAATAATTTTTGATGAAGAGTTAACTCCAACTCAGATTAGAAATCTTGAAAATCTTGCAAAGTGTAAAGTTCTTGATCGTGCGGCTGTTATTCTTGATATTTTTGCATCACATGCAAGAACGAGAGAAGCAAAAACTCAGGTCGAGCTTGCTCAGTATGAATATTATCTGCCAAGACTGACGAGACAATGGACACACCTTTCAAAACAATATGGTGGAATTGGTACAAAAGGTCCAGGTGAAACACAGATTGAAACAGATAGAAGAATCATCAAGAGAAAAATTGCAACACTGAAACACAAACTTGAAGAGATTGACAGACAGAGAACTACACAAAGAAAACAACGAGAGAAATTTTTCAAAGTAGTTTTAACTGGTTACACTAATGCTGGTAAATCGACTTTGTTGAATCTTTTAACTGATGCAAATGTTCTGGTTGAAGATAAATTGTTCGCGACACTTGACTCAACAACTCGACTTGTGAGAACGAAGAAAGGTTATGAATTTTTGTTATCCGATACAGTTGGATTTATCAGAAAACTTCCACCTAACTTGATTGCGTCATTCAGAAGCACTTTGATTGAAATTGTTTATGCAGATTTAATACTTCACATTGTCGATGCAAGTCATCCAAATCGTGATGAACAGATTCAAGTAGTTGAAGATACACTCAGAGACATCAAAGCAGATAAAAATAAATCGCTTTTGGTTTTCAATAAGATTGATTTGATTGAAGATAAAAATCTGATAGAGCTTTTGAGCATAAAATATCCTGATGCAATTTTCATCTCAGCAGAGAGGGGAATAAACATAAATGCATTGATTGAACGAATAGAGAAATTCATCGAAGAAAATTATGTAGAAGAAGAAATTATAATCTCGCAGGACGAAGCTCATAAGTTAGCTTTAATTACAAAATTTGCCGATACAGTTGAAAGTGAATTTGTTGAGGAACTGATTAAAATAAAATTCAAAGCAAAGAAAGATGATTATCAAAAAATTTTACGACTTCTAAGAAACGAAGAGCAAGAAGAAGATTTAGAATTAAATATTGATCAACCAGTGATTTAATTTAAAAGAAAAATTTCTGCAGAAGTCAAAACAAAATGAAAGTTCCAGCACCGCGAAATCGAACAATTAGACTTACAGATGAAGAAAGAAACGAGTTCAAAAAAAATCTGCTTCGAATTGATCAGCCAGTTCTTCCATTTGTAATTGAAAATAAAATCATAAATCAGAATTTGTTCGATGTAATAGATTACCTACCTGAAAATTTTGTTGATTTACTTTTTATTGATCCACCATACAATTTAGATAAAAATTTTTCTGTTACTGAGGATAATAAAAACTATTTCAAAGCACTCAAGCCTGAAGAGTATAAAGACTGGTTTGAAAGATGGTTTGTTCGTCTACTGAAAATTTTGAAACCAAATGCGTCAGTTTACATTTGTAGTGATTGGCGTACGACTTATTTGATTCAGGATGTTGCCCAAAAATATTTAATTGTTCAAAATAGAATTACCTGGGAAAGAGAAAAAGGTCGAGGAGCAAAATCCAATTGGAAAAATTGCAGTGAAGATATTTTATTCTGCACAGTTTCAGATGATTTTGTCTTTCACGCAGACAGAGTAAAATTAAAACGAAAAGTAATTGCACCTTATCGTGATGAAAATGGAAATCCAAAAGATTGGGAAGATGGATTTCGATTAACTTATCCTTCAAATTTATGGACTGATATTTCTGTTCCATTCTGGTCAATGCCTGAGAACACAGATCATCCAACTCAAAAACCGGAAAAACTTCTGGCAAAAATTATTCTTGCAAGTTCAAATGAAGGTGATTTTGTTTTTGATCCATTCCTTGGATCAGGAACGACAGCAGTTGTTGCAAAAAAATTGAATCGAAAGTTCAGCGGAGTTGAAATTGATGAATATTATTGTTGTATCGCTGAGAAGAGATTAAGACTTGCTGAAGAAGATAAGACAATTCAAGGTTACGAAGATGGTGTTTTCTGGGAAAGAAATACATTAAATCATATTCGAAAAATTAAAAATGGAAATTCCCAGAGCTAAGGGCTACTCAATCTGGTTAATGTTTGAGAAAAATTTTGAAGAGTATTTTCAGAGTTTAATTAATCAATTCAGTTCAGAACTTAACTCACCAAATTTTCTTCCTCACATTACTTTAATCGCAGGACTCGATGGAAATGAAGATGAGCTTATCAAAAGATTCGATAATTTTTTTCAGTTGCATTCTTTCGAAGTGAAGTGTAATGGTATAGCTTACTCAGATGAATTCTATCGTTCATTGTATATTAAAGTTAGAAAGGACGAGACTCTGAAAAATCTTTTTGAGTTCGCTTCCAGAATTTTCGATGTCAATTTAGATTTTGAAAAATTCTTACCTCACATAAGTTTACTTTATTCATTTGCAAAAGAAGATTTAAAGAAAAGACTTATTGCCGAACATTTGCAAAAATATCCTGAGAAAATTCTAATAACTCGAATTGCTTTCTGGAAGACCAAAGGATTGCCAGCTGATTGGAAAATGTTGAAGATTTTTGAACTGAAATAGTCTGTCATTGGAACTTGAAAAGTTTTTTGAATGAGACATTAAGCTAAAGTTGTGAAGTTTAGTAGAAAAATATTTTTGCGAATTCAAATAACAATGATGGTTTATCGAGAAGAGCAATTTTGAATATTGAAAGTAAAGTTCTTTCGTTCTCAGGAATCTTAATTGCTGAATGAGCAATGCTGTTTAATGTCTCATCTGAAAAGTTATAAATAGCGTTTTTGATTTTGTAATAAATCTCGTGTCGTTTACCAACTCGTTGATGCCAGATTTTTGGATATTCATTCAGTATCTTAAAATTGTTTTCTCTGATTGCCTTTCCAGCAAGTTCGCCTGCAATGCTTCCACCAATCATTCCACTTGTAATTCCGCCACCAGATAATGGATTGACTTGACGAGCCGCATCACCAACAAGCATCAAGTTATCTTTAACAATTTCACTTAAAGTTAGGCTACAAGGAACTCCACCAGAAATCATTGTAAGTTTTGGGACATTAGGAAATTTCTTTTCGAGGAAGTGCTTCATATAAGAAATTGGCGAGCGAAGTTTTGCTTTATCACCACCAATTCCAAGTCCAACATTTGCAGAATCAGAACCTTTCGGAAAAATCCACAGATAACCACCTGGTGAATATTCAGAACCAAAATAAAAATAACAGGCATTTGAATCTACATTAATATTTGAAACTGTGAATTGAACACAACATTCCATATCTGATATTTTTGTATGAGTTTTAATTCCTGCAAATCTACCAACTCGAGATTCGACGCCATCAGCACCAATAACAATTTTTGCACGAACTTCCTTTGGTTCACCATTATGTTCAAATTTCACTCCAGCGATTTTTCCATCTTCCCATAATAAATCATAAACATAAGCTTTGGTTAAAATTTCAGCTCCGGCTTTTGCTGCAAGTTTTCCTAATTCATAATCGAAAATTCTTCTCTCTAAAATGTAACCTGTTCGATTAAATTTAATTTTAACTTCTGTTTCGTCTGGTGCAATGAAAATGAAACTATTAATTGTAGATGCAATCCATTTTGGATCAGGATTAATGAAAGGTTCAATTCCATCTTTACTTACTGCTTCACCGCAACGAACTGGATAACCAACATCACGATCTTTTGCAAGAACAAGAACAGAAACTCCCTGTTCAGCCGCGAACCGTGCAGCTGTGGTTCCAGCTGGACCAGCACCAACAACCACAACATCGTATGAATTTTTTATTAAACTCAATTTGATTTTGCCTTCAATTGTTGGAGTTTATCTTTTCTAAAAACTAAAACTTCGATAGGACAGCACCAGACGCATTTTGCACAATTGGTGCATCTTTCTTCGATGATTGAAATGTTTGCTTCTTTAAGTTCGATTGCGTCTTCTGGACAAACGCCAACGCAAACACCACAAAAATCACATTTATCTGGTTTGATTTCTATTAATAACATAGCTTTTTGTTAAAATACATTATTAAAGTAAAATTTGAAATGCTTTAATGAAGTGAAATAAAAAGCTGCCTTCCATCATAAAAAATAGAAGGCAGCCTGAATAATTTTTATTGAACGCTTGTTAGCTCAATTTCTTTACCTAATTCAATTACACCAAAGAGATTCGATCTTGTGGTTGGTTGATATTGTTTTATCCACCAATCAAGATCATCACTTACCCAGATATATTGAATCATTTCGAAGCTGTCGAGTTTTTGGCCATAGGCGCTAACTTCAATGGAGATTGTTGCTTTGACTTTATAAGCATTATAAGTTCCAGCCGGCACCGTTACATTTTCAAATCCTTCATTTTTACCTTTCATTTCAAAACTCACATTTGCATAAACGTCCGAATCAACTGCCATTGTGTATGTACGCTTAGTTAAAATGATATATTCAGCATTATTACCTTTGCTTAAAAGCAATTGAGGCAACCAGACATAATTTTGAGTTAATTTTTGCAATGAGTTTTTAATATTCATTTTAAGACTGGCACTGTTTGTGAAGAAACCAGTCGTGTCAGTGTATTGATAAACATCTTTACCATTTACTACTCGTAGATAAGTCGTGTCTGCGTAATAAGTTGAATATTGGACTGAAACGAATGCATCATTAACTCCACCGATACTTACATTTTTGGCTGCACACTTTTCTGAATAACTAAAAGATTCCTGGGTTCTTCGGTTAAGAGAGTCTAATACATACCCGTTAAAATTATAAATTTTGCCAAGCTGTGGATTGAGATTGAATTGAATATCTGGTCCAGTTGGACTTTCGTCTTTTTTCTCACAGCTTATTAAGATGAGGGAAAGAAGAAGAAGGGTTGAAAAAACTAATAGCTTTTTCATAATAATTTACTCCTTATTTTTTTATAGTCTACTAAAATAGATGCAGATAAACAAGTTGAAGATTTTTTATTAGAACCTGCTTTTGTCTTTTGCCGGCAGATTTATTTCTATATATTTTTGCTAATGAAAGATTTGAGGCATAGAAAAGTCCAAAGTAAATTTTTCTGATTAGAACTATATCGTGTGATAGATTTTTGAAGTAGAGGATTTTTTACGATTAATTAATTGTAATTTATTATTTGCTGGAAAATGAGTTTAAAGTTTGAGTAAAGGTGAAAGATTTATTCAACTGGTAGATAAACTCGAACGGTTGTGCCTTTATCAACTTCTGAATCGATTTTAATTTTACCGCCGAGGAGTTCGGTTAATTTTCTTGTGAGATATAAACCAATTCCCATACCTTCGTATTCTCTATCAAGTCCAGTTGATGCTTGAGTGAAGGACTCAAAAAGCTTCCGCTTGAAATTTTCTGAAATTCCTATTCCTGTGTCGACTACTTCTATAACTCCAGATTTGGTTCCATCAGGATTTTCTGAAATGTAAGTATTGATTTTCACTCCACCTTTTTCTGTGAACTTAATTGCATTGTCGATTAGATTATTTAAGACAAGAGTTAATCTTCTTGGATCGGTTAAGGTTACAAAGTCGTTTATGTAATTTTTCTCTAAGTAAAGATTTTTTTCTTTCGCTTGATTTGTAAAATTGTTTACAATTGGATCAACGATAAAATTGATGTTTATCTTTTCGAGAGTTAATTCAGTTTGTGAAGATTCAATTAAAGAAATCTCGATTATGTTGTCCATCAAGTTCAGAAGTCTCATCCCACCTCTTTTAATGCTCTTTGCAAATTCAGTCAATTCTGGAAAATGCATTTCACTTAGTTCGGCAATTAATAATTCACTAAATCCTAAGATTGAATTGAGAGGTGTGCGGATTTCATGACTTATGTTTAGAAGGAAGCTACTTTTAAGATTATTGAGTTCCTCTATTTTTTCTTTTTCCTGTTTTAATAATTCAAACATCAACTTTTGTTGAGTTATATCTTTATACATTCCAAAAATTCCAACTCTTTCACCTTTATGTAAAATTGGATAACCAATTACGAGAACATCGACAAGTGAACCGTCTTTTCGCATTCTTTGCGTTTCAGTGATGACTATTTCATCATTTAGAACTTTATTTGAAAGAAGTGAGCCTTCTGATTTTTTATCAGGCGGGACGATTAATTGATTAATAGTTAAGTTTTTAACTTCATCCCTTTTGAAATAAAATAAATCTTCAAAAGCTTTGTTTATATCGATAATTTTATCATCACGATCTAAAATCACAATCGCTATAGGAGAGTTTTCGAATAATTGTCTGAAAAATTCTCGTTGAATTTCGAGCTGCTCTTCAGCAAGAACTTTTTCTGAAATATCGACAATGTAGCCTTCAAGAAATAAATTCTCCTTTTCCTGAATCGCTACACCTTGTTCCCATACCCATTTTATTTTTCCATCCTTTGTTCGAATCCTGTATGTTAATTGGTATGGTTTATTGGAATTGATTGCGTCATTAATCTGAGATTTGACGGTTTCTCTATCTTCTTCAAGAATTAAATCACTAAAGTTTACTTCGCCTTTAATGAATTCAGTCGCATCGTAACCAGTGAGTTCAATACATTTACTGCTGATTTCTTCCATCGTGTAAGCATCATCATTTTTACATTTGTAAATTACACCAGGAAGATTTTCAATGAGGGTTTTATAACTTCTTTGATATTCCACAAATTGATCGAGGATGTGCAAGCTCTCTGTGATGTCTATACCAAATGAAAGTGTCCCAATGACTTTATCATCTTTTTTCAAGACGGAATTTCGCCAGCTGATGTATCTTTCTTTTCCATCTTTGGTTAAGATTGGGTTTTCAAAGGTTTTAACAATGTGATTCTTTTGTTGAAATTCTTCAAAGACTTTCCAAACCTGAGGATATTTATCTTTCGGTACAAGAGTTTCGAACCAATTTTTTCCAATGATTTCTTCTTTCGAGTATCCAGTAATTTTTTCCACTGCTTTATTGATTAGAATTACATTTCCTTCTATATCGAGTTCAACTACAATTACATTTGGAGTCTGAAGAATTTCGTTGGTGAATGTTTCATACCATTTAAGTTGATTTTCTAACTCTTTGATGCGGTTTTTTAAAATTTCAATTTCTGATTTTTCTGCTGACATAGTTAGTTATTTATTTGAACTGTTTGGTGTTGGATTCATAAATTTCCAGAAATCAGCACCATCGGGAAATCTACCATATGATGTATCGGTTTTTTGTGGACCATAAGTTATTGTATCAATGACTTCCGAAGAGAGAGAGAAAATTCCAATTTGTTCACCTGCAGAAGAGAGCTTAAAATTAGAGTGTAAAATACCCTGGGCTGAATCTTCATCACACCAGATGAGAATCCACTTTTTTGGTTGAAGATTAAAATTGGGCATTCGCCATTTGTTCTTTCTGGTAAACTCATCAGTGAGATAGAATAGACTTAAATTTACGGTAGTATCTTCACCGTTGTAGAGTTCAACCCAGTCATCGAATTGATTTTTTTCATCGGCAATAGTGGACTTATTCGAAGCCATAAATTCATTGATGTAAAGTTTTAGTCTCTTTGGCGGTTCATTTTGCTCTGGTTCTGTTGATTTATGACAGGTTTGAATTGTCATTAGAACCGTTACAAACAAAATTATCTTAAAACTTTGTTGAAATTTAAAAAACATAGGAAGCTCCTATGATTATTGTATTAAAATAATTTGAGCCTTTATTCTCAACTAACCAATTGAGGGAGATTTTAATTGTCCTGTCTGGTTTGTAATCAACCTTTGCTTCATAGTAATTGATTGCATTCTTGTTGATATTGCTGAAATATTGACTAAATCTTGTCCCAAAAAGAAAATCATTCAAAGCATATTCAAGTGCAATGAATTCACCACCTGTTAAAGTATTAGAATTTTTCTTACCAATTAAAAATTCAGATGAAAGTTTAAGATTTTTAATTACTTCGATTTCAAAATCAAAACCATTTGCGACAAAGTATTTTGAACTCAGAGAGTCAAACTTCTGTGCTGAATTAAAACCAAAAGAAAAAATTTTGTGACTTATTTCTAATCTCTGTGCAAATGTTTTTGAATTATTGTAATCACCATTTAGGTCGCCTTTATTTCCATTAAAAATACCTGCAGAAAGATTTACATTAATCTTCTCGATTTTAGTATTAAAATTAGCAACCAATCCGATGTCTCTGCCAGCATAAGACAAATCATCAAATTCTTTAACAAATTTTGGTCTTTCAAAATATTGAATGTTTTTAACTGAAGTTAATCTTTCCCTTGAGAAAGGAATTTTCTGTCTTCCAATTGATAGACTTATATTTTGAAAAGGTGCAAAATTAATGAAAGCATTTTTCACTAAATTTTTATCTAGTGGATCAATTTCAATTTCTGCTTCTGTCCAATCTGAATACTTACCTGAAATTCCAAGTCTGAATCTGTTAATTAAAAATTCATTTGCTGGGATTTTGTTATTTGAAGTTTCAACTTTATAAATTGGTTGAACGAATCCAGATACTGTTGGAACAACCCTTACTATCTTTTGAGCATTAAGTTGATGAATTAAAAGTAAAACTACAATGAAGAATTTTAGAATTTTCATTTCAATCGCCCATTGTTTTAACTGAAAAATAATCACTCACTTTGTCTGCTTTCTTTTCAGTCCAGATGACATCAATGACTTCAAATCTTAGTTCTCTTAGTTTCTGAGTGACTCTATCTTTTATATCGAGATCATCAAGCACAACATCGTAACTTAGAATTGTCTGTTCCGGTGCGGATTTTTTTTCTTTTGATGAAATGAATTTGTAATTGAGATTTTCTTTTGAAAACAATTCATCAATCTCTTCAATTAAAACTTGAGTTGCAACACTTGGAACAGAAATTTTCAAACTGAAATTATGTTTGATATCAAATAACCAGTTCATAAGAAATGATGGAATTAAATTGAAAGTATTAAATCCTAATCGAACGAAAATTGTAGCTATAATTGCTAGTGTATAAAGTCCCACGCCACAAGCCATTCCAATTCCAAGTGAAATAATTAGTGAGCTGGCTTCTCTTGGACTGCTTAAACTGTAACGATATCTTACAATTGTTGCTGCACCCATTAAACCGAAAGCTCGTGCAATTTCCGATCCAATTATCATCATCATCAAAGCTGCAGCAAAAGCAAGAATGATATGTGCTTCCATTACCGC
>Ga0123519_10004245_pt1 | contig 23390 bp, 30 predicted proteins | sample YelNatPaOPRAMG02_FD_87396 | JGI IMG/M metagenome (GOLD analysis project Ga0123519, IMG submission 87396) | Hot spring microbial communities from Yellowstone National Park - Yellowstone National Park OP-RAMG-02 (version 2) | ecosystem: Environmental > Aquatic > Thermal springs > Hot (42-90C) ...
AAAAAAATCAAAAAGGGGGATTATTTCTTCAAAAAATAATAATAAAGACCCCCTAAAACAACTAAAACCATTATATAATTTATTGCTGAGCCTCCTGTGAAATGGGCCCAAAAAACCTTTAGGCCAAATAGTCCAACGGTTTGAGCTAAAAATTGAGCTGCTATCAATACTACTACATGCACTACTGCAACAATTACCAATAGCATTACTAGCGCGTTCGTGTGTTTGTTTTTTGTTGTTTTTTTCATAAGATATTATTTGATTTTTGCACTTTTATAGTTTGAAAATTGCGCCGAAACCCTCAGCTGCTTTTTCTTCCTCTAACCTAATTTTCTGGATTATTTTTTGTTTCTCTTCTCCTTCGACTAATTCTGCTTTGTCTTCAACCATTTTTTTTGCTTGCTGGCACTGTTCTTCTGTTCCAGAAATTAAACAGTAATAGCATTTCTCTTTCATTCCCAAGCTGGATGCTTCTCTGAAAAGAATGCTGCTCCTTCCAACAACATCGTCACCCATTAGTATTTTTTTAATATCTTCAGTGTTTTTTTCGATTTTTATCAGTACTTCCATAAAATCAACAAATTCAATTTTTGATTTAATATTTAAAAAATGAACTATTTTATTTCATAACATAAACAGTTCTCTTAAGACAAGATAACTATTCCTGTATAACTGATCTAATATCATCACCGCAGCAGAGGTAAATTCATTAAACTCCCCCGTTTCGAATGATAAATCGAACCTTTTCATGTATAGTTCTGCGGCCTTTTCGTAATTCTTGTCTCTAACAAGTTTTTTTATTTGTATAAACAATAACAGCCATTTTTTGAGATTTTTGTACACGAACTTTCTGTTCGTATGTTCAAATGTCTTGTAATGAAACTTTTTCATACCATGCGTCATCTCTTTATTAAGCAAGTAGCTGCAAGCTATCAGGTTTATCCCTATATTATCTATATGTCTGAGAATCCTTGAAATGATCAGTATTTCGTTCGTCGTTTTTTTAATCTTGCTCAAGTAAACAGAATCTTTCAAGGCTATGTTGCATGCCCTATAAGCGAGGTTGTGATTTCTAGTTATCAAAGAGTTTTTATCCAATATTCTGTCCCCTGGGTCCACTCCTTTTTTTGCATATGACAATATATCCTTCCCCATTATTATAATGAAGGAAAGCATTTGATTGATGATTTTATCCAGATCGACCTCTTCTATTCTTATTAATTCGGAAAGGACTATCTGGTTGGTTTTTTGCTCTGAAACTTCCAGTCCAACTATTCTTTTGGTCACCATCTCTAGAATGTCGAGCTGTTCGTCACTAAGCTCGCCAGATAAAATTATTTTTGAATAGCCTTGAGAATAACCTCTTAGAATTTGATAATATATCTCATCAACACCCATTTTTTTGTCAATGTTTATAAAAAACTGTTTTTCTCCTATCTTTAGATCCCCTGGGATAATCGTTAACACACCTTCTTCTGTCTCTTTTATATCTAACTCTCTCTTCTTCTCTATCTCAAACCTCCTTGTCCAGCTTAACGGCAGAGAGACGACGAAGGTTGAGCCAAATTTTATTGCCTTTCTTTTTATATAAAATCACCTGTTATTATATAATTTATATCAATTATATATAAATTGTGTTTTTACCAAATAGTAGTTGGTGATGTAAATGGATTCGGATGCTTTGTATAGATCGGGTGAAAGAGATCCAGAGTGGGCAGATACATTGAGAGTGGCAGATTATTTAAAAGCATTAGGTCTGTATGAACAAGCGGCGTATGTTGTAGTATCGTATGGGCTAAAACGTGGTGTACCAGGCTGCGATTTTTTGACAGATTCATACAGAAATAATTTAGCAGGAATCCACGAAGGTAATTCACAACAACCAAATCTCGGTTCAGAAGAAAGAAAATAAATAAACCCCATTTTCTTTTTTTTTCCTTAAACTTTAAAACTATTAAATTTCTATTTCCTTAAAGATTATCATGGAAGTGTTGCTAAAGCTTGCTGAAAAGATAGAGGATAAAGAATTAAGAAAAAAAGTTATTGATTATCTCAAGGATAAAAAACTAAAAAACCCCCACTTTGAAAAATACAAGAGGGAGGAGCTAGATAAATCTGGGAGCTATTTTTCAGTCGGCAACTCTAGCATAGGTCCAGTAGAGAGAGATGTAGTCCATCACACAGCTGTTCTTACTCATCTAGTAATTCAAACAGCAAAAATAATCGAAGCAGGGTATGGCATAAAGCTAGATATGGATGCGTTAATAGCGGCTTCCTTGTGTCATGATGTTATGAAAGCTGCTGAATACAACAGAGATGAAAGTAATGATTTAGAGCCTACTGGCATAAGCCTAGACCATACTGTTCTAGGAGTAGCAGAACTTTATTCTAGAGGCTTCCCAGAAGAAGTTATACATATAGTAGCTTCTCATGCGGGAGAAGCAGGCACTACACCACCAAAATCATTCGAGGCAGTCATATTTCATGAGCTCGATTCTTTAGCTTCTGTCGTAGAATATTATGCGATAGCCTATTCAAAGTTAAATGAAAAGATAAAAAAAATGATAGATGAAAAGACAAAAGAATTAGGTGAATCATCTGAAAAATCTTGATGAATTAATTCTGCTTCTGGAAAATGAAGTAAAAAAAGTAAAGAGTGGTGACAAGATTTGTTTAATTCACCACGATGATGCTGACGGCTGCACTTCTGCTGCTATTTTTTCAATTTTAATTTTTAAATTGACCAATCAATTTCCTGAACTGCTTCCTATAAGAGGACCAAATAATCTTTCTAGAAATCTTTTAAGCAAACTTAAAATGATTAATCCAGATTTCGTCTTTACCTTAGATGTCACGATAGACCCAAAAAAGCTTTCGTTGTTTAACGGTTTCATACTGGATCATCATTTGCAAAACATATCAAGTAGAGAGAATATGATTTATGTAAACCCAAGGTCTTTTGAGGAGGTGGACGACAGGGTACCTTGTACTTCTTGCATGGTCTACAAGTTGATCAAGAAAATATTCCCCGAAGAAAAATTATCCTGGATTGCGGCAATAGGTGTAACAGAAGATCATAGGGTTGAAATATGCAAAGAAATATTTATTCAAGTCAGAAAAGAATATCCAGATTTTTTCAAAGCAGAAAAAATAGATCAAGAAAATATTGAAAAATCAATTTTTGGGGAATTGTGGGACATGGTTAGATCTGGAAGGATGGTTAGAAGAATTGATGGCGCAAAGGTTGCTGTTCAAGCTTTGATAGAATGTAAAGACGACCCAAATAGATTTGTCAATGGTTTAACAACAAATTCTTATACCTTGAGAAAATTTTACGAATCTATAAACAAAGAAACCCAAAAAATATTGGAAGATGTATTAAGAAATGGCAAATTTTATGATGACAAAAAGGTTATTTTTTATGAGGCCGGTGTCAGCAAGATAAATTCTTTAACTTCTTTTGCGTCTGATAAACTAAGACAAAAATATCCTGATTGGATAGTGTGTGTTGTTGGTAGGGAATTTGGAACTCAAAACAAAAAAATAAGTATAAGATTGGAACAAAGTAGGAGAAACGTGAATCTAGTTGAAGTTGTTAACAAGATAAAAGAAGTTATTCCAGAAATCAAAGGTGGTGGACATAAATCTGCTGTTGGTGTCAGTTTGCCAAAAAATTCTTTAAATAATTTTTTTAAGCTTTTTTTAAGCTTTGTTTAGTCTAAAAAGGAAAAAAAATTCTTCTTTTTTTTATTCAAACAAACTTTAGGGTTAAGCAAAGGAAGTAAATACAAAATCTATTTCTTCTTAAGGTGATACAAATGAAATGCACAAGATGCCATTCGCCTAGAATTGTAACATTTTTAGATTTTTTTGGTAACAAAAGGGCATTTTGCAGATCATGCCAGGAATCGATGTTATTGGAAGAAGTTCAACTTACACAAAAAAAGTTGAATGAATTTGCAGAATACTATAGAGGTGGCTGGGTTGGAAAACATGATATTATTGGAAAATTCTCTGTTTGAAGATAGGGGAAGTTTGAGGTTAAAAATAATCTTCAAGAAGGATAATTTTATTTTTGGCTGTATAAAACCTTTCAAGCTTTTTTCTTCAAAACAAAAAACCCATGATCCCTTTCAAAAGGATCAAGAACTACAAAATCAAGAACATTAAAGTACTTTTCAAGCTTATCCCTCTCCTCCTTATAAACTTGTTTTGGGTTTTTTGAAACATCTATACTTCTTGATTTTATTGCTATAATAGCATATCCCTGATCCTTTAAAAAAAGTTTACTGTTTCTTATTAAAACCTCAGACATGTCTGGTATAGCAACATCTGCATAAACAACATCAACCTCTTCTATCCAAGAATATTCTTCAGGCATTCTAGCATCAGCAAGTATTGGCACTATATTTTTTCTTTCTTTGGCCACAACTAAGATCTCCCTTAAAACTCTTTCTGATATTTCTATACCATAAACAATTCCTTCTCTGCCTATTATATCACTAAAATGGCTAGATGTAGTTCCAGATGCAACACCTAAATATAGTATTTTAGAATTTTTTGTTATTGGGAAGATATTCAATCCTTTGTAAATGGCCGCGGCTGGTTTTGACCTTGTCGGGTCCCAAATTCTAAACTCTTTATTACCCTGTTTGATGATTTTTTCTCCATAAACGTTTTTTCCTGGAACTAGATTTTCTGTCGCCAACTTTCCATTTATCCAGAATACATTTTCAAACTTCTTTTTGTTTTTTGTCATTTTAATCCTCTTTCAAAATTTTATCAATTCTTTCTTTCAAATCTTTTTTTAGTTCCTCTGATCTATCTTCCTTGCCATAATAATCCATTTTTATTGCTATACTTAATTTTGAAGCTATAACTCTGGCTATCTTACCTCTTTTTTTGATGGGAGCTTGTTGAATTAAATTATGAGTAAAAAGTACTCCATGTTTAGGTGATTTACCGTGACCATGTAAATATCTGAACAATGCTTTTTCAGCACCAAGCAACTGAATAGTTGATGATGGTTTCTTTGCCAGCTTATCAAAACCTCCTGCTAAATTTATTAATCTAGCGGCCAACAAAGGTCCAGCAACAGCCGAAAAATTTGGTGCAAACTCTTTTAGCAGGTTTTCTAAATATTTTTCCATATCTTCCCTAAGTTTAAACAAATAAACAATCAGTGATGCATACTCTTTTATTATTTCTTCGTCTTTTTCATTCAATTCTATACCCATACTTTCTCGGGCCAATTCTAATAAATCTTTTTCTTGAATGTTTTTTCTCAACCCATAAGTTTCTATTATCTTGACAAATTTTTCATGTTTATTCAAAATCTGTTCCATTTCGGGAAAATGAAAACCGTACCATTCTCTTAACCTGGCTATATATATATTCAAAGACTTGTCTATTTCGTCGATAGCATCTATAACTTCCATTGCTATTCTATCCTTTTTGACATTTTCTTTTATTCTTATTTTTGTTATTTCAATTCCCAAATCTGTTAAAAATTCATTATAACTAATATCATCAAAATTTTCTTTTACTATTTCACGTTGTTTTTTTCTTAAAACTTTCTCCCCCAAATTATTTTCCTCATAATCAAAACCTTCTATTTTTCTGTTAAATACAAAGTTTTGAAAATTTTTCTTTCTAAGTCTTTCAATTATTTCGGACTCTTCTTTAGTCAAATCTTTGCTATTAAGTATTAAAGAAACTTTTTTAGGATCTTTGGGAAATAAAACCTTATCTATAATCTCTCCATTTTCGTTTATTGCAAAAACCCCTATTGGCGCCAAAGTTATATAAGACTTCATTATTAAAAGTAAGTAAAATATGTTTAAATAACAATTACATCATTTTAAAATTTTGAAATAAACCAAAAATAAACCTAAAACCGTCCAATTTAGCATCAATATTTTTTTATTCAGGGCCCAGCTTCGACCCTTTATCGAAAATTTGAAAGGATAAAATGGCTGCATAGCAAAATCACCTTCATGTGTGTAAGAATCGAAAAATAAATGAAGAAAATATGATAGAGATAAAATTTTGTAGATATCAGAAAAAAGAATTTTTGCTATTGTTGAGAACAGCATCCATGCAAATAAATTATGCGTTGATTTGTAGATTATTTTTTGCCAGTTGTTAAACATTTTAGTTTTTTTTGTAAATAATATGTATTTTTTTATTTTATTTCCTTTATGTTTTAAACTCAAATAAAATTTGTTAACTTCATATGGCGCTGCGCCTATTATATCAGGCAAAAACGAAAAAAATACAACTAGGAAATTGTATTCACCTAGAAAGTTTTTGGAAATCACAAGGCTTAGAAACAAATGAAATAAAAAATCCATATTTTCACCTAGAAAGTTTTTATTTCACCCCTGATTATTTTTTCTGTAAGTTCATAAAAATTTTCTTTATTCATATTCTCTAATATGAATTTTTTAATTTTTTCTTCTTTTGCATTTTTATCAAAGCATCTGACGCCTACCAGAGGTTCATCAATTGGCTTGCCTATTTTTGATAGCATTATTGTTTCATTAGGAATCTTGAATTCATCATAAATTTTTTTTGATAATTCTGTCGCCATTAGATTATATATTTTACCTACATGAGAAACCGGGTTTTTACCACAAACAGCTTCCAAAGATGTAAATCTGAACGGCGTTATCAAACCGTTGCATCTGTTTCCTCTTCCAACCTGACCATCATCCCCGTTCTCCCAAGAAACGCCACTAACAGTCATGTAAATATTTTCATCTTTATCTGCAGTGTTTATAGAAAATTTTATTTGGTCAAATTCTTTTTCCAACTTTTCCTTTATTTTTATTTTTTTCTCATAATAATCTTCATAACTTTCAATAAACTCAGAAACAAAAGCGGCAGCAATTGTCATAGAAATTTCGTCTTCATATCTTGTTCCCATGACTTTAATATCTTCACCTAAAAAATTGTATGTTGATTTGGTTTTTTTATTATTCAAAAAGTTTTCTACTTCTAAAACAAAATTTTCTAATTTTGTCAGAGGATAAAAACCCACACCGAACGATGTATCGTTAGCAAGTGGTGTTTGACTCTTGTTAAAACTTTGATATAAAGCCACTAAATCTAAAGATCCTGGGTGTATTTTTATTTTTATTTCGGGCGATAGTTTTGGTGTGTTTTTTATATTTTTAAACAAGTATTCTGTTGCTGTATCGTATAAGATTTTTCTAATATCATCTATGTTTTTTATTATACTTGCTGTTCCGGCAATTATTATTTCTGGCGGTTGTATTATTTTTCCTCCACCAAAAACGGGTTGAGCAACTCCTCCGACTATTAAACCTTTATCCAGGTTATGATGAAGTATAAAGCCTTTTTCTTTTATATAAAATTTCGAAATCTCCCTTGAAGCTTCTTCACATATACCATCTATCACACTATCTGGATGGCCGATGCCTTTTCTTTCGACTATTTCCATTTTTTTTATTGTGCTAGGTTCCCTTTCTATAAAAATTTGCATGAAAAATATTTTATTCGCAAATATTTATTATTTATAAAACATATGATTTATTAGAGGTATTTTATGCAAAAGAAATGCAGCAGATGTGGACGTTCTATAAAAGAAGTTGGCAGACTTGTTAGAGTTACCTGGTTAGGTTTTAGGGCACCATTATGTAAAGATTGTAGAAACGCTTTAAAAAAAGAAAGTAAATCTTCGAACAAAACAATAAAGAAGGTAAGATTAAAATGAAATTTATAAACTTTATGTTTGTTTTACTTGGAATTGTTGGGTTGTCTCTTATTATAATAAGCATATTAACATTATTGTTTTTTAAAGACCTTCAAAGTATAAGTGCTTCAATAAGTTACCTTTCGTTTTCAACAGGTATACTTTATCTTTTGTTTATTTTTACAATATATAAAATTTCAAAAAAAATCAATTAGAGTTTTCTTTTTTGTTAATGGTTTTGCATCGAAACCAAAATCCTCTTTTAAGAATTTAGCAAAATCGTTCTCAAAACCATGAATAGTGTAAATTTTTTCTGGTGATGTCTGTTTTACTATTTTAATTAAACCATTAAAGTCAGAATGATCACTTAAAGGGAATGCCTCATCTACATTTAAATTATCTTTGTATTTGGGATTTAACGCCCAGCCACTAAAAGCTGCTGTTTTTAACTTGATTGTTTTTTTAAATTTAATTTCATTTAAAAAATTTACATAATAAGATGAGCAAGGAAATATGCCTATGAAATTTTCCTTTTCCAAAACATCAAAAGATTTGGAATATTGTAAGTATCCATTACCATTAAATCCATATTTTTTGCATATTTCATTTATTTCAAATATTTTATCTTGCACTATTATTGGAATGTTGAATTTTTCTGCTATTTTAGATATAATCTGTGCTTTCCCTAAGGGATAACCCATTAATGCTACTGAAATTTTTGATTCTAATTGTTCCTTTATCCAATGACTGCTCTTGTCTATTACGTCCATCACGCTAGGAAATTGATATTCTGGATGACCAAAAGTTGTTTCAATAATCATGATGTCGCTTTTCGGTACTTCAGCTGCCTTCAAATAGAATCTGTGTTTGTCACATATATCACCTGTGTAAAATATTCTTTTGTTTTTTGACTCGAGAAGAAAAGACGTAGAACCTATTATGTGCCCAGAATTTAATTGTTTAAAATGAATTCCATTTATATCAAAGGTTTCAAAATTTATTGTATTTATTAATTGGAGGTTTTTCCTGTATTCAACTAGTTCTTTTGTAGCTTTAGAACATATTTTTGGTGTAACAGTTTCTATGTTCGGTGTATGATCAAGATGAGCATGAGATATAAAAATTAAATCGGCATCTGTCTTATTTTCTGGATCCAAGGCTATTTTTTTGCCTTCTACTTCTATGTTTATATTCCCATCAAAGAATGCTTTAAAGGACACAAAACTTTTTTTGTTTTATAATAAATAAAGTTTTTAATTTAAACAAATCTATATTTTTTTGGTGATAAATTGATACTGTGGGTTTTGTTGGTAATAGCAATTGTAGTAATACCAATATTTTACATAAACAGAATAATAGTTTTGTCAAACAGAATAGACAATGCATGGTCTCAAATAGATGTTCAGCTAAAGAAAAGAGTTGACCTAGTACCAAATCTAGTTGAAACAGTAAAAGGTTATATGAAACATGAGAAGAAAGCCATAGAAATGGTCACGAAAGCAAGAGAAGAGATGATGAAATCTGGTACTGACTTGAAAGCAAGGGCAAGAGCCGAAGCACAGTTAACATCTGCATTAAAAACAATATTTGCGTTGTCAGAGAATTATCCAAAACTTAAAGCAAGCGAAAACTTCAAAATGCTTCAAGAACAACTAGAATCAATAGAAAACAAAGTTGCTTATGCAAGGCAATTTTATAATGATTCCGTACTAGAATACAATAACATGGTTACTACAATACCAGGGATGTGGTTTGTCGGTTTAGCAGGAAAACCAAAAACTAGAGAATATTTTCAAATAGAAGAGACTGAAAGAAGGCCGGTTAAGGTAGAATTTTGATGCCTAAACTGAGCTTTCATGAAGAAATAGAAAAGAACAAGAGAAAATCTTGGTTTTTAACTTTTATTGTTTTTTCTTTTCTTATATTCACTTTTTATATTATAAGTTTGTTTTTTGATCCTTTCTATAGATTGGGTTTGATTTTGTTTGGAGTTATTTTTTCCATAATTTATATATATGGGAACTGGCAACAAGGCGACAAATTAATTTTAACATCAGTTAATGCAAAGGAAGCAACTGGTCAAAAATACCTTCAACTTAACAATATAGTTGAAGAGCTGTCAATAGCGGCTGGTATACCAAAGCCGAAAGTTTATATAATCGACAACCCAGAAATGAATGCTTTTGCCACTGGAAAAGACCCCAAAAATAGCAGTATAGCAATAACTACTGGTTTGCTCGAAAAATTAAATAGGGATGAACTCTCTGGTGTAATAGGTCATGAAATTTCTCACATAGCCAACTATGATATAAGATTTTCAATGCTCGTGGCAACATTGGTTGGAATGGTCGTAATATTAAGTGATATGTTTTTGAGAAGTCTGAAATATTCTAATTCTGATTCAAAAAAAGGCGATGGTTTATTAATATTAATTGGCTTGATTTTTGCACTGGTTGCACCATTAGCAGTCAGGCTTGTTCAACTAGCAATATCTAGGAAAAGAGAGTTTTTGGCAGACTCTAGTAGTGCTAAGCTTACAAGATATCCTCAGGGTTTGGCCAGTGCCTTAGAAAAAATAATGAAAAACAACAAAGGTAATATGAATGTTAGTGAAGCCATATCACATCTATTTTTTGTAGATCCTAGTATGAGTTTTGTGGATTCTTTGTTTGCCACACACCCCCCGATCGAGGAGAGAATAAAAATATTGAGATCTATGTAATTAATTTGCTAATATTTTTTAGCTAGCTTTTCTAAACTTAACCTCTGCAATCTTCGCAAACCCATTGATCGTCTTCATAAACAAGATATTCTGAATAGTTTCCGCAAACCTCGCATATACCAGAAGTTACTGCAGTTTCTATCATTGGCTTCACCATTCTCATTTCTAGTCTTTCTTTTAGTATTTCCATAAAATCGGGCACTGTTCTTGCTATATCTGTTGATGTTACTATACCAACAACCTTACCATTCTCTATAACAGGAAGCCTTTTTATTTTATGTTGTTTCATCTTATCAACAGCAACACTATAGTCATCTTTGGGGTTTACGAACACAATCGGTGTGCTCATGATTTCTTCTACTCTTGTTTTTGAAGGATCTTTTCCTAGGGCCACTATTTTCTTTGTCAAATCAGTTTCTGTTATTATTCCTATAGGGTTGCCATTATCTTCTATTATCGCTGAACCTACTCTTTTTTCTGCCATTTTTTTAGCTACATCCATAACTGTTTCCTTTCTTTCAACAACTAGGGGTTTTTTTATCATCATCTTCTCTACAGGTATCTTTACCTTCATCGTATCACTATTTTTAATATACCTAATTTAATAATTAAAGATTAGGTTTAAATGCATAAAGGATATAGGTACGAATATTTGGCAAAACAAAAACTTATAAAAATGTATGGGAAACAGAATGTGATAAAACTTGCGATTGGTCAATCTGCAGATTTTATTATACTGTCTCCAGAAAGTAACAAGATAGAAAAGATAATAGAGGTTAAAGGAACTATGAAAGAAAAATTTTATTTAAAGCCAAGAGAAAAAATACAATTTAAAAACATAGATGATCTTGCAAAAGAACATAAAATACCGGTTGAAGTGTGGATAAAAACTAAAGGTAAGGATTTTGAAATAAAGGAGAAGGTGTTAGAATGAAAGTGCTCGTGCTGGCTGACAACCACAACGACTTGGAAAATATGTTTGAATTTTTAGATAAACTGAAAAACTACGAGTTTGATATTATAGTTTACGCGGGTGATTTTACTGATGTGGGGTTGCCAAAAGGTTTTTCTCAAGAGGATATCGCAAAACTTTTAATAGAAGAGTTAATGACATTAAAAAAACCCATAATCGCTGTCCCGGGCAACAATGACAATTTAAACGTTATAAAATTGATCGAGAAAGAAGGTATAAGCATACATGGAAAGGGAAAAATAATAAACGATATTGGGTTTTATGGCTTTGGGGGCGCAAAAACTCCTTTCAACACGAGCTATGAGCCCAGCGACGAAGAGCTGAAAAAAGGTTTGGAAAGAGCGTTTATAGAAGTGATGAATACAAAAATAAAATTTCAAGTAACGCACAACCCCCCTTTAAATACAAAAATAGATCAAACATTAACTGGAACTCATGTTGGATCTCAAATAATAAGAAATTTTATTGAAAAACACCAACCTATAGTATCTGTTTCAGCACACATCCATGAAGCAAGAGGGATAGATTATCTAAATAAAACGCTCCTTGTAAACCCGGGTAGGTTTGCTGAAGGACATTTTGTTATAGTTTCAGTTAGAGAAGGTTTTGCTGAAGCATTACTTTATAATTTAATTGAATGAGACGCCCCTTTATTTCATTTGGAAGACGTTATAGTTTGAAAAAAATAGAAAACACTTCTAAAACAAAAAATTTCAATGATTTTATATGTTATATATTTATTATTATAAATATAATATTGTTATATTTTCTATTTATTTAAAATAAAAAACTCCATAAGAAACAAGGGGGCGGGTTCTATATAAATTCCAATAGAAAAAGGTTTATTTCTATAGGAAACATTTAATTTTATATGGAGACCCAAAAAACGATTAGAAATATTTTTCAAGAATTTATAACAAAAACACCACAGATATTCAAAAACAGAGAGGTTTTAACATCAGAATTTACGCCTGAAATAATACATCATAGAAATAAAGAGATAAATACAATAGCATCCATCCTGGCGCCCTCTTTAAAGGGGGCAAGGCCTTCCAATATTTTTATATACGGTCTAACAGGCACAGGTAAGACACTCGTTTCAAAACACATAGCAGAAGAACTGGAAAAGATCTCATCTCAAGGTAATTATCCTGTCAAAGTCCTGTACATTAACTGTAAAATGAAAAAGATATCTGATACCGAATATAGATTGATAACAGAACTTACAAGAATGTTAGGATATAGCTTGCCCACAACAGGTTTACCGACAGATTATATATATCAAACCTTTTTTAATGCTCTTGATTCTGAAAGGAGAATAATAATATTGATTCTGGATGAAATAGACGCTTTAGTTGAGAAGATGGGCGACGAGTTCCTGTACAACCTGACAAGAATAAACCAAGATTTAAAACAAACAAAATTATCTATAATAGGTATAACAAACGATCTACATTTTATAGAAATTCTAGACCCAAGAGTGAAGAGTTCATTGAGGGAGGAGGAAGTACTTTTTATTCCATATAACGCCACACAGCTACATGATATTTTAAAACACAGAGCAGAGATAGCTTTTGCTGAAAATGTTTTGTCCGAAGAGGTTATACCAAAATGCGCCGCATTAGCAGCTCAAGAACATGGTGATGCTAGAAGGGCATTAGATTTGCTGAGGGTTGCGGGTGAAATAGCAGAGAGGATGAATGATACCCAGGTTACAGAAAAACATGTAGACATGGCCCAAGAAAAGATTGACTTTGATAGAGTAATAGAATCAACCAAGGCTTTGCCTAAACAAACAAAAGTTGTTTTGTGGGCCATTTTAGAACTCTCTCAGACTAAAAGGGAGGATATACAAACAGGGGATGTTTATGACATTTATCAGAATAAATGCAAAGAAATAGGGCTTTATCCACTGACACAAAGAAGAATTTCTGACTTGATTTCTGAACTTGACATGGCTGGAATAATAAACGCCAAAGTTACATCCCTCGGCAGATATGGAAGAACAAGGGTCATAATGTTTAATCTCTCTGAGCCGGTTAAGGAAAAGATAAAAGCAATATTGAACGAAAGCCTTGTGGTTTGATGGATGATAAAGAGATTGTCAAGACATTTCTAGATATGGGAATACAGATAACAAATGAAGCAATGCCTATAGTTAGAAACGACCCAGAATTTTTTATTCAAGAAATAAAAAAGCTTAAAATAAGACCATTTTTTTTGACAAAGGATATAGTTGACGAAATTGTAAAAAAACATAAAAAAGATGAAATCAAGTTTCAAATAACAAAGGAAATTATTTTAAATAAAAGAGCATTAAGGGTAGAGGATTATACAAATTATTATTTAAAAAAATACGAGAAGATCAAAGATATTTTTATATCATTTGGTATCTCTGCTATGTCGATAAACAAGATAAACGATAATACAAAAAATTTTTTTACTATCGGCGCCATAAGAGAGAAAACTAGCAGTAGCATGACGATAGAGGATCCGACTGGAGAAATACAAGTAAATTTTGAAGGAATAATGAAACAAAAGATGCAAGAGTTTGATATTGACGATGTGGTGGCAATTTATTGTGAAAGAGTAAAGGATAATTTTGTTGCCAAAAAAATTCTACATCCAGACATACCTTTGAACAGAGAAGTTAAAAAATTAAATTATGACGCTTCGATAAAAATAAATTCGGAAGAAGAATTTTTATCACCTAAAAAATATCAAAACCCTGTATATGTTAGCGTTTCTGGAATTATTTTTTTAATTTTACCTAAAGTATTTTTCGAAGGTTTAAAGGTTGAATTTAATTCAGATGACACAATAAAAATGCTCAAAAAAAGGTTTTTAATCCTGAAGACGAGCGATGCCGCAATAGCAAATCCAGAAGATCTAGTTCTAACAGATTTACCTGATTTCATAATTACTGATGCAGAACCAGAGATGGCCAAAAACTACAAAGGTACTACTATCTTATCTATTGTTAAAAAAACTTATGAAGTAAATCTTCACACAAGAGAAGTGAAAGAATTATAGTTTGAATAATAAAACAACTTAAAAATTTTTTAAAACATTAATTAAACATGCCAATACAAATGCAGGTTCTTGATGTCGATTACATAATGCTCAACGACCACCCAACAATAAGGATATTCGGAAAGACTGACGACAAAAAGTCAGTAACAGTTTTTGTCGAAGATTTTCTGCCATATTTTTATCTTCATCTTGTAGAAGGAAAGGAAGAACAGGCAACAAAATATTTGGAAGAAAAATACAGGCAACTTTTGGTAAGAGTCGAAGTTGTTGAAAGGTTTTTACCAATTGGTTTTTCAAAAGAACCCACAAAGCTTTTGAAGGTGACAATAAAAAATCCAGCTTTAGTACCACAATTGAGAGATGATTTAAAGTCTAAAAATTTTGTAAAGGATATTTACGAAGCAGACATATTGTTCAGAAACAGGTTCATGGCAGATAGAAATATTATTGGCATGGGCTGGTATGAAATTGAAGGCATAGGTGCTAAGACGAATGTTGTTAAAACAGACAAGGCATTGACGCTCAAAAAAATAAAACCTATAGAGAAACAAGAGAACGTCACCCTAAAATATTTGAGTATAGACATTGAAACGTACACAGAAGAAGGTGGTATGCCAGACCCTTTAAGAGATCCCATAATAATGATAAGCATGTTTTTTTGCCCAACTTATAAAGGGAAAAAAAGTCTTGTTTTGATTGGTAAAAAAGCAAACGGTTTTGAAGATGCAATTTCTTTTTCCACTGAAAAGGAGATGCTTGAGGAGTTTAAAAAAATAATAGATGAGTTTGATCCAGATATCATATTGGGTTACAACTCGTCGAATTTCGATTTGCCATATATAGAAGCTAGACTTAGAGCAAACAACATTTCAAGGACAATCGGAAGATGCAACCAGAAACAGATGGTGTGTTCAAAGCTTTCATCTGGATATAATATCACAATCACGGGCCGTGTTGTCGTTGATGTTTATTCATTAATAAAGGAAGCAACTACAAAATTTGGTTTGTACAAAGGTCTTAAAAGGTTTGGCTTGGGTGATGTTTCTCAAGCTATACTTGGTGAGACAAAAGTTGATGTTGCTCATAGCGAGATTGGTAAATTTTGGAATGATAATGGAGATAATTTTTCAAAGTTAGTTGATTATAGCAGAAAAGATGCAGAGCTCCCATTTCGAATGTTAGTAGAGATGAGCATGCTTGACAAGTTTTTTGAAATAAGCAAGGTCAGTGGTTTGATTCTTCAAGATGTGCTTGATGGTGGCGAAGCAGCAAGAATAGAACAATTGCTTCTGAGGGAGTTTAATAAAAGGGGTTTTGTGATACCAAATAAACCGGATTCTTATGAGTTAAATAAAAGGAATGAGGATAGGATTAACTCTGGTCTGAAAGGCGGTTTTGTTCTTTCCCCTGAAATAGGTTTTCATGATAAAGCAGTAGTTTATCTTGACTTTAAATCAATGTACCCAAGCATAATGATGGTTTTGAACATTTGTCCAACAACTCTACTGCTTGACAATCAAGATATTGACAAGATAATATCCCCTTTGGGTACAGCTTTTGTAAAGCCAAGTGTGAGGAAGGGTATAATACCTGATATTGTTGAATATTTGATAAACATGAGGGACAAAGTTAAAAAAGAGATGAAGCTAGCATCATCCGAGCAGGTAAAAAAGTATTTGTACGCAAAACAGTATGCCTTCAAGACAGTTGCTAATGCTTTCTATGGATATACTGGTTATATAAGGGCTAGGCTGTATGTGTTGGAAATAGCAAATACGATTACTGCTACCGGTAGAGAAACCATAAACAAAACAAAAGAAATAGTAGAAAAAAATACTCCATACAAAGTAGTTTATGCTGATACCGATTCTGTTATGGTAAAGCTTGATATCGAAGATGTTCCAGAGGCATTTAAGATAGGTGCTTCGCTCGCTGAATTGATCAATAGTAACATGGAGTATGCGCTAAAGATGAAAATAGAGAGTGTTTTCAAGACTTTGCTCATATTAAGCAAGAAGAGATATGCTGGTTGGAGCTTTGAGGAAAGTAACGGTTCTTATTCTGACTCCATAGTTACCAAAGGTATCGAGACGGTTAGGAGGGACTGGTGCAACCTAGTTTCAGAGACTTTGAAAGAAGTGCTTGACATAATTTTGAAAGAAAAGGATTCAAAAAGGGCGTTGAATGTCGTGAAGGAAAAGATAAACGACATAAAACAAGGAAGGATGGATATTAACAAGCTAGTTATAACAAAGAGTATTTCTAAATCACTAAAGACATATAAAGGAGTTCAACCTCATGTAGAGTTGTTAAAAAAGATGAGAAAACGCGACCCCTCGTCAGCTCCGGGAATTGGGGATAGGATAGGATATGTTATCATCAAAGGTACTGGCCAAGTCTCTAAAAGGACAGAGGACCCTGAATACGTGGTGAAGCATAAAATACCAATAGATTCTGATTACTACATTGAAAACCAATTGATGCCACCTTTGGAAAGAGTTTTTGAAGTTTTGAACATAAGCAGGGCAGAGCTTTTGGGTTCTGGTAAACAGTCAGGTTTACTTGAAATACTGAGTAGCAACAAGACTAGCGATTATGTGGAATATTTGGAGGATAAGGATGGTTTTGTTTGCATAGAGTGTGGAAATATAATGCAGAGAGTTCCTATTAGTGGCAGGTGCGACAATTGCAGAGGAGAGTTAGTTTTTTACAAGGGCGACAAGAGATCAAAAATATTGATACCTGCTTCATAAACACTTCACAAAAACTTCATTTGCTAGATAAGAAAGCGTGTGAAGCTAACGTGAATTCAAAAATTTATCAAATTCTACTGGGTTTAATATTTTTTCCAATAATTCTTTTTTACTTTCTTTTTCCAAACCGATTTTTTCCAAAAAGTTTTCCAAATTTTTCTTTCCATTAATTTCAAGCACAAAGCCTTTACCTGACTTGTAAATCATCGATTTTATACCCTCCATGTTGAGCAACATTTTAATATTATTCAGCCCTTCTTGGTTTATCGAGCTTACTTTCATAACCCTTTCTTTCTGCCCACCAATTCGCTTTCTGACCTTTATAGTGCCAGAGAAATCAAAGAAGGCTTTAAGAAAACTTACCCTAAAATCTCTAGACGTGAATGTTTGTGAAGGCACGTTCCATTCATGTCTACCAGTACTCAAGTGATATGAATCTATAATTTTCACACCATTACCTCTTACTATGATCAAAAAACTTTCAAAACTACCCCTTTTTCGTCTATTCACTTTTATTTGGTCAAGAAGAGACAATTTTTTTGTAGCTGTTTCTAAAATCTCTTTGTCAGAGGTTTCCAGTGATAAATAAAAATCTCCTTTTCTGTTTATTCTTCCCTTTGCCACTAACATACCACAAATGTAGCCTAGATCAGCTTCTGTTATCATTCTATATATTATATAATTCAACGATTTAAATATTCATAGCGTAAAATGGGGACGCCATTATTTCACGTGCACTTTTCTTTAGAACACATGAATTTTTGTGAATTCACAAGAATTTCTTCATGAAAACCTAGCTTATCGATATGAATAATTCCATCCAGCCAATATAGTAAAGGACCACAGGGACCATGAAGAATCCCATGTTACACGTTCTCTTCACATGTAGCAATAGAGGAAGCATGCCGATGCACGTTGACACCAAAAGTATGAACAGACCAACCAGTCCCGAAATAAATACCACCATTAAAGCTAGGGATAACGATATGACATAAGAAAGTTTTTTGTAATCTATACTTTCGAGCAACTTGATAACTCTTTTACCTAGTAAGAAGCAGATTATAGCAGATATGCCAGCAGAAAAAAGAACAGAGCCGCAACCCAAAAGTAAGAATTCCTTAAAATCAGTTGGGGATAAAGCTTCAGTTAGACCACTTCTTACTTTTCCTGTAGTAGCTAGCATAAGCATTGACAAAAACATGTTTGCAGCATTTATCGCTGCTAAAGATCCTACAACCTCTTCATCCTTTAATTTTTGAAAAGCCATAACAGCCAAACCAGCCTGGCTTTCACCCGCACCTGGTAATATTCCAGAAAGAACACCAGCTAGTAAACCCAAAATTACGGGTTTTGCTCCAATGAATATGCTTGCCTTGTCTGAATCTTGTTTGGGTATTTTGGTACTGGTGCTCATGATCAGACCTGGCAAACCAAATAGGCCAGTTAATGCAGGCATTAGAGATTTGCTGGAATCTATAAGTTTGGAGTTTAGCGTTAATATGCCCCATATACCAGAAAGGCCAAACATCAGCGCAGCAAATAATCTTTTTTTATTGTCTTTTTCTATAAAAACCATAAAAACCATAAGACCTAGTAAGATAAAGTGTACAAATGGTCTTGTCGTTTTATGTATTTCAGGTATTGTTAACACAAGCACCGGAAGAAGTAGGAATATAACTAAAAAAGTAGTGACGGCAGCCGCCAAGCTGACCATTAATGCTGCCATCCCATTTCCTTTAATAACCATTCTGTGACCAGGCAAAACATTTATTATAGTACCAATTTCTGGCAAGGAAAGAAAGAGAGACGGTAAGTAATTAAAAAGAACGTTCGCTGCAGCTAGCGAGCATAAAAACACTACAAAACATTTTTGCTCTAAAAAAAGCCCAAAAGAAACAAGCATAAAGTATAGTTGATTTGGATGTAAACCTGGTAGCATGCCAGCGAAACTCCCTATTATGATGCCAATAAAAGAAAAAAATAGCAAGTCAAACATAAAAATAAAATAAAAAAAGAGGCAAAAAAGTTTATCTGGTTGATGCTAGCTTGTAGATTGCTTTTAACGCAACCACTAGAGCAGCTGGTGCAACAAATGCTCTCAAGTTTGCTAGAGCATCTGCTATGACTGCACCTACTGTTGGCCCGCCAATGTTACTTAAACCAGCAGCACCAACAGAAAGTAGAGCCACTGAAGCTATTAAGAAAGAATCTGTTTCCTTTGCTGTTACTGTAGTCAAGCCAACTACCAAGCCTAAAATAACGAGCAATAGGCTTAGCAGGGCATAGTCACCCAATCCCGCTAAACTTTGGAGCAAGCCTAAAACGAGTGCTAGCAACACACCCGCTAGGAATGCCCATTCCCCATATTTTTCTTCTGCCATAATATCTCCAAGATTTTATATATATTTAATAAAAATAAAATTAACTTTTACAACCATTAGGTACAATATTGGTTCCAATAAAACATAATTTTAAAAAAACAGAAATTATTTTCAATTGTTAGCAATTAATTCTCTAAAAAGAAAAATAAATTATGAAATTTCTAGTAACTTGTGATCCTGGACTTGAAGATATAGCAGAAAAGGAAATAAAACATTCAGACAAAAACGCTATGGTAGAAAGGTTTTTTAATTTTCAAGGTAAACTTCTTGTCGATTCAAAAGACAAAAAACTAATGGGCCTTCATTCAATTCACCATGTCATATGTCTTCTGAAAACTTTTTACTTGAAAGAGGCAACTTTGGAAGAAATAAAAAAAGTTTTAAGCAAGATAGCAATTCCCCAAATGAACAATACTGATACATTCAGAGTTACTAGCCAAAGGTTTGGTGATCATGGTTTTACTTCTATTGACATGCAAAAAATAGCGGGAGAAGTTTTTTTGGAGAAATACAAGAAAAAGGTTGATTTAGAAAATTATGATTTGAACATAAGATTTGACCTAGTTGGCAAGTTTGGTTATGTGGGATTACAGCTCACAGATGATTCACTTTACAAAAGGTATCAAAAATCGTTTAATCACATTGCAGCAATAAAATCAACAATAGCTTACGCTATGATAGTCTTGTCAGAAATTAAAAAAGATGAAGTTATACTCGACCCTATGTGTGGAAGTGGTACCATACCCATGGAAGCTGCTTCACTGTTTAAAAACAAAATAAAGATAATAGCAGGTGACATAGATGAGAGGTGTGTACAGGGCTCAAAGGAGAACGCGAGACTAAACAATCTGGACGAGTACATAGAATTCAAAAAGATCGACGCCGTCAAGCTCGAAGATTACATTTCTTCAGCAGATAAAATAATAACAAACCCGCCATATGGTGTAAGGATAGAAAAAAGGAATTTGAAGGATTTTTACAAAAAGTTCTTACTTTCTTCAGTCAAGGTTCTCGACACTTCTGGAAGGATGACTATAATAACTCTGAAGGCAAACATGTTTCGTCATATACTCTTTAACACTAAAAGATATAGAATAATTCATGAGAGGGTAGTCGAAGCAGGGGGAATTTATCCTCATATATTTGTTTTGCAAAAAATTTGACAGCATGTTTTATAAATTTTGTTTTTCAATTTGTTTTTATGATACCTGCAGGAATGGATCCTAAAAAAGTAGAACAAATGCTAAAACAGCTAGGCATGGAAATGGAGGATATAAAAGCCAGTCAAGTGATAATAAAAAGAGATGAAGGCGATATAATAATCGACAAACCCCAAGTAGTGAAGACGACTATGCGTGGCCAGGTCATTTATCAAGTTTCCGGTGAGGTAAGGCAAGAGATTTCACAAGAAGACATAAAGCTTGTGATGGACCAGACTGGAATAAAGGATGAAGAAAAGGTTAAAAAAGCCCTGCAAGAAGCTAAAGGAGATGTCGTAGAGGCTATAATGAAGCTTAAGCAGTAAAACAACATAGATTTATTCGTTTAAAGTCAAGTAATTATTATGATCGAGATTTTTGCAAGCTTTCTAATATCTTTCATATCATGCTTATTCCTTACAAAGATATTCATAAGCCTTTTTTATAGAAACAATATCATTGCCTTGGACTTGCATAAAAAGGACAAACCAAAGGTTGCTAGCAGTGGCGGTATACCTGTAATGTTTTCTGCATTCTTTGGATTGATGTTTTTTACTGCTTATCAGGTTTTTGTCAATGATGCACAAGAAAACTTGGTTTATTTGTTTGCGGCCATACTAACAATGCTACTAATTGGTTTGGTTGGTTTTTTTGATGACTTGAATTCGAGAGAAGTGATTGAAGGAAAGAGTGAAATAAGGAAGGGTTTGAAGCAATGGCAGAAGCCTTTGCTTACTTTACTGGCAGCAGTTCCCCTTATGGTAGTTAGAGCTGGAAACACTTCTATGACCTTGCCGATTTTTGGTTCTGTTGACTTTGGTCTGCTCTATCCATTAGTAATAGTGCCTGTGAGCGTGACAGTTGCTGCTAATGTAATAAATATGCTCGGTGGCTTTAACGGTTCTGAAGCAGGCATGGGGAGCGTTTATTTCTTTTCATTAGGAATATTTGCTTTATATTTTGGTCAAATAGTTTCGGCCGCAATATACTTTTCAATGTTGGGTGCATTACTAGCATTCCTAAAATACAATTGGCCGCCAGCAAAGATGCTTTCAGGTGATAGCATACAATATGTGATGGGAGCAGCTGTTATTGCTGGTGCTATTTTGGGCGATATGGAGAGAGCTGCTTTTATAGTCTTGATACCATTTTTCATGGAAGCTTTCTTGAAGCTTCGTTCTGGTTTGAAAGCTTCTTGCTTGGGCAAGCTACAGAAAGATGGCAGGCTAGAACCGCCTTACGGCAAGAAAATCTATTCTTGGACGCATATAATAATGAATTTGGGAAGGTTTACTGAAAGACAAGTGACGATAGCCTTAATATTGATGGAAGCAATGTTTTGCAGCTTGTTATTTATTTATTTGTATTTGATAATATGATTTTCAGAAAGATATGCCAAAAGTTTCTGTTATAGTTACAGTAAAAAACGATAAAAGGCTTATCGATTTAATAAGGGCGTTGGAGAAGCAAACATTCAAGGATTTTGAGTTGTTGATAGCAGACTCTTCTGAAAAAAGAATTTTTAATGAAAGCACAACTTTAGATTTAAAATACTTTCACACAAAGCCTATGACTATAGCCGAGTCCCTGATGTTTTTAGCAAAAAAGGCCAATTCAGAAATAATAGCTATAACAGAAAGTGACTGTGTTCCGAATGAAAGATGGTTAGAAGATTTAGTTAGTCAGTATGAAGATAAAAAAACAATTATAGTTGGTTCCCAGGATATTGTTTCTCCAAGAGTTGAAATAATAAGCTTTGCTAGTCTTCTGGTTCCCAAAACAGCTTTCAAGATAAAAATGAATAAAAACCTTAAAGTTGGCGAAGACACCGAGTGGTTTATGTCATTAAAAGAAAAAGGGTTCAAATTTAAAAAGATTGACAAGGCTCTTGTTATACATTACAAAGATCCTATAAAAAGAATATTTAGATCCTTTGAATATGCAAAATCTCATGCATACATTTATGTTAAACACGGAAAGGAGGAAAGAATAATAAAAAGCATGGGATTTCAATTAATACAATCTTTTTATTCTCTTGTCACTTTGTTTTCTTTGATGTTATTTTGGATTTATTATAAAATTAGATTTTTATTTAAAAAGGAATCAAGATGAAAATCTGTATATCTTGCTCTGCGGGTGGTCATTTGATAGAGGCATTGCAACTGGAAGAAGCTTACAAAAATTACGAACATTTTTTCATTACATTTCGCCAAGAAGGTGTTGTAGATGAATTAAAGAATGAAAAATTTTATTTTTTGATCGACCCCAAAAGAAATGTACTTTTATTTTTCAAGTGTATTTTTGAAACTTTGAATATATTGCTGAAAGAAAGACCCAACGTAATAATATCAACAGGTGCTGGTGTGGCCATACCTTCAATAATAATAGGCAAAATTTTATTACGAAGTAAAATAATATTTGTCGAAAGCTTTACTCGCATTCATCAACCATCGTTGTCTGGAAAAATTGCATATTTCTTTTCAGATTTATTTTTTGTTCAGTGGAAGCAGCTTTTGAAAAAATATGGTAAAAAAGCTATATACAGAGGTGCTGTGGTGTGATATTTGTTACTGTTGGGACTAGCAGTAAAAGTTTCAATAGACTGATAAAAA